>Ga0255124_1000539_pt1 | contig 12331 bp, 8 predicted proteins | sample Law_Cont_RepB_8d_FD_188564 | JGI IMG/M metagenome (GOLD analysis project Ga0255124, IMG submission 188564) | Freshwater microbial communities from St. Lawrence River, New York, United States - Law_Cont_RepB_8d | ecosystem: Environmental > Aquatic > Freshwater > River | place: USA: New York... | reverse complement strand
CTTCCCTGCCCATCCGCATCGCGGCTTCGAGACCGTGACCTACATCGTCGACGGCCACATGCTGCACGAAGACCATCTGGGTAACCGGGGCGATTTAAAAGCCGGCGGCGTGCAGTGGATGACCGCCGGGCGCGGCATCATCCACTCCGAAATGCCCCAGCAAACCGCTGGCCTGCTGCGCGGCTTTCAGCTATGGATCAACCTGCCGGCGAAGGAAAAAATGAAAGCGGCCGGGTATCGCGATATTCCGGCGGAGGAAATTCCGGTCATCACCGCGCCGGGCGCGCGGGTGAAGCTGGTGGCCGGGGTCATCACCCTGAACGGCACCACCACCACCGGCCCCATCAACGGACTCAGCACCGAACCGCTCTACGCCGACGTGGCGCTGGACGCGGGCGCCAGCATCACCCTGCCGGTCAAAGCCGGCCTCAATGCATTTCTGTACGTGTTTGAAGGCGCGGTACTGGCCGCCGGCACGCAGGTGCCCATCGGCGGCGTCGCGATTCTCGATAACGGCGACGAACTCTCGCTCAGCGGCGGCCCCAACGGGGGCCGGGTGCTGCTGGTGGCGGGCCGGGCGATCGGCGAGCCGGTGGCGCAGTACGGGCCGTTCGTGATGAACACCCGCGAAGAACTGGAGACGGCGGTGAATGATTACCGCGCAGGACGACTCACGGCGTAAGACCGGGGCGTTCCCGCGCAGAACGCGCGAGCACTCAAAACGACATAACGGGGAGAACGGTCATGGCGAAACACGCACGGATAGCGCTGGCCTTGGGGTTGGCGGCGGGATTGATGAGCACCGGCGCGTTCAGCGCCACCACCGTTGATGGCGCGGCCATCGCCAACGAGCAGGACACCGGCAACTGGTTGTCCTACGGCCGCACCTACAGCGAGCAGCGCTACAGCCCGCTCGATCAAATCAACGAAAACACCGTCGCCGGCCTCAAAGCCGACTGGGCGCTCGAACTGCCCACCGACCGCACGCTGCTCGCCACACCCATCGTGGTCGACGGCGTGATGTATATCAGCGGCAGCTACAGCGTGGTGCGCGCGGTCGACGCCCAATCCGGCAAGGTCCTGTGGACCTACGACCCCAAGACGCTGGAAGTCGCCGGCGACCGCCAGCGCATTTTCTGGGACTCGAACCGCGGCGTCGCGTTCTGGAAAGGCAAAGTCTTCGTCGCCACCGGCGACGGGCGCCTGAATGCGATCGACGCCAAAACCGGCAAGGAAGTGTGGAGCGCGGTGACCATCGACCCCAAGCTCCCGATGTATATCAACGGCGCGCCGCGCGTGTTCCGCGACAAGGTCATCATCGGCAACGGCGGCACGGAAGTGGGCGCCAATCGCGGCTACGTGACGGCCTACGACACCGAAACCGGCAAACAGGCTTGGCGCTTCTACATCGTGCCCGGCAACCCGGCCGACGGCTTCGAAGACGAGACCCAGGCCATGGCCGCCAAGACCTGGACCGGCGAATGGTGGAAGCACGGCGGCGGCGGTAACACCTGGAACGGCTTCACCTACGACCCCGAGTTCAACCGCATTTACATCGGCACCGGCAACGGCTCGCCCTGGAACCGCAATATCCGCAGCCCCGGCGGTGGCGACAACCTGTTCCTGTGTTCGATCGTCGCGCTCGACGCCGACACCGGCAAATACGCCTGGCACTACCAGACCACCCCCGGCGAGACCTGGGACTACAACTCGAACATGGACATCGTGCTGGCCGATCTGAACATCGACGGCAAGCCGGTGAAGGCGCTGATGCATGCGCCGAAGAACGGCTTCTTCTATGTAATCGATCGCAGCACCGGCAAGCTCATTTCAGCCGAGAAATTCGGCAAGGTGGACTGGGCGGAGTATGTGGATCTGAAAACCGGCCGCCCGGTGGAGCGCAAGGGCGCGCGCTACGAAGACGGGCAGGAGCTGGTGTGGCCCAGCCCCTTCGGCATCCACAACTGGCACGCGATGTCCTTCAACCCCAACACCGGGCTGGTCTATATCCCGGTGATGGAACTGCCCGGGATGTTCACCGACAAGGGCATCGATAGATCCATCTGGCAGTCGCCGAACTTTTCCATTGACCCGGGTGTTGAATTTGCGCGCGAGGATATTCCGGTGAACGCCGGTACCGGCGCGCTGCGCGCCTGGGATCCGGTGGCGCAGAAACTGCGCTGGGAAGTGACGCTGCCCGGCGTGTGGAATCCCGGCACGCTGACCACCGGCGGCAATCTGGTCATCCAGGGCCGCACCGACGGCAAGCTGGTGGCCTATCGCGCCACCGACGGCGAGTCCCTGTGGCAGTTCGATGCCGGCCTTGGCATCTCCGCACCGCCCGTCACCTACACCGTCAACGGCAAGCAGCACATCGCATTGCTGGTTGGCTGGGGCGGCGCAGGTCCGGCGGTGGGCGGTTCGCTGCAGGCCCAGCACGGCTGGGCCTATCGCGCGCAACCGCGGCGACTCATCAGCTTCAGTCTGGAGGGCAAGGCTGACCTGCCCAAGCTGCCGCCGCCGAGCTTCGCCAAACCGCTGAAGCAGGAAGATTTCAAGGTTGACGAAATGCTGGCCCAGCAAGGCAACGTGCTGTGGGCGAAACACTGCGTGCTGTGTCACGGCGCGGGCGCGGTGTCCGGTGGCTATGCGCCAGACCTGCGCGCCTCCACCATCCCGCTGTACGACGCCGCCCTGCAGGACGTGGTGGTAAAAGGCTCGCGCCAAGCGGCCGGCATGCCCCGCTTTCACGAATTCAGCGCGGGCGACCTCAAAGCCCTGCAACACTACATCCGGCGCGAAGCGCGTCGCTGAGGCTATGCATGGAAATCAAAGACAAAATCATCGTCATCACCGGCGGCGGCAGCGGGATAGGCGCGGCGCTCGCTCGCCGCTTCAAGGCCGAAGGCGCGCGCGGCATTGCTGTCGCCGATCTCAACGAAGCCGGCCTGGCGCAAGTCGCCGCCGACACCGGTGCGATCCCCATCCGCTGCAATGTGGCGGTGGAAGCCGAGATTCAGGCGCTGGTGGCGCGGGTGGAGGCCGAGCTCGGCCCCATCGACATCTTCTGCTCTAACGCCGGGATTGCGCGGCTGGGCGACGAAGACGTGCCTAACGACGAATGGCAGTTGAACTGGGACATCCACGTGATGGCCCATGTGTACGCGGTGCGGGCGGTGGCCCCCGGCATGGTCGCGCGCGGCAGCGGCTATCTGGTGCACACGGCGTCTGCTGCGGGGCTTCTGAGCCACATCCAGTCGGCCACCTATTCCGTCACCAAGCACGCCTGCGTCGCCTTCGCCGAATGGGTGGCGATCAAATACAAACATCAGGGCATCAAGGTGTCGGTGCTCGCCCCGCAGGCGGTGCGCACGCCCATGACCGACCGGCCGGACGAAGCCGCCGTGGCCGCCGTCGACGGCATGATCGAGCCCGAACAGCTCGCCGACTGCGTGGTCGCCACGATGGCGAAAGAAGAGTTCCTCATCCTTCCTCACCCCGGCGTGCGCGACTACATGCTGCGTAAAACCAACGACGTCGATCGCTGGTTAAACAGCATGAACAAATGGCGGCAGCAGGCGGGGCCGATTAGGAGCTGAGGGGGCGCGTCTCGATATCCTGCCCCCTGCCGCAGCCTTCGCGCTGGGGCGGTTGAAGCGCGGGGCCTGGCCGCTGGCTCAGGACAAATGGGAAGTGATGGATGCGTCGCCCGCGTCAGACACTTTGCTGGTTTCCGGGGCATAGGTTTCAATCATTTCGGCCAGCTGCATCATTGAAAACGGCTTGGCGAGATGCGAAGTCATGCCGGCCGCCAGCGCGGCATCGCGCTCGTGCACAAAGGCATTGGCCGTCACCGCGATAATTGGCACGGGCGGTAAACCCAACTCCCTTTCGTACCCCCGGATAATGCGGGTGGCCTCAAAGCCATCCATCTCCGGCATCCAGCAATCCATCAAAATCAGGCTGGCGCCCGCCATCTCGAAGCGGCGCACCGCTTCACGGCCATTAGCCACCCGCGAGGCCTCAATCCCCAAGACGTTCAGGAAGGCCAGCAGCAAATCGGCGCAGCCATCATCGTCATCAACCACCAGCACCGACGGGCCGGCCTTGGGCTGGGGCGGGGTCGCTACCGCGCTCAGGGCCGTGAACGAGGCTGCCTGCCAGGGGGCACTGATTGACACCGTGGTGCCGAGGCCCGGCTGGCTGTTGAGTGCAGGTGCGCCGTGCATTGCTGTCGTGAGCCGCCAGACCTGCGACAGCCCATGTCCCACCCCCAGAGGGGCCTCAGGCGAACTTGCGCTGTCGCCTTCGAGCACGTCCAGAATCTCGTGCTGTCGGCGCTCCGACATCCCAACTCCGGTATCGGTCACCTCAACCACCAGATCCGAGCCCAGATGATTCACTTTCAGCGTGATGCAGCCACGCAAGGTATAGGTCAGGGCATTCTTGAGGAGGCAGCCGAGGATCTGGGCAAGCCGTGTGCGGTCTCCAAGCACCCAGGCTTCTTTGCCCAGATTGCTTTCCAGAACCAGCAGCAAGCCTTTCTCGATCGCCACGGCACGAAACTGGCGATACACCTCCGCCGTCATGGCGACCAGATCAAAGGGTGAGGCTTCAAGCTGGAGTGCCGCGGCCGCGAGTGGCCGGCGTGCACCGACGGGGTTGTTCGGGTGCTTGTGCGGCGGGAGGGTAGAGCTCGCGTCACGTTCAAACCAATGAACGTCGGCGGCTTGGTGGGCCGATACCGTCGTGGCCGCCTCTTGCTCCGGCGCTTCGGCCGCCGGGACTTGCGCGTTTGCGGTAGGCTCAAGTCCCGCGCTGCCGGCGTCCAGCGCTAGCGGCGCACCTGATGGAACGCGACCACGGGTGGCAACGAACAGAGCGCTGGCTGCTACTAAGGCGCCTAACGCGAGAGAGCGCTCTTCGGAAGTTTCGACCTGCAAGGCGCCGGCCGCTGCCAGCGCCATGATTGGCGCCAAAAACAAACGACGCCCCAAACCGGGCGGACAGCGCCACACCATCAGCGCGGCGCTGGCGCCAATCGCCAAGAGGTACTCCCCGTCATTGCCGGGCAAAGTGACGAGCAGAAAAACCAACACCCCCCACAACACCCCGTCTAACACCAAACATGCAGCAAAGTCTGGCGTCATCAAGGTCATGCCGCGGTGGCCGCGCTTGACCTCATGGAGCATCCAAAACGCGCTGCTGATTAATTTGAGCCCCAGCCACACCGCGCAAACTCTGCCATCGACGGAGGGCCTGAAGAGACCCATCACCATAATCGGCACGATCCAATTGACCATCAGCGCTGGCAAAAACCAGCTCAGAGAGAAGTGGTCAGGCAAGGTTTGGCCAATGGTCATGGCAACAGACGCTGCCTTAGTGAGTAGCAGCCGCCAACGGCTGGCTGCCCGAGAAAAGGGACGGGTTGCGCAACAGCGGCAAGGCAATGGTGAACACGAGTTGGTCCGCGGCTTCATGAGAAGTCACCACGCCGCCCATGGCATCGATGATCTCTTCGATCAATTCGGGGATGACCTTTCTAGACGTTGCTTCTGCGCCGGATAGCTCGCGCAAGTCGCTCGCCAGCAACGGGGATTGCGCGGTGAGACTCACGCAGGCCTGAAAAGATTGCCCCACTAGCGTCACACTCACGGCGAGATGGGGCAGCACGCGAGAGGCGCCAGCGGCGCGCGCCCAGACCATCGCCCGCTGCTTCGTGGCGCCCATCAATGCTTCAAGGCTGAGCTCGTAGACATCGTAATCACCCTTCACCGTCCACGTTTCCCAGGGCAGCGCTGCGGAGTGGGTGTAATGCTGGTTTTGCTCATTGGTGAGCGCATCTGCGACCACGTTGCGAGTGGCCGTCACCGCGTCAAACCCTGCGGCGGCGTCGAAAGAGAGTCGGTCTACGAGCCGCAGTACACGGAGCAGATAAGAGGTTTCATCGACCATTTCCACGATTCGACCCAGTTTCTGGTCGAGCTTGGGCGAGGGATCGGCAGGGCCCGTAGCAGAAGTGCGCAGGAGGTTTTCTGACGCCATGCGAATGATGTTCAGGGGTTGACCCAATTTGTGAAAAACGCGCGAGCGCAAACTTTCCAGCGTCGTTCGTCGCTGCCGGGCGGCGCCGCTGCTCAGCGTTCTATTTTGCTGCTCCGAGACATCGATGAGCGTGCCCACCACTTCCGTCGGGAGGGTTTGACCGTCGCCTTGCACCAGCACGTAGCTGACCGCCAGGCTGCGCCAATGACCTTCGGTGGTTTGCATACGGACCACGGTCTGCACTTGCGGATGCTTGAACAAATAGGCAATGAATTCCGGTGCGGCGAGCCGGTCTTCAGGATGCAAGCGCTCCATCCAGCGTTCCCAGGTCCAATCGACCCCGTAGTCGACGCCGATAATTTTTTTCAAATTGGGGCTCTGGTAAGACAGCGTGATGCCGTCGCGCGCTGGGGAAAATACAAATTGAAACAACGCCAGCGGGGATTGAGGGTCGATGAGCGATACCACGCCGTCGAGCTTTCTGGCGCTGATTTTCGCTTTGTTCAACTTGAGCGCCGTTCGCACCACGTAGGTCGACAGGAGTCGAGGCGAAAACAGGGCCTGATGCGCCACCGGCAAGTCCAGTTCAGGCTGCTCGGCAGCCAAGGCCAGCGTCTTCATCGCGCCCCTGAGCTGGCGGTTCACGCGCTTACTCACGGCAGCGAGAATGCCGTAGCTAAACCAGTACAAGGCAGGGCTCAGCCCCAAGGCAATCGCCAGCGCGCCGAACCTGAACTCGTCAGCCAGAAAATCGGCCTGTTGAATGAACAATCCCGACGCCACGCTAGTCACCAGAAGGAATAACAAATTGAGCCAGAACAACGTATTCAGAAACAGCTCGTGGGTGGAGATGCGGGGGTAAGTAAACCGTCTGCGCCACGCCAACTTCACCGGCACCAGCGTCGCCAAGGTTGTTGAGACACTCACCGCGAACAGACTTTGCACGGTGAGGCTCACCGGTAGCGTCGCTGGCGTATCGGCCTGGCTATTGGTCTGGAGGAGCAAATCCAGCACCACAAAAACCCCGTTCACCACACTCCAATAGAGCACAGAAGATGCGAGCGCGGTGGCCTTTATCCGCCAGGGACTCACGCAGAAACTTAAATTGCCCACCACCAACAACGCGATCCACCATCCGTCGTTCGTTTGCAAACCGGGCAGCATTACCACCAAGCCCAGCATTAAGCCGGACAGCGGGTGACCAAAACGCGCGAGCAGGGCATTGAGGGTGATGCCGGGAATGAGGGGCGCCCAGGCGAAAGGGATGAGCGTCAACGCCAGCCCGAAGAGGCAAAGCGCCACCGCGCCCAAGAGCCCTTCCAGAATCGACAAACGATGGCTTTGCGGGCCGTAAGGTCTGGACGGAGATTGATTCATGCGCCTACTGCCCGATTCGCCTTGCGTTGCTGACGGCTTTTGCGGTTTTCCCGAGTCGTGCCGCCTCGTAGCGACACCCGTGGACAGCGAGGGCGCGCGTTCAAACTAACGGTTAGCGCGGGGACAAGCTTACAGAACCTTACATAAGCAACTCGAGACTTCCCCATTCTGGCGCCACCCATCACCGCCGGGAGGCCGCAAATCAGAACGGGTTCCATTAGGCTACGGCGCGCCACTTATTGAGCACCCTTGATGCTTCGAGAAATCTACGAATGGCTGGGCGCCAGCACCATTCCGGCGGCCCGCCAGTTGGGACTGGTCACTGCGGCGGTGGCGATCAACCAGCGTCATCGGCGTTGCCGCGACGCCTGGGCGCCGCATTTGCGCCGAACACGCGAATTCATTGAGGAAGCAGCGGCGGGTTGCGTGAGCCGCCGCACGGCCTTGTTGCTGGGCGCGGGCGCGTGTCTGGATATTCCGCTCGCGGCGCTGTCCCGTCGTTTTGATCGGGTGGTGCTGGTGGATGTGGTGCTGTTGCGGGGCACGCGGGCGCTCATCAAAGCCTTTCCCAACGTGGAGTACCAACTCCACGACGTTAGCGAAACCCTGGCGCTGGTTCAGGCGCCCGGCGCTAGCGACCCGCTCCAGACGATTCGTGCGGTCGAAGCTTCCCGCTTTCTGGACGATGCCACCGTGGATTTTGTGGCGTCGGTGAATCTTGTATCCCAACTGCCCTTGATGCCGATGCGCAAGCTGTTGCAAAGCGGCCAGTATGCGCCGGCGGCCATCAATCAGCTGGGCGTGTGGCTGATGCGTCAGCACGTGGCCTATCTGAATCGATTCCCCGCCCGCCGGGCGCTGATTTACGACGCCGAAATGTGGCGTGAGAACCGCCTTGGGGAGCGCGAGGAAGTGGTGGAATTGCGGGGGACGCTGGGCCTGCCGGTACCGGCCGCGCAGTCCTGGGAATGGTGTGTTGCGCCGCCCGGCGAGGATAAGAAAGGCACCATGACCCATCTGGTGGAAGCAGCCGTTTGGTAGCGGAAGGCGGTTTCCCGCCAGCCGCGGATTTAAAAACTCACAAGGATTCGTCAAGCAAGGCCTGATATTGCGAAAACAGCCACCGGGCTTTTTCGGTCAGGAGCACCAGCACCCGCCGGCCATCGCCGGTGTCGCGTCGGCGCTCCACCAAGCCCGCGTTTAACAAGGACTCGATGTAGCGAAGCGCGGTGGTAAGCGGGAGTCCCGTGCCGATCGCGATGCTGGACACATAGTTATGAAGGTCATCTCCCGGCGCAGACCACAGGTCGAGGAGAATTTGCCACGCCGGGCTATCCGCGATCTCTGCGTCAAAAATTGAGGCGCGGATTTTTCGCTCCTCCTGAATGACTTCAAATAAGGTGCGTTTTTTCGTAGAGAACGAGAGGGTGCCGCCAGGGAAGCCCCGGTTTTGCCCGTCGGCCGGCGCGGTCGCTTCTTTGAGCAGCACTTGCTGCACGGCGTGGGTTAAATCTTTGAGCTTGGTGGGTTTTAACAGGAAGGCCTTAGGCGAATAGCGGATTGCCTCGATCACGGTTTCGCGGTCTGCGTAGCCGCTCACAAAGACGATTTCCGGCGCGTGATCCTGAAACTCCTCGCGCGCGACCGCCGCCAGCATCAGGCCACTGACCCGCGGCATGTTGATGTCGGTCACCAATACCGACACCCGGTTATTTCTCAGCACTGCCAGCGCTTCTGCGGCATTGGAGGCGACGGCCACCACCAACTGCTCGGCTTTCAAGCCCGATTCCATCTCCTCCAGCGCATAGGGGTCGTCATCCACCAGCAGCGCGTCGATCACGGGAAGGCTCAGGTTCATTGGCTTGTGCGCAGTCTCTTGACCGTCCGGGCGAGGCCATTCCCCGCCGGAGCGTTTATTAAAATCCTCAAAGACAAATCGTTCGAGTCCGCTCACGGTCCGTTTCCTTTTTGGCGGCGAGACATCACTGACACCCTGTAGGACATCACGAATACCCCATTTCACATCGGGAACATACCTAGGCCTTGACCTAAATCAAAGCACCGGATATCAAAGTGTCAATGTTTTTACATAAAAATTGAACCGAAATGGATGGATTTCCCAAATTGGTGCCGCGCTGATCCCATTTGCTCAGGGTTCGGGCCTGTGATGAGTCCTGCACGCCCCCCCCCTAAGGCTCCCTGCCCAGCCGGCGCTTGGGCATAAAGCGTGCTGCCCGCAAGAAACTAGAGGCCGATAGGCGCGCCTTTAAATTGGCTTTATGAAGGGGTCTCCATGCCGGTGAGCACCGCACTCACATTTGAAGATTTGCTGCTGCCCGCGGCCGAGTTCAGCGATCCGGCGGCGCCCGAGTACCGGCTGTGTCAGGTGCTGCGGGGGGAAGCGGAACTCTCGTGGCAAAGTGAGATTTTCATCAATTTCTCCTCAAGAGCGGGTAAGCGGATTAGGGAAAGGCGGGAAATAGTTGGCGCTGAAGCAGGCGGCGCGGAATCATGCAGCCCACGATCCAATTGGGCTGGTCGACGATTTCGTGCACGCGCAACTCGCCCACCATGCCAAGCATGGCGTAGGCCGGCTTTGTGGTAAGGGCCTACGGCCCCGATTGATGGGCTGGAAAGTTATCGCGACCGGCAGGCCGCTCCCACGGGAATAGCACTTGGGGCCACCCACCGTCTCTCTGGTGGGCTGGCATTGAATTTGCCAATCCCCCTGCATTTCTTATCGTCAGGGGCATCCGCGTTCATGACATCCGCCATTGCAAGCAGTTGCTCAATCCGAACGGGTAGCGACCTCTCGAGCCAGCGCATTTTGAAAGCCCGGGAGACGGCGCCCTCAGGCATGGTGTTGGTCCGTCCCGCCGATGCCGCTCAGGGCCCCGCCCCGGCCGCGCGCCCGACTTCGCCCTGGGTGGACACGTTCTTCAACCTGGGCGCCGCCGATGGCGCAATTCATATTGAAGACATGGCGCAGGTCGCCGCGCTCGCGATGCAGGACGCCGGGAAGCTGCTCTCAGAGCGCCTCGCGGCCAAGGGCATCAGCGCTTCTCCACCGGTAGATTTCAGCACCAATCAAGCGGGAAAAATCGAGGTGGCCGGGCATCCACAGCAGGCCGCCATCCAGACGGTGCTGGCACAGGATCCCGAGCTTGAACAAACGATGCGTGATGCCCTGTGTCTGCAGGAACAGGCCGTAAGCTGGCAGAAGGCCGAGCAGTTTCAGCAGGCCTACGGCGCGGTGTGGGAGGCTCGGGGTGCGTTAGCCGCCGCGCAAATGCTGGGCCGGTTTCAGACACTGGGCGAGCCCCGGACGACTTTGCGCTTTGGTCCCGACGGCTTGCAGGCGCGCTTCAACGGGATGTCGGGGGAGCGATATGTGGCCGGCGTGATGCGCTCATTGGGCGTCGAGCCGGGCTTGAACCTGAACGCTTTTGCCTGACGCAACCCGGCAAGATTTGCCGCCATGCGAACGTCGTCTGACGCAGGTTTGCCGGCAGACAGACGCCGGTCACAGTGTCCATCGGCTTTACCCGGGTCAAGCGCGCCGGGGGCGGGCTGGACGAGTTGCTGAAGGCGGCCGACCGGGCGCTTTATCTCGCCAAGGATCAGGGTCGGAACCGGGTGGTAAGCGCCAAAGATCTGGCCGCGGGCGACGCCGCCTAGCCAGGCAGCGGCCGCACGCCGACCAGCCACAGGTGTAGCCCGCCGACCAGCAGCGCATAGGCCAGCACTCCAAGGCCAAGCACCAGCGCGTCGCGCGCCGGGCCGCGGGTCGCATAGACCGTTCCGTTGGCGCGGTCACGGCGCCGTAGCCGGATGAAATCAGGCACCGCCCAAATCAGAAACCCGCCGAACAGCAGCAGATCGTGCAGCCCGCCGTTCACCAGCAGATGCGCGGTCGCCCAGACCTTGACCGACAGCAGCATGGGATGGCCCACGCGCTGCTTGATCCGCGAGCCGGGCAGGTTGCCCGCAACGAGCAGGATCATCGCCGGCAGCATCAGCGCTGCGGTTACCCAGTAGAGCCACCCCGGCGCCGTCCATAGCACGACGGGTGCGACGCGCGCCTGCCCGTAGCCGATGCAGATCAGCGCAAAGCCTGCCAGCGAGACGAGGCTGAAGGCGCCCTTCCAGCCGCCCTCGCCCAGTCGCGCCACCGCCGCCGCGCGCGCGGTGGGTGCCAGCAGGTTGATGGCGTGAATCCCCAGAAATATCAACAGTCCGAGTACGAGCAGCGTCATCATCCCCTCCTGATCCGCCAGCGTGGATAACCGCCCCAGGCGGGCGAGGCGGTCGTCTGCCGGACCTTACGCAAACTCCGGCATCACTTCCTTCACGAACAGCTCGTTGGTGAGTTCGTTCGCCACCACCATGATGAAGTAGGTCACGCCGGTGTCCTTGATGCGATGGGCGATCTCGCGCTTCACTTCGTCTGGCGTGCCGAGCAGCGCCACCGGCGCGCTCTGCGCGGTTTCGTAGTCGGGAAAGCCGAGGCCTTTGGCCATATCGCGCAGACCCTGATCGTTCTTGTCGCGGGACATACCCAACAACAGCAAACCGCCCAGTTCCATCTCGGACGGGTCGCGGCCGGCTTCGCGCATGAACTGATGCAACAGCGCGATGCGGCTCTTCAGCGTGGGGGTGTCGAACTTCACGGTGGCGACCGGATCGTTCACAAAGTCTTTGCCGTTGCCGGTCGGCGGAATGATGTTCAGCACGGTGGCTTCGCGCGCGGCGATTTTGAGCAGCTTGGTGCCCGAGCCGCCCAGCATGATTGGCGGATACGGCTTCTGGATGGAGCGCGGATTGTTGTACGCCTCACGCACTTCGAAGTGCTTGCCCTTGAAGCCCGGCACTTCCTGGGTCCACATGGCTTTCAGGATCTGGATGCATT
>Ga0255124_1000536_pt1 | contig 12431 bp, 7 predicted proteins | sample Law_Cont_RepB_8d_FD_188564 | JGI IMG/M metagenome (GOLD analysis project Ga0255124, IMG submission 188564) | Freshwater microbial communities from St. Lawrence River, New York, United States - Law_Cont_RepB_8d | ecosystem: Environmental > Aquatic > Freshwater > River | place: USA: New York... | reverse complement strand
ACTTGCCCGTTCCTTTGGGCCAGGTTTTGGCTTTCCATGAGGGCTTCTTGAGCTTTTTCCGTGAATTTATTCAGATTCATCGTAAATCCTTATTTAATATGTTCTTATGTCGAATTTACTGCATTCCGGAGCTTGGATACGTAATCATGGTTGCAATAACTGTGCCAAGTATTTTGCTGATTCACTGCCTCCCCGCCTGTCATTTTGGCATCATTAAAAGCGGATAGTTTTATTCTTAAATGCAGGCTGCCATTTTGGCGCCTTTAGGCTTTCCACATCAGGCAGGCTGTTTCCTTGGCAATGACCCAGTCTTCTCGGGCACCTACCACAAGAATTGGGGCGGAAGAATCAGTCTGACTAATAACCAGAGGCCTCGGGATATCCCCGCCGGGTAAATGTTCACTGTTCAGTCGGTCATCCAGTTTCAGGCCCATATGAGCAAGTCCGTCAATAATGCGTTTGCGAATTTCTGCACTATTTTCCCCGATGCCACCCGTGAAAACCAGGCTCCCAAGGCCACCTAATTCCGTGGTGAGTGCGGCGACGGTTCGTCGGGCGTGGCGTACAAGGAGCTCTGCCGCCAGCCTTGCCCGGTCATTTCCCTCAGCTTCGGCACGCAGCACTTCGCGCATGTCTCCCGAAATGCCAGATACTGCTTGCCAACCCGAGTCTTTCCAAAGTGCTTTTTCTATTTCTGCGGGGGTTTTTCCCAATATTCTTTCAGCCGTAAAAACCAAGCCTGGATCAATATCGCCAGACCTGGTGGCCATAGGGAGGCCTTCCAGTGGGGTCATTCCCATGGTTGTGTAGACCGAATGACCTTTGAGAATGGCGGTTGCGGAACACCCCGCTCCCAAATGCAGCACCACCAGTCTTTCGCGTTGGAGTTCGTTCACCACGCCACGCACAGCCAAACTGGCCCAATAATGGCTCAGGCCATGAAAGCCGTAGCGCCTAAGGTGATATTTTTCGGTCCATTCCCAAGGAATGGCGTAGGTTCGGGCATGATCCGGCAAGGTCCCATGGAAGGAGGTGTCAAAGACCGCAAACTGCCGGGCGGTTGGAAACACCTTTTCACAGGCATCTATCCCTTCCAGCGAAACAGGGTTGTGCAAAGGGGCCCAGTCGCACAGCCCTTGCAATTCGGCCCGAATAGCGGCAGTCACTTCTACCGGGTGGTTGAAGTGGGGGCCCCCATGCACCACGCGGTGTCCAACCCCTGCAACAGCAACACAAATATCCTCCAGGCCGTCTGCCAAAATCTCCAGAGCCCGGCCAGTCCGGCCTTCAGCAGGTTCTGCCCCGACCGGCCAAGAAATTGCCCGGTCGCCCAACCGCGCCATCCAAACTGGGCCCTGAGGGTCAAGCCAGTCCAGCCGCGCCATCCCTCGCTCGCTAGTGGTTCCATGATCAAACCAGGCCACTTTGATGCTGCTGGACCCAACATTGCAGGAAAGAATGCAAGGCACCATGAACAAACCCCGGAGGATGATTCGATAAGATTATCCTACGGTTCCCGAGCTGGTTTAGCACTCGGACTTTTTGCCCACCAATTCTCGTAAAGGCGAACTGCGTTTAGTTTTCCAAATCCAAAAAACGATCCTAAGTGGCAAAAAATCAAAGGGGCCACCGGCTGTTTTGGAATGCCGTGCCGTAAAGCCTGCAATTGTTTTTTGACTTAAAATCTGGCGACCGATTCTGGGGCGGAAGCTTTGGCCTCACCTTGGGACGGATTTGGCCAGGGGCTGTCACCAAAAAAAACAAAACCTCACCCCTTTTGGCCTAGGGGTGAGAATCGCTTGAAAATGATGGAAATATATTGTGCGTGCCGAGATATAATGCGTTTGTTTTGCCCTAATCAGCCTGCCGCAAAGGGGGGGGGTGCTGTACCATAAAGAAACCTCTCGAAACTGCCGTAGGGACGCATGGCCTCTTGCATTTTGACTATGCGGCCATGGGCATTTGGCCCGCCGGTGCTCTGGATTATGGAGGCTGTTTGATGACTTCGCCCACCCCCCCAGTTCATGCCACTCAACCAGGTCGCCCGGTGGTGGTTGGTGCTGGTAGCTTGCTTGAGGCAATTGAGAGGCATTCTCGCTACACTTTAGGCCTACCCTGGGGCAATTTGACGAGCCACGAAAAACTGGTCGCGGTCAGTTTGGCCGTGCGTGAGCGTCTCATCGATGGTGGTTTGGAAACTGAGGCGCGTTATAGGCAAGAGGGTGCCAAGCGGGCCTATTACCTTTCGGCTGAATTTTTAATTGGCCGGTCACTGCTAAACAATCTTGTCAACTTGGGAATGCTTGAGGAGTGCAAGCGGGCCCTCGAAAGCAAGGGCACCCGTCTCGAAGACCTCTGCGAGGTTGAGGAGGATGCCGCTTTAGGTAACGGTGGCTTGGGTCGCCTTGCCGCATGCTTTCTTGATTCGGGAGCTAACTTGGGGGTTCCCCTGTTTGGCTATGGCATCAATTACGAGTACGGGCTCTTCAAACAGGAAATCCAGAATTTGGAGCAAGTGGAAAGGCCCGATGCCTGGCAGAGGTTAGGCCGATCACCATGGCAAATTGAGCGCATGGAGCGGGCCTGTCAGATTCCAGTTTATGGTCGTGTGATTCTTGAGACGGACAGTCAAGGCCGCAAACGCTCCCGCTGGGTGGATTACCAAACCATAGTGGGTGTTCCCTTTGACATGCTGATTGCCGGCCACACCGGCAAGACAGTGAACACCCTGCGCTTGTATGCTGCTCGCGCCTCCACCGATTTCGAGATGAAGGTTTTCAACTCGGGCGACTATATCAAGGCAGTTGAGCAGAAGGTTTTGTCTGAAACACTGTCGAAAGTGCTCTATCCTTCAGATCAAGTTCGCCAAGGCCAAGAATTGCGCCTGTTACAAGAGTATTTCATGGTGGCCTGTGCCCTGCGCGATATCCTGCGCAGGCATGTGGGGGACCTTGAGGGCGACTACACCCGGCTTCCCGATCGAATCGCCATCCAGCTCAACGACACCCACCCCGCGATGACCATTGCCGAGCTCATGCGTCTGCTGCTCGACGAGGTGGGCATGGAGTGGGAGCAGGCTTGGCGCATCACCTCGAAATGCATTGCATACACCAACCACACCTTGCTTCCTGAAGCTCTTGAGAGGTGGCCGCTACACCTGTTTGAGGTGGCCCTGCCAAGGCATCTTCAGATTATCTATGAGATCAATCGTCAATTTCTGGAAGAGGTGAAAAGCCGTTGGCCGGGTGACGAGGCTCGCCTAAAGAGGATGTCTCTTATAGAAGAAGAGCCGGAGCGAAAGGTCCGCATGGCCAACCTGGCTATCGTTGGAAGCCGCAGCGTCAATGGCGTCGCCGCCATCCATTCTGAACTGGTCAAGAAGGAGCTTGTGCCGGATTTTTATGAGATGACTCCATGGAAATTCAACAACAAGACCAATGGTGTCACTCCCCGGCGTTGGTACTTGGTTGCCAATCCGGAATTATCCTCCCTGTTGACGACCTTGGCGGGGGATGGTTGGGTCGACAACCTCGATCAGTTGCGTTCGATCGAGAAATATGCCACCGACCAGTCTGTTCTGGACAAGCTGCGCAAGGTCAAGCACCTCAACAAAGAGCGTCTGGCCCGTTACACCCACTCGGTCACCGGAATGGTGTTCGATCCCAACGCAATGATGGATATTCAGATCAAACGGATCCACCTCTACAAGCGCCAATTGCTGATGCTTTTGCGAGTGGCATGGCAATATCTCCGGGTTGTTGAGGATGGTCACACCCCGTGCACTCCTCGGTCGTGCCTTCTGGCTGGCAAGGCTGCGCCCGGTTATTTGGCCGCAAAAAGGGTGATCAATCTGGCCTGTGGGTTAGGGGAACTGATCAACCGAGATCCCAAGGTGAACCGATGGCTCAAGATGGCCTTTTTGCCCGATTACCGGGTAAGCTTGGCCGAGGTGATGATCCCCGCCGCCGACTTGAGCGAGCAAATTTCCACTGCCGGGTTTGAGGCGTCGGGCACGGGTAACATGAAGTTCGCCATGAATGGCGCCCTGACGGTGGGAACACTCGATGGGGCAAATGTGGAAATTCGGGAAGAGGTAGGTGACGAAAACTTCTACCTGTTTGGCAAAACGATTGAGGGAATTCGTCAATTGCGCGAAGGCAAGGTGAATGCCAAAACCTTTTACGATGCCTCTCCACGCATCAAGCGGTTAATGGACGCATTCAAGTCGGGCCGGTTCAACACGCCTGGTTGCGATTCCACTTGGGTGTACTCGATGTTGGTGGAAAATGAGGATCCTTTCCATTATTTGGCGGATCTTGAAGAGTACCTCGACATTCAGGACCAAATCGATAAAGACTGGAACAGTCCGAAGACTTGGGATGTGAAGTGCCTGATGAATATTGCCCGAATGGGTAAATTCTCGTCCGACCGCACGGTCGCCGAGTACGCCCGGGATATTTGGGGAATCACGCCGGTGGTGTGAGCCGGCTTCCGTGAGACGAAGGGTAAGGGGGCCTGGGGCGATGGATCGCGCCGAGTCAACAAGGGTTGACGCTCGCTCGTCTAGAAAATCCCGGCCCCGAACCGAAGGGTTTGGGGTTAGGACCTTGGGGCAAGGGTGTGCTTGTTTTGCGCCTTTGGATAGGGAGGCCTGATCCATGGTGCATGCTTACCTTCTTGCGTTTTCAATTATGGCTGGTGTGCCTGTGCTTTTGCACATGCTCAAAAAAGGCCAACCCAAGCGGATCATTTTTCCCGCCATGCGGTTTTTGCTTGAAAGACAGCAGAAATCACGCAGGCGCAGCCAGTTGCAAAACCTACTTCTGCTCCTTGTGCGTGTAGCCATCATGTTGTTGGCCTGCCTTGCCTTGGCTCGGCCGCTTCTTCCCAACCCCGGAATTGACTTGGGCCAGGGTGCGATGGTTCGCGCTGTGCTGGTGCTCGATCTCAGTCCGAGCATGGGGCAAAAACAGGGGCAGTCCACCCCTTTGGATGAGGCTCGCAGGCTGGTAGGCGAAATGTTGGGTCGCTTTTCTCCGGAAAGTAAGATTCAGTTACTAAGAGGGGATGGGGAGGCGGTTTCCGGAGCAACGGCGGCGGATGTGGCTGGTGAATCGGGGTGGGGCAATGTGAAGCGGGCCCGCCAGCAAATGGAGGGCTCCAGGCTGATCGCATCCCAAGGCTCGGTGGTACCTGCCCTAAGAAAAGGGGCCAAGCTACTGGAAGAGGCGGCCAAGGAGGGCAGCGAGGGGGTTCTTAACCTGCTTGTTGTCTTGTCTGATCGAACCCGCAACTCGTGGCAGGGTGCGGGTACGGGCCAACTAAAACTGCCGGAAGGCACCGAGGGCTATTGGCTGGATGTTGGTGGTGAGGCAGTGCCACATGTGGCAATCACCCAATTGGTTCTCGATCCTCCCGCCGCGGCGCCGGGTTCACAGGTTCGAGTTCAGGTCGAGCTGCGTGCGCGGGGCGAACCACCCGGTGGCAAAACCGCCGTGCAATTGAGCGTCGGCATGGACAATGACCCCGATGTCGCCAAACCGGCAGAGAAAAAAGCGGTTGAACTGACAACAGCAGAGCCTGTGAAGTTGGTTGAGTTTGTAAGGAAGGTGCCACTGCTGCCCGAAGGTGAAAAGGAAGGCTATTTTCAATTCACCGCCCGTGTACAGCCTGATGACGCCCTGCCTGTTGACAACACCCGCGGAGCCACGCTGCCCGTGAGGCGCGAGGTTTTGGTTTTGGCGGGAAATCCAGAGGAAGCTGAGGTCCTGAAGTCGGCCATGGACGCGCTGAGGCGCCATCCAGTCGAGGTGCGCCTTCTTGCGGACAAGGCCGCATGGGTTCCCCAGGAACTGGCTGCAAGCCGTGTGGTTTGGTTAGCGCATTTGGAAAATCCTCCCCAGGAACTCTGGAACAATCTGGAAAGTTATTTGCGAGCGGGGGGCTCTTTGGTGGTGCTTCCCCCTGCGGGGGCTGTGGCAAAGCCCACGGCCTATTCAAATCCTGCGGCAGATGCTGTTTTGCCAGCGGCATATGGGGCGCTTGAAGTTCTGCCCGCGCTGGAGCGTGGCTGGAAAGTTGGTGGATGGGACGCCGTGGAGGGTTTCACCACAGCCATTCAGAAGTTGGTTACTAGCGGCCAAGCCGACTTTTCCGTGAAAGAATACGAGCCTCTGGTTTGGCGTGCCCGCCGTTTGGGTGAGCCCGAGGCCGAGGCGCGTGTGGTGGCTAAATTTGAGGGCAAGCCGGATGCCGGCCCTTTGGCGATCATTGGGAAGGTGGGCACAGGTCGGGTACTCCAAATGGCCACTGGGCTAGACGGCCGGCTTTTCGACAACAACCGTGGTTGGAACAACTTCTACACCGATTCGTCCATTGGTTTAGTGCTGGTGGATCAAATCAATCGTGATCTGGCTGGCACAGGCAGCCAGGCATCTTCAGCAAACTGGGTGGCGAGATCCGGTCAAAAGCCCGAGGTTGATCTACCGTCCCTTTCGCCAGCCATGATTCCGCTACGCTTGCGGGGGCCGGGCCTACAAGGTGAGGGTAGCGACCTTGTCATTCCGGAAAAAACCAATCGGTTGGTGATGCAAGATGCCGAAGAGCCCGGAAACTACCAAGTTCGCACTGCCCAAAAGCGATTGGTACGGGCCTTCAGCTTGGTTCTCGATGCCAACGAGACAGACTTGGACAAAGTGCCTTTGGAAGAAATAGAAGAATGGTTGGGCAAGGGACGAGTGTTGACAGCGGGCAAGGGCATGGAGCTGGACGACCTTATGACAGGTCAATGGCAAGGCGATCTCGATCTTTTGCCGTGGATTCTGGCCTTGGTGGTAATGCTGTTGGCGGTTGAAAGCTGGCTGGCCAACAAGGTTTTTGCCAACAAGGACTCTGCCGAGGGCGCACCAGTCCCAAGGAGTGCGGCATGAATCCCCTCCAGATACATTTTGAACTGGATCCCTATTATCCGTTCAGCGATCCCAGCCGCCCGGCCTTTTGGCTGGCGGGGTTGGGTGTGCTTCTTTTGATCTTTATCACTTTGGCGGCTTACCGTGGCGTTTCAGCGGCCAGCACTCCCAGAGTTTTGCTCCTGCTCGGCTTGCGCTTGTTGGCCTTTGTCCTAGCGCTGGCGGCCTTGTTTCGACCAACCTTGGTGGGAGTTGAAACCGAAAAGGCCAAGGCCCTGATTATTCTGGCCTTGGACGATTCTAAAAGCATGGCCACAGCCGACGAGGCCGATGGCCAAACCCGTTTTGCCCGTGCTTTGGCTCACCTTGAAGCCGCCAAACCCATACTCACCAGGTTGGAGGAGGAGCATGGTGTGGCGCATTCCTTGGTTCGCTTCAGCAACAAGGTGCAGGCCCTGCAAATTGAATCGCCAGGCGCACCCGAAGGCATACTCACTGACTTTGGCGGCTCGATGAAGACCATGGAAGAATTGCGGGACCCGAGTACAGAAATGCTTGGTTTGTTGGTCCTGTCGGATGGCATCGATACCAGTTCTCGTCGGGTTTCTCCCAAGGCCGCAGCCGCTGCGTGGAGAAGGCTCGACAGCCCGGTTCACACTTTCTGGTATGGCAGCCCTGCGGCGGATGGAGCCCGCAGGGATGTGGGCCTTGTTGACATTCGTACCGAACCCACGCCGCGCATTGCCCATGGTGGCGAGATGCGCGTCACCGTGGAGGTGGATGCGCCAGGTTATGTGCAATCTAAGGTGCGGTTCAAATTGCTTATCAATGGTGAGCCGGTTGATGCAAACGCCCATCTTGCCGGTGAGGATGCCGCCGCTGGCAAAAATGGCGAGGTGGTTTTGCGGCAGTCTGAAGGCAACCTGGTGGTGTTACGGCATCGTCCGGTTCAAGCCCTTGGCGAAGTGCAGGTAACCGTCGTGGCCTGTGATCCAACCCGCGACAACGAACCGCTTCCCGGCGAGCAAAATAAACTGAATAACCGCATCACCACATTTGCCCAGGTAACCAAGGAAGGCTTAAGCGTGCTGCTGGTTGACAAGCAAAGAGCTTGGGAGCCGCAGGTGCTGGCAGATACTTTGGCCCAAGATAAAAACATCACGGTCTATACGGCTTGGCTGAGAGGCGACAAGGCTGAGCAGATCAATCCTGATAGCAAGGATTTGCTTGATCTGCAAAAGAGATTTTATGATGTGATCATTTTGGGTGATATCACACCACAGCAACTGGAAGCCGCCTCCCCGGGGGCCGCTACCAAGATTGAAGAGATGGTTGCCGAACGCGGTGCTGGTTTTTTGATGATGGGTGGCTATGCCTCCTTTGGGAACGGAGGTTGGCAGAACACTGCCATTTCACGCATGTTGCCCCTTGTTATGGCTCTGGCTCCTCCTGTCGAGGAAATTGCCAAAATGGTTCCTACTGCCGAGGGCCTGCGCCTGTGTGCCTATTTTATGTCCATCGCTGAGCCAGGCCGCGACAGTCGCATGGCCTGGGACAGCCTGCGTGAGATTGATGGCTTTAGCCGGTTGGGAAAAATGACAGGTGATGGGACTCTCTTGGCTAACAACGCCAAAGGCGACGCCTTGTTGGTGGCCAAGCTCAACCATGGCAAAGGCCGTGTATTGGCATTCGCCGGAGACACTTCGCACAGGTGGATACGCGACAAGGCATCCAAAGGCCTGCATCACCGTTTTTGGCAGCGTTTGGCCCGTTGGCTTGCGCGGCATGAACAACAAGAGTCCAAAGCTTATTTGGAACTTGATTCTAGACGGTTGTCGCTGTTGCCAGACAGGGGCTTGGGCTTTAGGGTTGGGGTGAACGGGCCCGATGGCAAACCCTTGGAAAACGCCAGCTTGAAAGTAACCCTGCTGGGGCCTGGAGGAAAGCCCTTGGGGGCGGGCGGGCAGCCTGCGGCACAGGCTCAGGCGCTTGCGCTAAAAACAGACATGGGGGATACCCGTGGTGAGGTGGATCCAGCGTGGCTTGGGGTGCCCGGAGTTTATACAGTGCGGCTCGAGGCTCTGGCCAAACTGCCAGATGGGGCCGAGATCAAAGACACGATGGAGGCCCGCTTCGAGGTTTTTCAGGACGACCGCGAATTGAACCGCCTGAGTAGCGACCCTCGTTTTCTCGAGGGATTGGCGCAGGAGGGTGGAGGCACTGCCCGCAGGGGCGAAGAACTTCTCGAATACCTGCGCAGCTTGGCAGGGAAGCCTAAAGAGACCGATCGGAAGGTGACAAGCCGTCACCCTGATTGGAAGTCAAACGGTTGGTCGCCTTTTTTGATGGTTTACCTTTTCTTGTTCCTTTCCATCCTTTGTGTTGAGTGGGCCCTGCGGCGTATGTGGGGGCTTGCCTGATATGTCCGATATCGATGAGGATTCCGACGAGGTTAACACGCCATCCGAGCCCATGGACCGCCACCAAATAATGGGCATGTCGGTTTTGGTGGAGGGCCTGCTGGTTCCTGGAGCTTTTCTGGTGGGATGGTGGGCCGGTTTCGACCCCATGGAAAAGCTAGTTTTTACTTGGGCAGATATGGGTTGGGGCTTTGGAGCCGGAATAGTTTTGGCATTGGTGGTGATGGCCGTGCTCTTGTTGCCATTTAGTCCCATTAAGGCTTTCAAAGGTCTTATGGAGCGCCATATGTTCCCCATGCTGGCGGCAAGCACCTACCCCGATCGAGTAGGCATTGCCCTGTTGGCTGGGTTTTGTGAGGAGTTATTGTTTCGGGGTGCCATACAGCCCGCATTGGGAATGACATTACTTGGGCCATGGGGTGCCCTGATTATCAGTTCGGTGTTGTTTGGAGCCTTGCATGGACTTTCGGGGGTCTATTTTTTTCTGGCCATGGGCATAAGCCTGATACTAGGTGGCCTGTATCAATTCACCGACAATTTGCTGGGCCCGATGATTCTTCACGGGGTCTATGACTTGATCATTCTGCTTCTGACTATTCCCTATGAGCCGTTAAAAGAAGATGGGAACGGGGAGAGCGCTTGGGAAGATGGCGAGTGAAATAAAAAAGGCCGGCCCCTCTCGGCGGCCAGCCTTTGGGTTATAAGTCAAACCAATTATCGACGACGGCCAAACCGGCGTCGGGATTGCTTGGATTGCTCGCTAATGGTGGTGTTGATTAGCGTTGCTTGAGCTTGGGTGATTTCACTGCCAGTGGGGTTAGTGACCACACTTTTGTTAGCGGGGCAGCCGGGGCAGTGCTCACAAGTTTTGCCTGAAGGGCAAACGCCATTCGGGCATTGCTCACAAGCGGGGCATCCATCAACAGCAACATTTGCAGCGGGGCATTTCTCGCAAGCAGAGGCTGCATTAGCCTTTACAGCGGGGCATTTCTCGCAAGCAGAGGCTGCATTAGCCTTTGCAGCGGGGCATTTCTCGCAAGCAGAGGCTGCATTAACCTTTACAGCGGGGCATTTTTCGCAAGCAGAGGCTGCATTAGCCTTAACAGCGGGGCGTTTCTCGCAGGCAGAGGCTGCGTTAGCCTTAACAGCGGGGCATTTTTCGCAGGCAGGGCCTTCTGCAGCAGATTTGTCCACAGCGGCCTTTGCATGGGCCTTGGATTGAACTTGGACCAAGACATTTGATGAATTTTCAGGGCATTTTTGACACCCTGCAACTTCTTTTTTATCCGCTACCTGAACACGGTTGATGATTGGACCAAAGGTGTAGAAATTAGCATGAACCTGCTCTTCCATTCCCTTGGCTTCGTCTTTTTTCTTGTAAACAATCGTCAGTTTCGCCGGGGTATCTTTGCCAATCCCAAAGCCCAGTGTGATGCTGCGTTTTGGTTTTTCAGCGGCAGGGTTGATAGCCTGATCATCCATCGGGTCTGCAAGGATTTCAGCCTCAGTCATGTCGATCTCATCGTCTGCCCCGGCTTTCACCAGGCAACCTTTCGACTCGATCCAGCAGACTGCAGCCTGACCTTGAGCATGGGGGCAGGTTTTACTTGAGGCAGGGCACTGCGCTTGGCCAAGCACCAAGGCAAGTAGGGCTAAAAATGACATGAACATAATCCTCCGGGTATGCGCCCGGGGGTCAGTCGTTTGCGGGCATCCGCAATCGACGGCACATGGCGGGAAGCAAATTCCACCACACCATTTCAGATGTTTCACCCAGTTGCCGTTCCCGGCCGACCAGATAATCATCCATTTCGGTGAGCTTATTCAGCTTCTCGCCTTTGCGCCCCAAGGCCATTCGAAGGCGGCGGATACCGTAGTACTCGAAATAAGACAAGAGGGAACCAGGCTTTAGCAAGCGCTCAATGGCCCCCATCAAATCTTGGGTGAGGGGTAAGGGAAAGTTGTTAAAAGGCAAACCGCAGACAGCAGAGTCAAAAATTCCCTCCCCTGGGAATTTCAAAAGGTCGGTCTCCACCACCTCGACTTGGGATGCCTTGTCTGCCATTAAAGGATTATCGCGAAAGGATTTACGCAAAAACTCTGCCAAGCTTGGATTGATTTCCACTGCCGTGAGGCTATCCCCGGGCCGTAGGTACCGCACCAAACGGCGGGTTACCGCACCCGTGCCTGGGCCAGCCTCAAGGATTTTCCAAGGGCCCCGGTCTTTTCGCATTAATTCACGGCAAAGTGCGTCGGCCAAAAAGGGACCACTAGGGCCGATGGCCCCGGTAGTCATGAATTCGTCCTTCGCTTGCCTGATAAATGTGGACCATTCCGCAAAAGCCATGGGCATCCCCAGCGTCTCGCAGTCAATTAACCAGTTTATTCAGTTTATCAACTCTGGGAATAGCTGCGACCTCGCCAGTCAAAACGAATACCAAACCAAGCCATTAATCTGGCCTGCCACTGGATCACCAGAAGCAGGAAAACACCCACAGGATGCAGCAAAGCGCCTAGAACTGGCTGTTTGAAACGGGATACCCCTGCCAAACGAACAAGAAGGCCAAGCAAGGTGCCAAGCCAACCCAAAGCAAAAGCAAGGGAACCGGGCCCTTCCAAAATCCAGGAACAAACCATTAGGACCCATGGTGCCACCTGCCCTAATCCGAGAAGGAGCGTTGCGGGCAGGATCATCGCGTTGGAGGCAAGCCCCTCGGTAGCGTTTTTGGCCAAACCCTTCCAAGTTTGCCCGCCGGTACTGTACATTCGGCAGCGGGCCAGAGCGGTCGCATCGCATAGGTCCGTTGCGAATCCAGCCCTGCGGAATGCCTTGGGCAGGTTAATCCCATCGTGGAGAGTAGCCTTGATAGTCTCGTGCCCACCGGCCTTGAAATATTCTTCGCGCCTGGCAAGAAACAGTTGGCCGCAACCGGAGGCAAAGGCGGGGCTATTGCTTAGTCGCATACGGTCTAAAGGCAGGAAGCCAAGCAAGACAAAATGGATAAGCGGAATTAGTAATTGCTCTAAAAAAGTGCCGGTGATTTGTCGTGGCACACCCGAGACCAGCGGGGCCTTGCTGGAGTCCAGAAATCCGATTAGCCGC
>Ga0255124_1000533_pt1 | contig 12455 bp, 13 predicted proteins | sample Law_Cont_RepB_8d_FD_188564 | JGI IMG/M metagenome (GOLD analysis project Ga0255124, IMG submission 188564) | Freshwater microbial communities from St. Lawrence River, New York, United States - Law_Cont_RepB_8d | ecosystem: Environmental > Aquatic > Freshwater > River | place: USA: New York... | reverse complement strand
ATTAATCGCAGCTGCACCGAGGCAGAAAACAAGGCCCAAATCCAATCGGGCAAGCTCACGCGGATTTATCAAGCGATCAATGGCCATCCAGATGATGCCAACGCCGGCCACGAGGACAAGGGCGCCCTCAAAACCACTAGAAAAATATGCGATTTTATCATGACCGTATGAGTGGTTGGCGTCGCGAGGAACTGCGGCAAGCCTTAGCGACCACAGAGCAACTGATGCGGCGAGAAGGTTCACAATAGATTCTGCCGCATCTGAAAGCATGCCAACAGAATCAGTCAACCAATAAGCCGTGAATTTGAGGTTTGCTGTGAGAACTGCAACGAGAACTGAAAACAACAATGCTAATTGGGCAGATTTATGAACCATCGGGAGGTGTATCCAAAGGCATCAGGAAGAGGTTATCGGCCTCCCAGATCGGCAAGGCGCCGCTGAGCCTCTTGAATACGCTGAGTGTCTGTTTCCTGCTGCACTATTTCTTTATAGAGTTCAATGGCTCTATTCCTATCAATTCCGAGCCGGTCGTAAATGCGAGCAGCACGAAGACGTGCATCCGTGCTTGTTAAAGGATTCCATTGATGGGCGCGTTCGTAATAAAGAGCTGAACGTTGATACTGCTTGTATGCTTTGCCTTCGTATAAATCGCCTAATTGGTATGCGGTGTCGCTAATTTTGTTGCTGGTTGAGTGATTACTAAGTAGTTGCTGGAGCAATATTTCAGAACGGCGCTGATTGTCTGTGTAATCGTTTCCCCACCCTTTGTCCTTGAATGTCATGGCCCGCCTGTAAAGCTCGTTGGCTTCAGGAATGTTCGTTGTCCCCTGAAGATTGGGGGGAGGTACGTCCAACTCAAGCAGGAAAGGGTTTTTCACGATGCGGTGGTACTGAATGAGCTCTTCTTCTGCAAATCGAGCTCTTTCAAGATCACCAAGATTCACGTAGTGCGTGCGCAAGCTTTCTAATGCTATCTGGTATTCCTTGCGTGAGGCAAGGAGGCGTTCCACCATATCGGCATCGCGCGAAGCGCCCGGTGCACCTGGAACACCAGCTCCAGAAACGGGACGCTTGGGTTTGGGTTGAGCAGGTGGCGTTTGCGCCATGGCAAGTGTGGTCACAAATGCAAAGTACACGAGTGCCAGAGTACCAGCAGTTTGTGCCATCAATCTAAATGATGCGTTCATGCTCTTGTGGTAACCAATGCCGTTATCACAAATAAAGAGCAATCAATCGGGGTGGTTATTGGCGGACTTCGCTCCCCGTTGGCCGCGCTTCGAGTTTGCCAAATACCATGCGTCCAGCTGGAGTTTGCAAGGCACTGGTTACAACAACTGGGCTTTCCATCCCAATGGCTGACCTGCCCTGTTCAACTACAACCATGGTGCCGTCTTCAAGGTAACCAATTCCTTGGCCGGGTTGATCCCCCGGCTTTACAAGACGAACCATGAGGATTTCACCGGGCAAAGCGACCGATTTCAGAGCGTTCGCCAGTTCGTTCAAGTTGACAACTTCAACGCCTTCCAATTGGGCCATCTTGTTGAGGTTGAAGTCATTGGTAACAACCTTGGCTCCCATTGCCTTTGCGAATTGCACCAAGCGTTCATCAACTTTCCCTGAATCCGCAACACCGGGAATAATGCCGTCATGCAGCTGGAAATCAATGTCCTTATTGTTCTGAATTCTTTTCAGAATATCCAAACCACGCCTACCGCGGTTCCGTTTGAGCCGATCGTTGCTGTCCGCGACGGCTTGAAGTTCAAGTAGAACGAAACGTGGGACCACTACTTTCATATCGATGAATTTTGACTCGCATACGTCAGCAATGCGACCATCGATAATTACCGAGGTATCAAGAACCCAAGCCTTGTTGCCCTTTGTTTGTTTCGAGAACTCAATAAACGGAATAATGAATCTGAAATTGTCTTTAGTTTGAAGTAGCGTGCTAATGCATATGTAGCAGCATATAACCGAAAGCATCACTTGTGTGCATCTTCTGACAAACGTTTCTTGGGGGAGCTCTTTATCGATACCCATGGGGAAATCAAAAAAGATAGGGTTTAGGCCGACTGCAAGCAAATTTCCGAGAAGCAGGCCCAGAAGAAGTCCAAAATAGACTGCTGATATTGTCGTGATTTCTTTGTGCCGTACAAGTAGATCTGTTCCTATTACTAAAGCTCCAAGCACGATCACGCATAATCCAGCTAAGGGGCCGAGGCCTGGCTTCTCTAGTCGTTCGCTGACTTCGGAAAAGTATTGGAATGCCACCACGGCCAAACCAAGCATGATTGCTGTAAATATTGACCGAAGCACCCAGACCAAGACATTGCTTTTGGTGGCAAATTTGCCGGTGATTGGGGAATCGTCGGGGGTATTATCTAAAGGCTTTGTGTTTGATGACATGGACGTCTTCTCCGAAAGGACAATTTGCGCGGAAGTGTTCCAGTTCGTTCAAGTGGAACATCTTGGGGGCTAGGCATTCAGACAACGCAGGACTAAGTGTCGTCTTCAGCAGAGAACAGATTACGGAACTCGGCGCGGGCGTATCTATCTGTCATTCCTGCAATATAATCGCAAATCACCCGGTGTGCTGATTCGTGGCTCAAGCGATTCCGGTATCGTATGGGTAAAAGGACCGGATTACCCAGAAATTCCTCAAAAAGCCGTCTGATGGTACGGCGTCCTTTAAATGCCATTCGTTGTACGCGTGTATGACGATAGACGTGGCGATGGAGGAATCGTTCCAAATCTTTTCGGAGCGATTTCATTGGTTCCGACATGCTGATGAGTGGTCGAGGACAGGCCCGTACCGAAGCAACCGAATCTATGCCTTCCGCGGCAAGATTAAGCAATGATTGCTGGATCAAGTCTTCTACTTGCCAGCTGATAAGTTTGCGAACAATCGTTGGAATAAGTGTACCAGCGGGAAGGCCTGGATAGTCGTTGAGAACTTCTCTGTGGGCTCTGCACCAAAGTGGAACATCATCGAGTTCCGTTTCACGAACGAGTCCCGCTGTCAGCGCATCTTCAACATCGTGCGCATTATAAGCCAAGCTATCCACTTCGTCGGCAACCTGAGCCTCCAGAAAAGGGCTACCAGCGGCTTTATATTCATCGAGGGAGGGATCGTTGCTTTTGCTGTGATGAGCAAATGCCTCACGAACCTCCCACGAAAGGTTGAGTCCGGAAAAGCCCGGATACCTGTATTCAAGCATGGTCACAATTCGCAACGCGTGAGAGTTGTGTTCAAATCCGCCGTGTTCTTTCATGAATTGGCGTAGTTCATCTTCACCAGCGTGCCCAAAGGGAGGGTGGCCCAAATCGTGAGCCAAGGCAATGGCTTCGGTGAGGTCTTCCTCCAGTCCAATTTGGCGGGCTACAACCCTGCTGATTTGTGCAACTTCCAGCGTATGGGTGAGTCTGGTTCGGTGGTGATCATTGGTTGGTGAAGGAAATACCTGCGTCTTGTTGACTAGCCTTCGAAATGCGGTGCTGTGAACGACTCTGTCACGATCACGTTCAAACAATCCCCTGAAAGCATGAGCAGGTTCCGGGTGGTGGCGGCCTTTGGATTGACTCGCCGTTAGGGCATAGGCAGCATGTTTTCCAGACATCGGACTCAAGGTTGGCATAGAGTGTCCAGATATTCTGCCGATGGATCAGCAAAGGGTCAGGTGGATGGCGCTGCCTTGACATTGATGCCCCGCAGCCTTACTTTTCATGTTTTACAGTTTGATGTGAAGGGTATAAAGTCATGGCCGTGCCAAAAAGGCGGATTTCAAGTTCCCGCCAAGGTATGCGACGTAGTCATCATGCCATCAAGCCAAAGCAAATTCAGTACTGCAAAAATTGCGATCAGCCAGTTATTGGGCACCGCATGTGTGCGGCCTGTGGTCACTATAAGGGCCGTGAAATCATGCCACTCGATCAGAAGGAAGAGTGAGTCGCTATGGAAATAGCCCTCGATGCCATGGGTGGCGATCACGCCCCTGGTCCTATTGTTGCGGGAGCTCTCAAGGCACTGGAGCTTGATCCCGAGTTGAGAGTCACCCTTGTTGGTGATCAAGCTGCGATCATGCCTTTTCTGGGCGAAACTGTTCCCGCACGTGTGACTATTTTTCATTGCACTCAAGTCATTGGAATGGATGAAAGCCCTGCCGCTGGCTTCCGCCGCAAGCCAGATAATTCCATTGCTCGCTGCTGGCAGCTTTTGGCCCAAAGCAAGGTGGGCGGCATTGTCAGTGCTGGTAATACTGGAGCAATGGTTGCTGGCGGATTGTTCTCACGCAGGTTCCTTCGACATATCGATCGACCTGGAATTGCAACCGTTATGCCGACGCTCCGCGGTCCTTCGATCATGCTCGATGTGGGTGCCAACGTTAACCCTAAGGCAGAACAGTTGTTTCATTATGGAGTCATGGGCGAAATTTACGCTCGGCTCATGCTGAACAAGGCCAAGCCAACCATCGGGCTTATGAACGTTGGGTCGGAAGAGGGTAAGGGAAACGAACTGATCAAGGCGACTCAGAATCTTTTCAACAACAGTCCGCTTCGCGGGAATTATATAGGAAATATTGAAGGACGTGACATTCATCAAGGCGTAGCCGATGTGATTGTTACGGATGGATTTGTCGGAAATGTGGTCCTGAAGGTTTGTGAAGGTCTTTTTGATTTCATGATCAAGATGGTTGGGAACGAACTCTCCCAGACCTTGGTTAATGAGAAGGATTTGGCCAAGAAAGCCCTCCAGACCCTCATTTCCAGGTATGATTACAGTGCCTTTGGAGGCGCTCCATTACTGGGCATCGACGGAATTTGTATTATTTCCCATGGCAGTAGTGGTGAACGTGCCATTGCCAATGCTTTGGCTCTGGCGGCCCAACTTGCCCGTGCCGGAATCAATAATCAAATCGTTCAGGAATTGGATCAGTTGCCTGCACTTTTGTCAGCAAACCAGTCTGCCAACTGATTCTGAATTATTTTGGAGATATGTTACTTGAGCCCAGGCAATGTGTTTCTGTTTCCGGGTCAGGGTGCCCAGTATCTAGGGATGGGCAAATCCTTATCAGTCCGCTTGCCTGCGGCTCGATCCCTTTTTGACAGGGCGCGTGAAGTTTTAGGATTTGATCTTCTAGAGTTGTGCACAAACGGCCCTACCGAGCGGCTCAATTCTACAGACATTAGCCAACCGGCTATTTTTGTTGCCAGTTTGGCAGCGCTTGAAGATCTGAAGTCTACCCAGCCAGAAACAGTTTCGGGTGCGCACTCAGCAGCAGGCTTGAGCCTTGGAGAATATACGGCTCTTGCGTTTGCTGGTGTCTTTGGGTTTGAAGATGGCCTTGGTTTGGTAAAAATCCGTGGTGAGGCTATGCAGCAAGCTGCTGTGGCCACTCCTTCGACCATGTCCAGTATCCTTCTCCTCGACAGGGAAAAGCTTCAGGCTATTTGCCAAGAAGTCTCTTCCTTGCATGGCCCAGTTTCCATTGCCAATTTTCTTTGTCCAGGCAACTTAGTTGTTTCTGGATTAATTCCTGCCGTTGCCGCTGTTGAAGTTGCTGCACAGGCGGCGGGTGCAAAAACCATTCGTTTGGCAGTTGCTGGTGCATTTCACACAGATGCCATGGCCCCTGCTGTTGACCGATTGAAGTCACATATGGCGGGAATGAAATTTCATCCTGCTCGTATCCCTGTTTGGTCGAATGTGACGGGTAAACCTCACGACGCAGACCCAGACAATATTCCCGATTTGTTGGCACGACAGGTGGTACAGCCCGTACTTTGGGAAGATTTGATGCAAGGAATTCTTGCAGGGGGAGACAACCGATTTTTCGAGGTTGGACCGGGCAAAGTTTTGGCGGGATTGCTCAAGCGCATCCAGCGCAAGGCCGAATGTTTGTCCGTACCGGCATAAATGCCAGTCCTAACTCGATGTCGGGGTTTCTTTCCTTGGGCAAGTTCATAAGTCAAATGGATGAGTCGGTGCGTGTGACGGTGAGATATCTGGCACAACGCATCTCCCAGGGTGTATTTGGACTTCGATGGTTTGATTCGGGCTCACGAGACTACCGATTTGCGGTCTTGATCTCGTGGTGCCTGTGCACAGGAGGCGAATGTGGACGCTGAAGAAATCGCACGGAAGGTGATCGACGTTGTAAGTTCAAGCCTTGGCGTTGATAAGGCTGAACTCAAGCCCGCCACGAAATTTCAGGAAGAATTGGGGGCTGACTCCCTCGACCTCGTCGAGCTGATTATGGAGCTCGAAGAGGAGTTCGATATTCAGATTCCGCAGGAAGAAGCGGAGAAGATTAAAACTGTTGGCGAAGCGACCGAATTTATCAAGAAGGCGAAGAACGCCTGATCCGGGAAGGATGTCCATGCGTCGTGTGGCGATCACCGGACTGGGGACGGTCAATCCCCTGGCCAACCAAGTGTCGGTCTTCTGGGAAAAAGCCCTGGCCGGATTGAGTGGTATTGCACAGTTCACTCAGTTCGACACCACGGCTTTTAAGGTCCATTTTGGTGGCGAGGTTCGTGACCTTGCCCCAGAATGGTTGGATCCCAAAACCGCACGCCGGGTTGATCGTTTTGTTTTGTTGGCACTTTGTGCTGGCAAAGAGGCGATGGACGACAGCGGTATAGAAATGTCTCAGGAAAACCCGTTCCGCTGCGGCGTTATTGTCGGCAGCGGGATTGGTGGACTTCGTGAATTTGAAGAGCAACACTCCAAATACCGCGAAAAAGGCCCGGATCGGATCAGCCCTTTTGTGATCCCAAAGATGATCCCTAACGCGGCCAGCGGAAACGTTTCCATTCAGTTTGGAATGAAAGGCCCCAATACTGCTGTTTCTACAGCGTGTGCGAGTGCCGCTCATGCTCTCACTGACGCCATGCGTGCCATTCGCTATGGCTACGCTGATGTGATGCTGGCAGGTGGTGCCGAATCGACCATCACTCCCATGGGGTTGGGAGGGTTCATTGCCGCTAAGGCTCTTTCTACAAGAAATGACGCCCCACAGTTGGCAAGCAGACCATTCGATAATAACCGCGATGGTTTTGTTCTTTCGGAAGGCTCCGGGCTTCTTGTTTTAGAAGAGTGGGAACGAGCCAAGAAACGTGGCGCTAAAATCTATGCCGAAATTGTTGGAGCTGGTTGCACAGCAGATGCCTACCACATCACATCGCCTTGCGGCGATGGTGAAGGCGCTGCCATGGCTATGCAGTTGGCTTTGGCTGACGCAGGCATATCCCCCACGGATGTGAATTATATCAACGCGCATGGGACAAGTACGCTTATTGGCGATGAGGCTGAAACCGTTGCCATCAAGCGTGTTTTTGGGACTCATGCTTACAAAGTTCCAGTGAGCAGTACTAAAAGCCTGATTGGGCACACACTGGGGGCCAGCGGTGGTATTGAGGCCATTGTTTGTGCATTGAGTCTTCATAATCGAAAATTGCACCCAACTATCAATCTGACGACTCCTGATCCTGCATGCGATCTGGATTACGTTCCGCTTCATGCGCGTGACACTCATTTGAAAAGAGTGATTTCAAACAGCTTCGGATTTGGTGGGCATAACGCGTGTATTGTTTTCGCTTCTGTTGACTAATCGCTTTGTTGATTCCTAATGATTGTGTGAATTTGAAGTTTTTCGTATTCAGGGTTCCCCTTTGAGGAGTCATTGATCATGGCGAGTAAGCTTGACTGGATCTATTTTCGCAAAGGCTGAATGACCTGCAAAAAAGCTCAGGCATTTCTAGCCGGTCTTGGCTGGGAACTGGGCGATTCTGTTGTGGATGCATCCAAAACCCGTATGGGTGAGACAGAAGCTGTCAAACTTGCCCGCGAAAATAGTAAGATGATCATTGCTAAAGGCAAGTCAGTTACTGTTCTGGATCTAGCATCTAAAAAAGTACCTGACGGCGAACTGGCTGCCTTGTTAATGGGTCCAACAGGAAATTTGCGGGCTCCCACGCTCAGGCAAGGATCAACCCTCGTTGTTGGTTTTAGCGAAGATGCTTACAAGGAATTTTTAGGTGCCTGATAACGTTTCGAACCGCTTGGATCGTGAGCGACTGTTTCACGATCGTCAGGCGGCGGACCGTCAATCTTGTCCTCGTTTCTCCGAAGAACTAGCCCGACCTGATTCTTGGTATCTCGACCACGCATCTTGGATTCGTTTTGCAGTCCAATCGCTGGGAAATGTTGAAAGCAAAACCGTTCTTGATTGGGGATGTGGCCACGGAATGGCTGCATGCCTCTTAGCTGGACGTGGTGCAAAAGTTGTGGCTACTGATGTTTCGGCTGGATATTGCCGGGAAGTACGGCTTCGTGCTGGGATTCACCTGGTGGCCATTCGCACGGTACAGGCTGATGCTGTTCGCCTTCCGCTTCCTGATGCCTCCATAGACGCTATTTGGGGCCATGCCATTCTGCATCATCTGCCATTCGATAAAGCTATGCGAGAATTGCGCCGTGTACTGAAGCCCAATGGGCGCTTGGTTTTGAGCGACCCGTTTGAAGGGGGATTTCCTGTGCGCTGGGCAAGAATGGCCAGCGGTTGGTGGAATGGACATCAAACCACCGACGAACAGCCCATAACTTGGCATGTTCTCAATGCCATCAAGGAGTATTTCCCAGAGGTCATGGCAACGTTCTGGGACATTCCGGGCGTATACTCCGGTCAATTGTCTGGATGTTGGCCAGATAATATGCGTTGGAACCATTCTTTGGCCCGATATGTGTTGATTTCCAATCATGCACTTGTCTCAAGCTAACGGTAGTGAAGAATGGCATTATGGATCAACCTTCTTCCCCTAAGAGTCGGCCATCACCAGCGCCGCTAGAAAGCGGCGCCAAAAGTCATGGATTGATTGCGCCTCTGGTCATTTTGGGAATGATTGGGATATTGTTGGCAGGACATGGCTGGCGTAAATATCGCTGGGACCCCACCGTTCCCCATGTGGCTGCCACGGTTTTAAAGCATCGACTAGATCCGAACACGGCAGATCTTAGGGACATTGGTCAGATTCCCGGCATGGGGCCTGCGCTGGCCTTACGTTTTGTGGAATTTCGACGCGATAAGCCTCTGAAGTCGCCTAATGATTTGTTGGAAATATCTGGTCTTGGGCCAGCAACGTTGGCCAAGGTGAAGGATTGGTTTGTTTGGGAAGGTGAACAAGACAAAGTTGAACTCCCTCCCCAGATGGAAGTGAAGGCATTGGCAACGGAAGGGGCGACCGCCCCCCCTGCCCGGCTTGTCAAATGGCAAGCAGGAGATGCGCAAATTGATATTAATCGAGGGCAGGTCGACGATTTTCTTCGATTGCCAGGCATCGGTCAGGCCATGGCGCGCAGGATAATCGAAGCCAGAAACCAGAAACCGTTTCAGACCGTGGATGAATTGAGGCGTGTGCCAGGAATTGGTGTTAAAACACTCGAAAAAATTCGCAACATGGTTAGGGTTGGCAGTTTGGAGTCCTGAAAGGGGCGTGGTAAGCAATGGCAAAGCGCCGTTTCGAATTGGTCAGCCCGTTTCAACCTGCAGGTGACCAACCCAAGGCCATCGAAGAATTGTGCAGAAATTTCGAGGCTGGAAGTACCAGACAGGTTTTGCTGGGCGCTACTGGTACAGGCAAGACGTTTACCGCAAGTCATGTTGTTGCTCGGCTTCAAAAGCCCACGCTGGTATTAGCTCACAATAAGACCCTCGCAGCGCAACTTTACAGTGAATTCAAGGCGTTTTTTCCAAACAATGCCGTTAATTTCTTTATTAGTTATTACGACTATTATCAGCCGGAAGCGTATATTCCTCAGCGCGATATCTATATTGAAAAAGATGCTGTTATTAATGAAAATATTGATCGGTTGCGGTTGGCTGCAACAAGCGCACTGGTCAGCCGTGAAGACGTGATAATTGTCGCCAGTGTTTCCTGTATTTATGGGTTGGGATCACCCAGCGATTACAAGCGTATGATGGTCAGGCTTGCGCGTGGGGAATCGATTCCCCGCAATGATTTATTGTTAAAATTAGTCGACATTCAATACGAACGTAACGATATTGCATTCAAGCGCGGGACATTCAGGGCTCGTGGCGATGTCGTGGAAATATGGCCGGCCCACGAGGAAATAGCTTTTAGGGTGGAACTTTTCGGCGACGAAATTGACCGTCTTAGCGTGATCAATCCGCTAACGGGTGTTGTTTTGCAAGTTTCTGAAGAACTGTTTATTTATCCTGCCAAGCACTTTGTGACTCCGGAAGAACGTATTAAGGAAGCGGTTGCCGGCATCAGCAATGAGTTGGAAGCCCGATTGGAAGTATTCAAATCGCAGGGGAAACTGCTCGAAGCTCAAAGGCTGTCTGCCCGAACACGCTTCGATATTGAGATGTTGCTTGAAACCGGTCACTGCCAGGGTATTGAGAACTACGCCAGATGGTTTTCCGGTCGTGCGACGGGTGAGCCACCCTACACACTTATCGATTTCTTTCCCGAAGATTTTTTAACCATTGTCGACGAATCCCATGTGACATTGCCACAGGTGCGGGGAATGTTTGCGGGTGACCATAGCCGCAAAACAACCTTGGTTGAGCACGGCTTTCGGTTGCCCAGCGCCTTGGATAATCGACCATTCAGGTTCGATGAGTGGGAGAAACGTTGCAGCCGTGTCTTGTTCATGTCAGCAACGCCAGCGGAATACGAGCTCAACCGGTGCGGTGGCGAGGTTGTGGAGCAAGTGATCCGTCCAACCGGGCTTGTGGATCCAATCCTTCATGTCAGGCCAGCCATTGGTCAGGTTGCTGACCTATTGGGGGAAATCAAAATTCGAGTGGAACGCAAGGAACGAATCCTCTGCACTGCATTGACCAAACGCATGTCTGAAGACCTGACCAACTATTTCAAAGATGCCGGTATACGCTGCAAGTGGTTGCACTCTGAATTGGATGCGATTGAGCGTGTTGAGATTCTGAAGGAGTTGCGGCAAGGGGCGTTTGACGTTTTGGTGGGCGTCAATTTACTGCGTGAAGGACTGGACCTGCCTGAAGTTTCATTGGTAGCCATTCTTGATGCCGACAAGGAAGGTTTTTTGCGTAGTGGAACATCGTTAATCCAGACGATTGGGCGCGCGGCACGCAATGCGCGTGCAGAAGTTATTCTTTATGCCGACCGCACGACAGATTCCATGACATTTGCCATCGATGAAACACGTCGCCGCCGTGAAATTCAGTTGGCTTACAATTTGGAACATGGCATCACGCCTACCACCGTGCAGACGGCTATTTCAGCAGGTATTGAAGGTGAAATCGCAGCCCGTGAGATGACAACTGAATTGGCTGGCCAAGGCAAAGACAAAGCAGCCACTCAGGATGTGCTCGAAGACCTGCACCGCGAAATGCTGGAAGCTGCCGAAAATCTTGAGTTTGAAAAAGCGGGGCGGCTTCGCGATGAAATTGCGCGTTTGAAGGGGGAATCTGTGGCGAAGCCACAGGTTAAGAAGCCTCGTCGCCGTCGCTAGCAGGTGGCTGCTCGGTTATGCTCGGTAATAGCCAGATATCGCCATAGAGTGTTTCTTGCCCGGCAAGGATTTCTCCCGATTTAAGCAGTTCAAGGATGGCCAGAAATATGCCAATGAGCCGGGCCTTTGCTGGATTGGTGCCCACAAGGTCGCGGAGTGTCAGTTGCCGCATGCGTGTCAATGTTTCCAAAACCTCGCTGATAAGCACCGGTAAGGGCACAAAATCAACCACCAGGCGCTCAATTGCTGCTGGCCGTGTTTCCCGAACGAGTCGGGCGTAGGCGCTAACCAAATCCCATAACTCGACTGGTTGCAGGTGGGCAGGTAATGTTCCCTTCCCTGCCACACGACGGCCTAACCGCCTAGATTGTTCCGTGGCCATGCCGTTCAAGGCGAGTGCGGCGTTCCTGTAGCGGCGGTATTCAGCAATTTGCCTGATCAGTTCCTCGCGGGAGTCCTCCACGACTGATTCATGCGCTGTCGGTGCAATGTCCGCGGTTCGTTGGGGAAGCAATCGTGCGCTTTTCAGTTCCAGCAGACTGGCGGCAATCACCAGAAAACCACCGGTTTCTTCGAGATCGATCGATTGCAAGGCTCGCACAATTAGCAGGTAAGGCTCAATGACCCGAGCCAGACTGATTTCGGTAGGATCTACCTCCTCCTGCTCCACCAAATAGAGAAGTAGGTCCAGAGGACCACAGTAAGCGGGTTGTTCTAATCGGGGCCATGCCATGATGAAACGACATTACCCGCATGCAGCGAAAAAATCAGCGTGGAAATGGGATGGTGGTGAGTACTGAGTCTGAGAATCTGCCGAGCTAGCTCGCAAATCGGCCAGTCAATTCACGACACAGGATTTAGTCATCAATCCGAGTGTCATATCAAATTCAGATCATCAGGTTTCCGGTTGACATTGCTGTTGGACGTCGTCTTCGTACCAGAC
>Ga0255124_1000531_pt1 | contig 12467 bp, 6 predicted proteins | sample Law_Cont_RepB_8d_FD_188564 | JGI IMG/M metagenome (GOLD analysis project Ga0255124, IMG submission 188564) | Freshwater microbial communities from St. Lawrence River, New York, United States - Law_Cont_RepB_8d | ecosystem: Environmental > Aquatic > Freshwater > River | place: USA: New York... | reverse complement strand
CTGAAGGTTGATCCACTGCTGAAAGACGGGCGATCATCACCGGCCATAGTACGCGGTCATAGTACGCGGTCATAGTAACAGCGGTCATAGTAACGGCGGCAAAAGCGAAGGGGCATCAATCCTTATTGATGCCCCTTCTTCGATGACCACTTCAGTGCGTTTTCAGTAAGAAAAGCACTGGTTGAATGCGGTACCATCCGCCCGTTTGGCGAACTTAGGCCAAGTCGCGATCTTCGAAGAGAAGCAACCCGAGCAATGTAGCCAAGACGAAGTAGATCGTCGTGTAAACCAACACGCTTGCTAGAACCGACCAAGGAACCACGACGTCCGCGTCGATGGCGGCTTCCATCGAGAACAAGCTCAAGTTAGGCACAACCGATGCGATCAGTTCCGAGAAGAACTCCACGAGGGGCAGTCCACCTTGAGAGCTAGCTACGATCGTCGGGGTCAAGTGGCCGAGCATGTAGATCGCGAAGCAGACGGCGAAATTCGCTACCAATGGCAGGCGAGTTCCTAATGCCACTGCGATGGCTCCGAGAACCACGCTTTGGAAGAAAGCCATAGCCAAGCCAGGGATAGTCCGCATCATTTCCATGTGGCACTGACGCCAGTCGGGTTGATCCAAGGAAGACTCACGCGCGTCGTAAATCGGCTTGAACGCCACAGCGAAGAGTTCGATTGAACCGAGGACCAAGAACATGAAGAACACGACCCAGAAAATACCGAACATTTTGCCGAGGATAAACGATCGGCGATGGATCGGTTTACTCAGCAACGTCAACGCTGTCCGGCCTTCAATTTCTTCGTTAACCGAAGTACTCGCCGACCAGACGGCTTGGAACGTCGTAGCGACCAAGATCAACGTAATACCGCAGTCCTTGAGCAGCTTGATATCTTCACCGAAGGTGTGGAAAGGCAAGAATACGAACAGCAAAATCGCGAGTCCGACGACCAACATCAAGATCACGGGCAACGGTTGCGACAACTCGCTCTTTGCAGCGGCCAAAGCGATCGCGGCCGTCTTCGGTGCAACCGCTTGCATCAAAAACAGCAACAATCCAAAGACCACCGTCATGAACGCTACTGTCACGAACGTAATCGATTCCGGAACTGGTGGAATGCTTGAAATACGAATATCAACGGTCGCTTCACCAAACTCTTGGTTCTGCGCGTAGACTTCAGCTCCTTGAGCTAACAGCAACGGGGATTTCTCGGGTCCCATGGTGCGAACCCACTGGTAAGGCACTTCGTTTTCGATCCGAAATCCTTGACCGCGGAAATCGGCAATGGTTGGACCATCACCGAGAATCAAGTTCTTGTTCGACCGAATCTCAATCGTGTTTACTGTTCTTGGATCGTAGCGGACTTCCAATTTCGTAAACGGCGACTCTTGATCGCCCGAGACACCCGGCAGTGTAAAAGTTTGCGAAGTCGGCCGAAGAAAAATAAACTGCGGCAAGCTACTGAATGCGCCCGAGGCGTTGTCGACCAAAGGGGTTGAAGCCAGCCCGATCAACCCAAGCAGTCCGAGCGTGCAGAGAATTAAGAACCCCACACCTTCGGTCAGCAGCGAGCGGACCTCCATAATGAAGCGGGTCGAACTGCAAAACATCAGCGACCAAGCGAAGATCGAAAAGACAATTCCGATAGCGACGGTGATCAGCCAAAACTCATCCATCATCAGTGGGGCACCGGCCGATTGGTAAGCCATGTACAGCTCGCGGGCAGCGAGCCCGGTTGCCACTAAGCTTAAACCTGCAGCGATCCCGTGAGCGATCCCTGTTTTTCTGAACAAATCGAAAAATGGGATTTTCGACAAAACGTAGAAGAGCCCAAGCAACAGTCCGAGAGCGACGAGCCCAATGGTCACGCCAACCCCTAAAAACCAAATCGGCGTCAGCCACCGTGCCATCCAGAAGTCGGTGATCGCAAATATTCCAGGAAACATGGATGGACTCATCGATCGATTTGCAAAGAAGAGGGCCGGAAGTAGAGGGGCAAAACTCCAACACAGACCGCCATCGGCCAAAGTCGGAACCCCTCCGGAATTTCATCGTTACGATCCGAACCTAGCTTCGGTTCGATCCTTTTTCATCCCGATCCCCCTTGTTCTCCCCGAGAACTCTCTAAAACGAACAATTTTCGCGGATTATCCGTTACAATCCCATTGAATTTGAAGGATGATTAAGACGGCGCGCAGCGTTAAGATTTCCGGGCTAGCTTTCTTTTGTCCTGGAAATGACACGTTCAGGAAACTGCAAAGTCTTGTTTCGATGCGAACCATTCCAATCGATCGTTCTCACCATCGTTTCTCACAGGCCCAAGCGAAATGAATTCCCTCTCGAATTTCTCCTTTTTTGAACTGGCACCCATCAGTCCGACCTTCATCCCGTCCTACATCGAGCTTTTTGTCAGCCAAGCTCGACCCAACCCTCAAAACGTCCTTATCGCGGTTTTGCTCGGTTTTTTGGGCTTATTTGCACTGGTCTGCTTGGCGGTTCTCTGGAATTTCGGCAGCCTTTGGCTTCAAGCCATGATGAGCGGGGCAGATGTTTCTATGTCGAGCTTGATCGGAATGTACTTCCGCCAAGTTCGCTCCTCGGTCGTGGTCAACGCAAAGATTATGGCTGCCCAAGCCGGTCTTGATATCGATCGAAAGAATGGGATCAGCACCGAGCGTCTAGAAGCCCACTATTTGGCCGACGGGAATGTCATGAACGTCCTCAACGCCATCATCGCCGCGCACCGTGCCGGCATCGACTTGGATTTTGACCGTGCAGCCGCTATCGACTTGGCCGGTCGCGATGTCCTCGATGCCGTGCGAACTTCCGTACATCCTCGAGTCATCGACTGCCCGGATCCAAGGTACAACCCAACTGGCTTTCTTTCAGCGATCGCGAAAAATGGGATCGAACTGAAAGTCAAAGCTCGAGTCACCGTTAGGACGAATCTCGAACAACTTATCGGCGGCGCGACTGAAGAGACCGTGATCGCTCGCGTTGGTGAGAGCATCATCAGCTCGATCGGCTCCTCGGAAACCCACCTCGCAGTCCTGGAAAACCCAAATCTTATCGCGCGGACCGTCTTGAAACGCGGGCTCGATAACCAAACAGCTTTCACCATCGTCTCGATCGACATTGCACACATCGAAGTCGGACAAAACATCGGAGCCCGACTGCGGGCTGACCAAGCCGAAGCGGACGTCCGCATGGCCCGTGCTCAAGCTGAGCAGCGTCGAGCCGAAGCCATTGCGCAAGAACAAGTCATGAAAGCCGAAGTTGCCAAGAATCGCGCCAACCTCGTGCTCGCCGAAGCCGAAGTCCCCAAGGCGATGGCTGCAGCGTTTGTCGAAGGCAACTTCCAACGCACTGAATAAACGTTTGCGACAAAAAACTCGCAATTCAACGCTTACATCTAAAGGCTCTTAGCCAACTCCTCCCATGCGACTCCTCTCCCAAAACACTCACGCAACCCACCGAACACAGAGCACCCAATCCCGGCGTTCTCTTTTGAGATTCGCAGCACGCTTGTCTGCTTCGTTGGCAATTACTTTAGCATCCACACAAATCGCTAACTTGAACGTCGCATCAGCCCAAACCCCTAAAGCCTCGGATAACACCGCGAGCCAGCCATCCTCGAACCCGAATGAACCGATCAAGGTAGGGGTTATTGGACTCGATACGTCCCACGCGGGCGCGTTCGCCAAAATCATCCGATCCGCACCGGAAACAAGCCCACTCGCACGCTTGAAAATCGTCGCTGCTTTCCCGGGTGGTAGCCCCGATATTCCATCTAGCATCGATCGTGTTCCCGGCTACACCAAAGAGTTTCAAAACCTTGGGATCGAAATCGTCGATTCCGTCGAAGCCCTTCTGCCAAAAGTCCAAGCCGTCCTGCTTCATAGCCTCGATGGACGCACGCACCTTTCCCAAGTAGCCCCGGTACTGCTCGCCAAAAAGCCCGTCTTCATCGACAAACCCCTCGCCGGCGACTTGAGCGATGCTGTGGCAATTGCCAAACTCGCCGAACACACCCAGACACCTTGGTTCACCTCCTCATCCCTGCGATTTACCCCCTCGATCCATCGCTACCGCGAAAAAACCGATCGCAAAATCCTCGGGGCCAATAGCTGGAGCCCTTGCTCACTCGAACCACACCACACCGACCTGACTTGGTACGGCATCCACGGCGTCGAAGCTCTCTACACCGCGATGAATGTCGGCTGCAAATCCGTCACACGCACTAAATCAGAAGGTACCGACGTAGTCGTAGGTCTGTGGAACGATGGACGCATCGGCGTCTTCCGAGGTATCCGATCCGGAACACAAGGGTACGGACTGACCGTCTTCGGCTCCGACTTTCTCGAAAACGACGCAAAGTACGAAGGCTACGAGCCGCTCGTTGTCGAAATCGCGAAATTCTTTGCAGGCGGTCCTGCACCCGTGTCGAGCCAAGAATCGCTCGAAATCATGGCCTTCATCCAAGCAGCTCAGCGATCGAGCGATCAAAACGGTATCCCCGTTACCATCGAAGAAGTCATGCAGGAAGCCAACTCCGTCGCTTCCGAAAAAATCCTTCCTTGGACCAAGCAAAAATAACTCCTGCCCCCGTCAAAAGTCTCTTGGCCACCCCTGACCCAAACAAAAGCTCTAACACAAAAGTCACCTCAAGATCTCCAGAGAGATCCACAACGAGGTCATCTACCGCCAAGACTACCGGAAGCTCAGCAGCCAAGAAACCAACCGCTGGCGTTGCAGCAAACGTTTTTCGACCGGGCCCCGACGAACGCACGGTGATCGACGCACAAGGTAAATTCCATCAAGTTCCTGCTACTTGGGAACTCCTCCCACCTGGCGATCCGCTTTATACCCGCCGAGTTAAAGCAGCGGGCGAACACTGGTGCGTCCAAGAAAAGGTTGGTCGCAAGACTTTCTCGAAAGGTATTTGGGCTCCGGCCCAGACCATCGCCGAAGTAAAAATAAAAGCCGATGCAGAACGCTCCACAGCGGCTTATGCGAACCGACTCGAGAAGCAATCGCAGCGAAGAGACGCAGAGCAGTCGAAGTATGTGGAAGACTTTGTCTCCGAGGTCAGAGCATTCCTGCAATTCGATCCGATGTATACAGCGTGGGAAGCAAAACTTGCTCAGGCCGTTGCTGAGCATGCAACTCCGGTGGGGAGTGGAACGGTCGCTCGCACGAAAAGAATCCCGATTGAACAACGGGCAGAGTCAGCCGTCATCGCTTGGATGCGCCATCAAACCACCGCGTATGACTCGATGAAAATCCCGAGGCAAAAGGGAGCTCGCCGAGAAGTTCGCAGAATGCTCGCTTATCGCTCCCGCGAACTATTAGACTCTTACCGTCGCGGTGATCCGATTCCCAAAGCATGCCCGCTTCAACGGGGACTCGCCAAAGAGATTTCCTAGACCTTAGCGGTGACGCGCAAGCGGCCCGGTGACTCTAGCGGTGACGCGCAAGCGGCCCGGTGACTCTAGCGGTGACGCGCAAGCGGCCCGGTATTGGGATACGCACAACTCACCGGATGGCTCCCGCCATTCCGCTTCCAATGAAAGCGGTGACGCGATCGCGGCCCGGTGTTGGGGATGCGCACAACTCACCGGATGGCTCCCGCCATTCCGCTTTCAATGAAAGCGGTGACGCGCAAGCGGCCCGGTGTTGGGATACGCACAACTCACCGGATGACTCCCGCCATTCCGCTTCCAATGAAAGCGGTGACGCGCAAGCGGCCCGGTATTGGGATATGCACAACTCACCGGATGGCTCCCGCCATTCCGCTTTCAATGAAACCGGTGACGCGCAAGTGAAGTGGTGAAATTTGGACCGAGTCGTTTGACGTTCGAGTGGATTTGAACCGGGTAAGCCGATCACCGGGTGGCTTGCGCCGCACCGCTACCATCAACCCACCGGGCGGCATGCGCCGCACCGCTTCTAACGATCCAATGCGGCTTGCTCCGCTTCGCTTCGATCAACCCTCAGAGCGGCATGCGCCGCACCGCCCGATCAGCTTTAGAACGCTTGATCGGACGGATAAGCATCAACATCATCATCGATGAGTCATCGATGAGTTACAGACGAGTTACTTAACTCGCTTGAACTTCAATCCAGCGTTCTCAGAAGCAGTACCTCCGGGTGGATTGAGTACCCACTCGTCGCTATTGAGACTCTTGACCGTGCCCCCTAAGGAACCCTTGTCGCTTGTCTCCATCAAGACCGCATCACCGTTGGTACCGAAGTCACCCGAAAGTTCCACTGCTGGCTTGCCCATTTCGGTTGCTTTCCAAGTGAAGGTTGAGTCTTCGGTGATGGTCAAGTCGATGGAGGTCGTGCCTGCAATGGCTTGCCACTTGCCAACCAAGTCGACTTCTGGAGCTGGCTTAGCCAACTCTTCAGCTTGTGGTTGAGGAGCGGCCTTCGCTTCTACAGGCTTCGGATCCAAAGCTTCCAACATGCGTTTAGCGGTTACGTCCTTGGGTTGGTTCTCAACCACGACCTTCAACGCGCGAACGGCTGAATCTTTGGCTCCGATCACCAAATAATGGTAGGCCAACACGAACGCCGAAGCTGGGTTCTTTGGATTTGCCTTGCAGTACTCTTCAAGCTTACGCAGTTGAGCGGTGTAGTCGTCGCTGTTGCCGTATAGGCTGCTCATGGTGGTCCAATCCATACCAGGAGCGGCTGCCAGTAGAGAGTTCAGAGCAGGTGCTGCACTTGAATAATCTCCTAGAGCGAACAACGTCAGTGCACGGACTTCGTGAACCACAGGGTCTCCGCCGTTCTTGCCCAAAGCTGCGTTGAACGAATTCAAGGCTCCTTGATAGTCCCCTTGCTTGAACGTTGCCAATCCGCTGTCGAAATCCGTAAAGGATTCTTCAATCTTGGCATTTGCTACAGGACTTGCTGTGGTCACAGGGGATGAGGTCGAACTCGCCGTGGAGCCTTGACTCTCGGCTGTGATGTAGTTGTTCACGACAACCGGTTGCGAATAGTCATAAGGAACGCTGTTCGCTACGGTCGTAGTACCAACGGCTGGAGCTACATAATACGGGTTCACGTATCCGTAACCGGTATTGAAGGCACTGCTAGTGACCGATCCTAACCCCCAACCTACAGCACCCCAAACAACTGGCGAATACCAGGAGCTACCCCAGTAACCCGACCAGCAACCGTTGTACCAACCTTGGTAGTGAGGGTGCACGCAGTTGTTGTTCCAGTTGTTACTCCAATTGTTGTTCCAATTGTTGTTGTACCCCCAGTTGTTACCCCAATTGTTGTTGTAACCTGGACGGTCCCAAGCTGGCCGGTTGTAGTTGTTGTTGTACCAGTTGTTATTGTTGACGTTGATATTGGTATTGCCGTTGTTCCAATTAGGTCGGTTGTTGTTGTTCCCCCAATTTCCCCAATTGCCGTTGCCGTTCCAATTATTGTTGCCGTTACCCCAGTTGTTGTTGCCGTTCCAGTTGTTATTCCCGTTACCCCAATTGTTATTGCCATTCCAATTGTTGTTGCCGTTACCCCAATTGTTGTTGCCGTTGAAGTTATTGTTGCCGTTCCAATCTGGACGGTTCCAATTTCCGCCATTCGGCCGGTTGCCGCCGTTCGGGCGATTACCATCGACAACTCCGGGCAACGTGGTGACTCCACCCGGACGGTTTCCACCGCCAAGGCTCGGCCGAGCAGGCTTGGTCGTCGGACGATTCAATCCAGGAACATCGTTTGGACGGTTGATTCCGCCCCCTGTAATACCGCCTGGCCCTGTGATACCGCCGGGGCCAGTAATTCCGCCGGGACGGTTGCCGCCACCTTGATTCGGGCGATTACCTCCCCCGAAATTGTTTCCACCGAAACCAGGAGCGGGTTTGGTCGTTGGTTGCCCGCCGTTTAGTCCAGGAATCCCTGGGTTCGGAGCAGGCCGTGTGGACCCGCCGCCAGGCAATTGCGGACGAGAGATTCCACCGAGCGACGGGCCACCACCTGGAGCAGGACGCGTCGATGGACGATCTGTTCCGGTAATGTTTCCAAAGCCACCTGGGGCCGGACGTGTGGTTGGCTGCATCGTGCTTGGAAGTTTGATGTTTGGGCGACTGCCAGGAGTCGAACCACTCAAACCGGGCGCAGGACGTGTCGCTCCGATATTCCCAGTGCTCGGCAAATTCGGCTTTTGAATTCCAGGTGCGGGTCGGGTGGTGGGCATCCCGCCACCGAGACTTGGACGGTTCGCACTGATCGATCCGGTACTCGGTCGCTGCATGCTTCCGATGTTCCCGGGCATCGGACGGCTCATTCCTCCAAGATTTCCGCCGCCGAGGTTACCACCCATGTTTGAAGGGGCGGGCCGAGACTGCGGCATCGAATTACCGAAAGAAGGCCGACTCGTAGGCATCTGAGGGGATGGTCGACTCATGGGCATTTGAGGACGGCTTCCACCCATATTCATGGGTCTAGCTCCACCGCCGCTGAACCCAGCCCCGCCGGGACGAGCACCACCCATACCTCCACCCATTGAGCCCCCACGACCACCACGGCCTTGCGCCGAGGCTTCGTCAAGCGGAGCTACAAATGCCATCCCTAAAACCGCCACCCATCCGAGCGACGTTGTCAAGGGAACCGTCCAACCCATCATCCAATGCCGAGGGCTCTTTTTCATCTCTGCGCACTCAATTCTTGGCAACCGCCAAATTGTATTTGAACCTGTTTGGTACCTTGGGAAACCTACCCCATCATTTTCGCATTGAGCGTTCAGGAGAAAACGGCTCCACGAACGCTTTTTTCAATCAACCCTCAAGCGACCACTCGCAAAGGTGTTGCTGACCAGTTCGCTATTTCGCTTCTGGCGGACGACGAACCACGGTGTACTCGTAGTCTGGCTCTTCAAGTCCTTCGGTCATGCGATGCTCACCGCGAAGCGTGAAGCGATCTTTGCTTTGAGATTCCATTTTGACCGTTGCAGTTCCACGCGATCCATCTGGTGCGACGGCTTTCGATTGCAATACCAAACCATTCGGTGTTGGAATCCACAGCCCATCGCCAAATCCTCCATCGGAATCAAATGTCCAAGAACGAAACTTTCCTTCGTGAGCATCCCAAGCAATGCGTTGAAAACTCTTCATGACAATCTGATCACCATTCTTGATGAGGATATCACCCACGATGAAATTGCCATTGTCATCCCAACGGTAATTCATGCTTACCTTTGAATCACCCGACTCGTTGACCCACTCGCCGACGATCCAAGCGATCCCTTCGAGGGCTTCGTGCGGTGTCGGTGCAATCGGCTCTGCGACATCGCGGAACGAAGCGAGCTTCAAACCGGCATCGGTCTTCTTCCAAATCGACGAGAATCGCAACACCGAACCGCTATTGCCATCCTTGTCGATGATCGCTCGCGTTCCGTCGACCATTGCCAATCCAGCCACAGTACGAACCGACTCGACTTGCGCTTCTGTCTTTGCTCCAGGGTAAGCTTCATGGAAAGCTTTCATCAAACCTTTGATCTCTTCGTGTCCTAAGTGGACGGTTCCCGAGTCGTCAATCAGCTCTCCGTCAGGCAAAAACACTCCAGCGATCGCATCGACATTGGCGGAGTTAAAAGCATCGACAAGCTGCTTGGCGGCTTTCAATACGTCGGCTTCTAAAGCTGCTTGCTCGGGCGAGACGGGCTTGGCCGCCACCGCTGCGGGTGCTGCCGCTGCATCCTGTGCGCGAACGCCTTGAATCCCCGTTGCTGTAACCCCTAGCGTTGCGATTCCTAAGGACAAACCAAAAACCACCGCGCCTCGCAACGAACCGGCACTCGCTCTGCACAAAATACGATAAGTCATACAATACAGCCTTCTTCTGAAATGACGCACTCGAATGATATTCACCGCTAAGAAACCAAGGATACTTAGCCCTAATCACTCTTCCAATCGAATAAGAATTGGATCAAAGATTAACCTGCAACAATACGAACCAATCTACGAACCGTCAACTAGCGATTCTTCACGAACAATCAAAAAACCACGACGAAAGACCACTGAAAGACCACTGTATGAAAACCAAGGATTACCCACCGATCATCATGCCTCGTCCCGTCCCCTGGCTCGAACCTAATTGCCAACCTGTAAAGTGTCTCTTCATAATCCTCGCCACAGCCTCCGGATTAGGTATTTTAACTCAAAGCCAGCAAGCCACCTGCCAAGCACAAGACGCATCGAAAAAGGGTAACGCCACACTCACATCCGGATGGGAATTCATCGCAACCCCGACCGACGCACCCTTGAGGGAAAAGAATCTTTCCTGGAAATCTATCGAACTGCCGGCGACCTTCGAAGAACACGAAGGTGTCTCCTTCGACGGGATCGGCTGGTACCGCACGAGAATTTCTTCCGGGCTTTCTTCCGGCTCAAACTCGAACCCCCACACTCGAACCATCGTGCGACTCCACGGCGCGGCGACCGAAGCGACCTTGTGGTGCAACGGAGAGAAAATCGCTGAGCACCTCGGCGGCTGGACTCCATTCGAATGCGACATTACGAAATTTCTCAACGATGCAACCCCTCGTTCCAGTCAATCGGATGCGAAACCGCAAGCCGAACTGCTGATCAAAGTCGATGAACGCGTCGGGCATAACTCCCAAGGCTTCCTGCCTGTCTTCGCTCCCCACTTTGGCGGACTCTGGAAACCGGTCGAAGTCCTTGAACTACCTCCCGTTTGGATCGATCCGCATTCCCTTTTCCTCTGGGGAGATCCTTCCACCTCAAACCTTCACTATGAAATCACACTTCACGGGCTCGACCAACAAGCCATTGCGGACTTTCTTCCCGAGCACCCATTTGAAATCCATCTGGACTATCGCCTGAAATCCCAACGAACCACCGCTCAGACGCTAATAGGCGACGACACTCGCGAAGATGACAATCAATCCGATTTGGATTCTTGGACTCGAAGAACGATTCCCTACTCACAAGCCGATGCTCAAAGATTGCTTGAAAAAGGATCGCTGCTCCTTCAAGGTCAAATTCCGATTGTCGATCCAAAACTTTGGAGTCCTGAACAACCCAATCTTTACGAAACGAAACTTTCTCTCACCCAAAAAAACTCACCCAACGCACCACCTGTCCATCAACATTCCTCCACCGCAGCCTTTCGCTCCATCCGAGTCCAAGGCGATTCCATCCTGCTTAACGAAAAACCACTGCAAGTCCGTGGGATTCTCAATTGGGGATACGCACCTCCCAGGGTTGCGCCAAGTCTCGACCCGAAACATTGGCGCGACGAACTGAAGTTCGCAAAAGACAACGGCTTCAACTTGATGAAGATCTGCTTGTGGATCCCTCCAAAAGGCTACCTTGAGCTCGCCGATGAAATGGGAGTCTTGCTCTGGATGGAATACCCCACGTGGCACTCCCAATGGACCCAAGCTGCGCTGCCGACTCTCGAGAAGGAGTTCGATGAGTTCTTTCTCTACGACCGCAACCACCCGTCGGTAATCCTTCGAAGCCTGACTTGCGAGACTGGCCCAAGTGCCGATATCGACGTTATTCGAACTCTTTACGATCGATGCCACCGACGAATCCCTGGTTCGATTGTCGAAGACGACAGCAGCTGGATCCAATGGAACCGCATCCACGATTTCTACGATGACCATCCTTACGGCAATAACCACACGTGGGTTGCAACTCTCGAACGACTTCGATCCTACATCGCCGAGCATGGCGTGAAACCACTGGTGCTTGGAGAAGCCATCGCGGCGGATACTTGGTGCCCTCCGAACTCTCTGGAATCGATGCGTCAATCGCTTCCCGAACAAGCACTGTCGTTGCAATCCTTAAAGCGAGGCACACCGGAATCGCCTTACGAAAGCCCATTCTGGTTCCCACTTGCATATCAAGCGAACGAGAGCTGGGCCCAAGCTCGTTCGATCGACATGGGCAAACCCGCCGTAGAGCGACTTGAGCAAGACTCGAAACGCTACGCTTGGCTGATGCGGAAATACCAGATAGAAACCTATCGGCACGAATTTCCCAGCGGAGGCTACGTCATCTCCGTGATCCGCGACTTCCCCTTCGCCTCGATGGGACTACTCGATTTTGAGAATCGACCCAAGTGGCCCGCCGAAGCCTTCGAATGGCATTCGGAGCATGCACTTGTTTTGCGAACCATCGACGAGCGACGCAGTTTCTTCGAAGATGCTCCCTTCGAAGCCAACCTCGTCCTTCAATCACCGAATTTCCATCGACAACTTCAAGAGCAGCCCGACCCCTTGAATGCAACTCAATTGACCGATGAGTACACCCTTGAATGGACATGGTCCTCCCCAGAACACACCGCTAACACTACAAACGCCATCACTGGAAAACGGCGTTTCTCCAAAGCCCAGCTTGAGAATTTCCTCTCGACCGATCCACCTAAATCCCTGACGTTATTGCCGCTCCACTCCTTGAAAGACCAGCTTCCGAAAATCTC
>Ga0255124_1000502_pt1 | contig 12971 bp, 8 predicted proteins | sample Law_Cont_RepB_8d_FD_188564 | JGI IMG/M metagenome (GOLD analysis project Ga0255124, IMG submission 188564) | Freshwater microbial communities from St. Lawrence River, New York, United States - Law_Cont_RepB_8d | ecosystem: Environmental > Aquatic > Freshwater > River | place: USA: New York... | reverse complement strand
TTCGGCGGGGTTACCTTTTGGGCAGTTGTCGTCGAGCCAGGCTAGGAGGTCTTTTTTTTCATCGTCGGTGAGGCGGCGATCATTGGAGAAGTGGCCACGGGGTGCGTCGGCGTGCCAGGGTGGCATGCGGCCGTTATCGACCACTTCTCGGATCATGGGGGCCCAACCCAATGCATCTTCATGTTTGAGCAAGGAAAATGGGCCTGCCTCTTCCGGGCGATGACATTCCTGACAACGGGCCTGCATGATTGCCGAGATGCGATTGGACCAGGTGATGGTACCCTTGGACTTTTTTTCTTCGTAATCGAAAGCAAGCAGGCAGCCTGAGGTGGCAGTCCAAGGTGTCTTTACTTCTTCCTTGGCGAGAACAGCCTCGACCGCCGCTTTGAGCTCGTAAGTTGTGGGTTTCGCGCGGGAGATGCCTGGGGTGTGCTGATCATCGACCCGGCCCCGGTAACGAACTACGAACCCTTCATCGAGCACCAAAGCGCAGGGGACTCGGTCGACACCCAGTTTGGTAGCCAGTTTACCCTGGTCGTCGCGCAGGACTGGGAAAGAAAGTTTTAGGTCTTTGGCATGTTGCAGGATGTGTTTTGAGGAATCGGAAACTCGGCTGTTGATTCCAACCAGTTTGAGTCCAGCCGCAGCATTGGATTGGGCGAGCTTTTCGACACCAACCAAGTAGTTTTGGCAAACCGGGCAGGAAGTATCGAAAAAGAAGAGCACCACAGCCTTTGGTTTTTCGCCAGCGGCGGTCAGGAGAGATTCCGTTTTGCCGGTGACAGGGTTGGTCAGGGTGGCATCGACCAACTTGATGCCCAGGGGGGGCTTAACTGGGGTTGTATCGGTAAGGGCCAAGCCCATAAGGGCGACATATAAAAGCATGGGCGGCTTCCAGATATAATATGCAGCAAATAGCACAGAAATGATATTTAGGTGGCCAGTATCAACTGACCACATGACCATACTAGCAATACCCGCTGACCTTTAATCAGGTTTCGCATGAAACTTTTGGGTAGGTTCCGAAAATACAGGCAAAAAGTGACAATGGAGCCGGTTTGGGGACAAACGGCCGGTTCCGCTGGAGTGGATTGGCTTTTATGGTGGAGATTGGCCAATTGGCTGGGGTCGAGTGATTTTATTTTGTCATTGTTCTTGGGAGTTGCAACATGGCTGGCTTGGAAGACTTCGCGCTGACGGAGCTGGACAAAAAAGCGATGCAAAACCTGGGTGACAAGGTTGTGGTGAAGCAACTGGCCCAACAGACAGTATTTGACAAGATTCCGCGTTATGTGAGCGAATACCTTTTGGCCAAGTATGTGAAGATTGAGACCCACGAAGAAGATTTGGCGCGGATGCAAACGCGGATTAGGCAATTGCTGCCAAGCCAAGATGAAGGGCAGGTGCTTCGCAACAAGCTGATGACCACAGGCGAGGTGGTGGTGATTGACAATGTGGAAGCGCGGGTCGATCTGAAGAATCAACAACGGTTGGCCCGTGTGCCGGCGCTTAGCGAGGACAAGGTGCGGGTAGCCGCAGAGCTTTTGAATCAGAATGTGGGGCTGTTGCTTGGTGGGCTATGGGGAACCGTGAAGCTGCGTTTCACACCCGAGACAGATGCCCAACGGCCTATTGAGATGACGGCTTTCACGCCATTCCAGGTGGGGCCCCCCGACTTGGCTGGGCATAAGGAGAGCCGGAAGAAATTCACCACGGATGAATGGCTAGATTTGGTGTGCACCTCGGTGGGTTATCAGCCCGAAGCCTACCCTACGCGGCGAAACAAGCTTTTGTTGTTCGCGCGTCTGGCCCCGCTGGTGGAGCGGAACATCAATCTTTTGGAACTTGGGCCACGGCAGACAGGCAAGACATTTTTGCTGCGCAACCTGTCGCCCCGGGTGTTTGTTATTTCTGGCGGAAAAACCAGTCCTGCCAACCTTTTTGTGAATTTGGCGACCAAGAGTGTGGGCATATTGGGCACACGGAAGGTGGTGGTGTTTGACGAGATCGCTCATACCGAGTTTGGTGATGAAGGGACAACGATCAGCACACTGAAAGATTTCATGGAGAGCGGCAATTTCTCGCGCGGGTCATTGCAGTTCACCTCGGACGCGAGTCTGATACTGGGTGGCAATCTGGATGTGACGGATGGCCAGCCGGCCAGCAAGTATCGCCACCTGTTTGAGCCATTGCCCAAGGAGTTGCAAGACACGGCCTTCCATGACCGGGTGCACGCTTATTTGCCTGGATGGGAGATGCCTAAGATTAGCCCTGGGTCATTGGCCAAGGGAGTGGGCTTTGTGACGGATTACTTTGGCGAGCTGCTGGTCAAGCTGCGCGAGGAAGACCACAAGGAGCGGCTTCGTTCAGTGAAATATCAGGCTGGAATGACCAAGCGGGACCAAAACGCAGTTGAGCGCGTTGGAAGCGGCTTGATCAAACTAATGTACCCGGACGGTGTGATGACACCCGAGGAATTGAATGAAGTGGCAGATCTGGCGTGCGAGATGCGTCAGCGCGTGCACAACCAGTTGAACAAGATTGCGCCTGGAGAATTCAAGCCCCGCATGATTGCCCGTGAGGGTGTATTGGAACACGCAGCAGTGGATTTGAAGCCACGCGGGTGATGATGGCGGCCTTGGGGCGGTTCTATTGGCCACCCCAAGGTTCGATTATTTATGCCTAGCAGCAGCCTTTGGGGCCGCAGGAGGAGCCCGCGTCGTTTGAGGAGGCCTCACCCAGGGGGATGCCGCATTTGTCGGGAGCGAGGCAAGCGGTGTGCTTGGAGCCAAGATGGAAAAGCAAACCGGCGGGTGTGATTTCTGATTGGGTGATAGGGAACTGGGAGATCGTTTGGCCCTCGTATTCAACCTCCAAAGCCAGATCGGCCTGACCCAAGAGTGGTTCAGCCACATTTAGGATGGCCAGTAACTTGTTAGCTTTGAGGCGGTGTTCGGTATCACTTGCCACCCAAACCTGCAGCAGGCAGGTGGTACTGGACCGAACCGTGCCGCCACAGTCGATGAAATCTTTTTGCACACGGCCCACTTCGGTGATGTGGAAGTGGGGGGGGACCATATCACCATCGGGTAACAGGAAGTGCATGGCGGCATTGGGATTTTGCACAAGTGAAGCCCGTAAGCTTGCCAGTGTAAGAGCCATGAGACGGTTCTCCAGAAGGATCATCCAAGGAACAAAAAAGCCAAGAGGGCCAAGGCAAACAGCAGAACCTGCCACCACCCTAGCAAGAAAAAGGCCAGCCACATGGTGAGCCATGCAAGACTGAATAGAAATACGCGCTTTGGCAGATTGGGAACGGATTCGCTGGCCCAGTCGAGCCTTTGGTAAGCTTGGGCGCAAAATTTGAAATATAAACGCGAGTAGATGGCCATGGCCTGCTCTGTTTCCCCCTGTTTCCAGGATTGATCGGCTTGGGCGAGTTCAGTTTTAGTGGAAGGCGAATCGACAGGGCAAAAACAGGCGACCAAGAAGCCAGCCAGCAACAGGCCTGAAAAAGCCGTGAAGAGCCAACCCCATAGGGCCTTGCCATTTGGGTGAGGTAGGGGCGCGCCTTCCGAGGGGTTGCGCCAAGAATTGGTGAACTGATCAACTTTTGACTGCCGCCATTTCTTGCGGAGCAATAGAGCCGTGATTCCCTCGACTGTGTGGCGACCGGTTGGAAGGCCCTGGCTTTCTAACCAGTGGCGCCAGCAGAAGCGGCGGGCATCGGGATCGGCGGGCCAATTTTTCCAGGCGACAAGTGCCCAACCCATGATGAATAGAGGCGGCGTGATCCAAAAGAGGCGGGTAAGGGCCACCATGAGACGCAAGGAGTCTGATAAGGCGGGATTGTTGGTTTGGAGTAGTTGGGAGGTGAGTCTGCTTTCGGGGACTGGTTCAAAGATTGTGATGGGATCAACTGATACCAGCCTTAGCGATAGGGCGGAGGATGAAAAAGGGAGGTCGGCACGGGTGAAAGCGCAGGCGATGTCAGGTAGGCGCCATTTGCCGGGCTTGAGGGCGGTAAGACGCCATTTGGTTTGTGAGGCAGCGGAATCTGAAGTGAATTCGGGATTGGATGTTTGCCAAACCGAGGGGTCGGGAGGGGACACAAAACTCATAGTAGGCCATGGAGCGTTTGTGCGAGGCAAGGCTGAGGAGATTTGAGCGACTACAAGGATTTGGCCGCCCACCTGAACGGTGGGATGATCGACCGAAGCCTGCAGATGAATGTCACCTACTGCTTGATGGAAAAGCAGGATGATTATGAGGGAGAGGAGGCTCACCAGTCGGGCACCTCGGTGGTTGGCCTGTCCCAGCTGCCTGGAGAGGATGAGGTGCGTTGGCGGCGAAGGAATGCTGATCTTAGAAGGGCATGGACCTCCTCTTGGGTAAAGGGCTGGGTCTGGTTGGTGTCGAGCACGACGGGCAACCGGCCAGCGCCGGGGATTCCCGAATCTATATCAGCAGAGGGAGTTGCCTGACTGGTGGTTTTTTGACTTGTTGACTGGGCCCTGCCACCAGGATCCCCTTCGCTTGTGCGATTTTCGGAGGGGCTGGCAGTTTGTTTGGTTGGGTTGGCACCATTGGGCGGGCATTGGGCCAAACGGAGACGGATGCGGGCTGACCATGTCTCGAAATTGGGGCCGAGAAGGTCGGCCCATTCAAGGCTAAATTCCTTCGCGGCCAGCAAGGCGTTTTTGTCCATGGGTACCGATTCACCCACCAGGACTATGGCGCGCAGTATTGCCATTTGGGTGGTGGGCGCATCGTTATGCGCCAGGGACTTTCGGAGGAGGGATTCGGCACGACGAGCAAGAGGTGCCCGGGCTAGATTTGTGGTAGGCAATGCCTCAGCCTGTTTGATCAGTGATTGGGCTTCAAGGATTTGAAAGGAAGGATCATTGGGATTTTGCGCCGAGCAGGCGGAGATGAATGCCAGTGGGAGCAAAATTGCCAGAAGGGGTCTTCTTGTTGGGAAAAACGGTCTAACCAAAAAACAAACCCAGAGGGCGAACGAAGCTAGCAAGCAGATAAAAGAGTAATTGAAGCTGTTTTTAGCAATTAATGATATTGAGCCTGTTCCTGACGCAAGGCCTGTTCCGGCAGCGGCAGCAATGGCGCCAAGGCGGCGGGTGTCGGTTTGTGAATAGACTCTTTTGCCTTGCCATTCGAGCCAGCCGGTGCTGGTGGGAATGGATTCTGGCAAAGCTTGTCCAACGGGAATTACCACCAACTGAATGCCTGTGGCAGCCATACTTGCGGCCAGAAGGGTAGCCTGTTCATCGGGTGCGGGATCATCTCCATCGCTTAGTAGCACAACGGTTCGATGTCCTGGGCGATTTTTGAGCATGGTGAAGGCAAGGCCTAGACCAGAGGACACCCTGGTACCTGAGGCGCTTTCTGGTGAGGGCAGCAGTTCGGGGCGCATGGCCTCGGAAGGCAGGTTGTTGAGGCAATTGATTAGGTTGGTGTGATCGAGTGTGGGCGGGGAAGCCAAGCGAGCGTTGGAAGCAAAGGTAATGAGCCCGAGGGGCCCGCTTATGTTGTTGGCTAATTGGATTATGTGGTCGTGGGCGATTTGGTAGCGGGGCGGGATGCCAGCGCGCATGGACTGGCTTAGATCTAGCACCACCAGGGCGATGGGAGCAACTTGGTTAGCTGAGGGAATGGCCAGAGAAAGAAGTGCTGCAAGACTGGCGAACAAGGCAACAAGCCAACGGGATTTATCGGGCCCGCCGAGCACGGCAGGCCTAATCAGAGGATCGGCTTGCAGGGGCAGCCCTAGGGTATTCATGAGGAGAGTCCGAATCACTCTGACTAAATCATTTGGCAGTTGCTGCTACTTTCTCGAGACCAAAAGGCAGGTTGAGGGTGAACGAGTCACTGGGAATATAGAGGTCATCATCGGGAGAATAGAGCCGGCGTTGGGCCAAGAGGACATTGCCCTGGATGGTGTATTCGCCGTAGGACCATTTGCCAGTTTGGGTGGCGCTACCGGCGCAAATGATGGCGAAGGGGAAACCATCGCCTGCTTCGTGGTGGTAGGGAAGGTGGCGGTGGCCATGCAGCCAGAGGGCCACTTTGCCCTGTTCGGCGACGCGGATGAGTTTGTCGAGATCGCGCAGGCGGCGGGAGCGCCATTCGGGTTTGCCGTTGTGGAGGCGAACTGGGTAGTGGGTAACAAGCACACGCATGCCATCGCCTAGCTGGTCGAGCAGGCGGGTCAGGCGATCGAGTTGGTCATTGCCAACAGCACCTGTGGCATCCCATGGCAGAAAGTTTGGTTTGCTGGAATTAACGGCTACTAACCAGAGTGGGCCGATGCGTTGGGCGAAAGGATAGACGGCCTTATCAAGCCGGATGCCTTCTTGCCAGGGGCTGAAGCGGTGTTCGAACATGCCTCCGCGGACGGTGCGGCCAAGGAGGTGATCGTGATTACCCGGGACGGCGATACCTGGGAAGCGGCCATCGGCACCGAGGATTTCGGATGCGGCGACAAATTCTTCGTCGAATCCGAGGCAACTGGCATCTCCCGAGAAGACGCGGTGATCGGGCTTGCGGGCCTCGAGGTCACGGGCTAGAGCCCTTATCGCCTTGTCGGCGTGGCGGAACCGGTGCGCCCGGCCGAGAACACGGAGGTTAACCCAGCCGGCGGTCCGCTTACTAAATATATCGCGCATTCCAAAAGTATATTTATTGAGGCAAATATGCACATCCGAGAAGTGGGCTAGACGAACGGAGGGTTGCAACGATTCGGATTTGGCTGTGCCGGGTGTCATGGTTTGGCACCCTGATCGGTAGCCCCAACAGCCGGGCTGCCGGGTGCGCCAGCAGGTGCACCAGAACCTGGGGAGGTTTTTTTTCGGGAGAGTCGAGCGCGTTCTTGACCTGATTGGGCAAGGGTGCGGGCTGTGGCCACGCTGCGCATGGCAAGATCACGGGCTGGAACTTCCATTCCGGGGGCGGGCTGGAACACGAGTGCCAGCAAGGAGGGTTCTTGCAGTGATTCGTAGGGGAAAATAAAGGCCATGGCATTGGGCATGGCGGGCGTGGGGGCGGTTGGAGGCGTCTTGGGCTGGGATGCCTTGGGGGCGGATTTGTCTTTGGTCTTGGCATTGGGCGGGGTTGTGACAGCCGGTGAGGGAAGAACGGGCGGGGAAGCGGCGGGCTGGGCAGGTTTGCTTGAGGGCTTGAACCATTCGAGGGCCAAAGATCCGCGAACGCCGGGAGATTTCAGGCTGGTTTTATCCCATGACCCTTCGCCTAGGGAGAACAAAGGCGATTGGGCGAGTTCTTTTCTGAACCCATCGATATCTTTTCCTGGGCGGATTATCAGCCAAGTCATGTAGATGCCGCCCGAGGGTTTGCCGTCGGCTGCGGCGTATTGCAGCATGTTGGATTGCAAGACTGGGATAGGCTGTTGGTTGAGTAGTTTGAATCCAACTGGAGGCCTGAAGCAGAGTTCGAGGAGCGGGCCCTTGATTGAGCTTTTGCCTGTTTGGCGCTCGAGGACGGGGATTTCGGCCGGGCCACCCAGTTTTTTCTCGTTTTCATCAAACTGTTTGAGGGTGGCCCAAGTTTGTTTGGAAGCTTCGAGATACTCGTTGACACCACAACCAGCCAAGCCCGCAATCAAACCAGCAAGCAATACCAAACCAGAAAGCCTTATTCGGCTTGTTGGCAATTTAGCCTGCCCGTTGTTTGGTTGAAACTGGCAGATGGGATCCATCCCAGAACCTCGAAAGTGATCCCCTACCGCTTGAAAAACCGGGGGATTTATTATCTTCATGGTAACAGCCAAGCGAATTGCTGTCTCAACCGACCATTAATCAATATTCAGCAAAAAGCCTGTCTAACCATTTTGCCCAAACAGCCAAGGCAACCTGATCTGGCGTTTGTAGCGGTTTTGAGTATTGTGCGGCCCCTTTGGGTGACGATGCCGATGGTACCGGTCTGCCTCGACGGAACGGTGTCTCGGCCATGGCATGATCTAAGCCGTTATTTGGCTTGGACTTGTGGCTGGAGGAAGAAAAATGTCTGAGCGTATGGGATTGGAAAGCCTAGTGGGAGGATCAGCGGGCGTGGGCAAGGGCATCACCCGCGGGTCTACATGGACACTTGAGCCGTTCAAGGCGGCGTTCCTGTTTGGGGTGCCCCTGTTTGGCGTGTTGTATGTGGCTGCCATGTACAGCCCTTGGGGTGGGGAGACCCTCAAGCGTTATTTGAGCCACCCTATTGAGATGGTGGAGTTGGCTCTGTTCTGTTTGGGTTTGGGTGCTTACGTGGGGCGGGGGATTGGGCTGCGGCTGGAACGGAATGCCCTGCAAGAGGTACCGTTGCCGCAGGTGGCGCCAGGATCGAGCGACCCTGCTTTAGCGGGTGAATTGGCTCGTCAGTTGAAAAACCAACCAGATATTTGGCGGGAGAGTTTTTTGGGGCGTCGGCTGGCAACCGCCTTGGATTTTGTGAATCGGCGGAAATCGGCCCAGGACTTGGATGACCAGTTGCGTCAACTGGCTGACAACGACGCCATGGGGCTTGAGGGGAGTTACGCGCTGACGCGTTTCATCACCTGGGCGATTCCTATTTTAGGATTTTTGGGAACCGTTTTAGGTATTACAGGCGCAATCGCTGGTGTGACCCCGGAAGTGCTGGAGGAATCGCTCAGCACTGTGACCGATGGTTTGGCCCTGGCGTTCGATTCGACCGCATTGGCACTGGCACTGACCATGGTGCTGATGTTTGTGGCCTCGAATTTGGAACGATCGGAAACGAGGCTTCTGTCGAGCGTGGACACGCTGACAGATGACACATTAGCCCACCGTTTCAGCCGCCATGGAACTGATCCTGCGGGGAAGCTGGTTGAGGGGATTGACGCAGTGGTGCGCAAACTGGCGGAGAGTGCTCAGCGGCAGACTGACCAGCAAACAGCAGCTTGGGGCCAGGTTTTGGAGCGTTCGGGCAATGCCATTTTGCATGCTGGCAACAATCTGGCCGATGGATTGGGCCGTGGTTTGGAACAGGCTTTGGCGGGGCATTTGGAGTCGTTCAGTCGGCGTGTTGAGTCGATTGAGCAGCAGGCAGCGATTCATCGTGAGGAGTGGCGGCAGGCCCTTGGCGCCATGGCTGCGCACCTGACGGCAAACGCTAATGCCCAACATGCGAGCCTGACCGGCATTGAAACGCGTTTGGGTGAACGGCTTGCAGGACCGATGGAGGCCCTGAAAGCTGTTGTGAGTGAAGCGCGAACATTGAGCGACATGCAAAGGCAGGCAACAGAAAGCCTTCATTCTGTAGCCGGTTCAGCGGCTTTGGAAGAGACGCTGCACACGCTGACTGCGGCTGCCCATTTGTTGGCGGGTCAGGCGGCACGCGGGCGAGCCCACACAGTGGTTCGTCAAAGCATGGATGAGGCACCCCCGCCAACCACCCGGGCCGCCTAGGGCGGTCCTGGGTTGGCATTTGTGTAACGGTTTGATTTTTGGTTTTTTTGACAGGAATCCATGCGACGCGCTAAAGCGAAGCTAACTGTCTCTACCTTTCCGTTCCTCGCGGTGCTTTTGTGCGCCATGGGGTCGCTGATCATGCTTTTGATGGTGTTTGATCAGCGAGCCAAACGGGCGGCGCGTCAGAGGAACATTCAGCAAGCGGTGGAGGTGACGCAGCGGGAAGAGGAGCGCTGGAAAAAAGCCCAGGCCATGGTGGCGGAGCAGAATGCCGAGGCTGAGACTGAACGCGAGAAGTTGTTGCAGCAGATGCGCCTTGAGAGCGAGCAAAGGCTGCGCGAGCTGGGCGAGGAGGCTAGCAAACTGAGCGCCAGCGAGCGGCAAGCCCTGCAGGCGCGGGCAGCCGAGGAAGAAGGCATTATCGCCCTTAAACGCCAAACGGCCGAGGCTGCGCGGGATAGGGAGAAGAGCCAGAGCGAATTGGCTGCAATGCGGGCCAGTTTGGACAAGGCCCAGCGCGACAGGGTTGAGCGAGAAAAGCAACGGCGTGAATTGCAGGACGCCGTTGATAACTCGAAGAAAGCGGTGGAGGTGGAGCGCCAAGCTGAAAAGGCAAGGCTTGACCGGCTATCGATTGAGCTGGGCGATTTGGAAAAAGTGATCAAGCAGGCCGAGGAAAAGAAGGAAAAAAGTGCGCAGACCTTCAGCATCATTCCGTACAAGGGAAAACGGGGTGAAGACAAACGCCCCATTTATGTTGAATGCACTTGGAACAAGTTGATTTTTCATCCTGACAAAGTGGTGGTGGATCCGGGAGACCCTCGGATGGGGTTATTACTGCAAATTGAGGATCGGGCTAGGGCCCAAAACAAGCTGTATGAGACTGCTGGCCTGCCGCCGCACCCAAGACCGTTTTTGATGTTGCTGGTTCGACCCGATGGCATTGCCACCTACTACCAGTTTCAGGTGGCAGTGAAGGGCCAAGGAATTGACTTTGGCTATGAGTTGATTGATCAAGACTGGGAGTTGGAATTCCCGCAGGATGCGCCCGCACCAGCGAAGGAACCACCCAAGCTAGCGCAGGCCCAACCCAACTTGCCAACCAATACACCTCTTAGGTTGCCTCGAGAAATAGGAGGTACCCTAACCGGGCAAGTGGGCAACCCCACTTTGGTTGGCCCCGCAGGTGAATCGGGTGCTTTGGGCTTGCCTGGTTTGCCAGGTGTAGGTGGAGCGGGTGTGGGTTTGGGGAATTCCGGTTCCGGCTCGGGACTTGGTGGAGGACTTCCGCGAGGATTCAGATCGGGTGGAGAGGCTGGAATTGGGCGCGAGGGTGGCCTTGGAGGTATCGCCAACGGGCCAGCAGGGATTCCCGGTAATGGAAGTGGAATGGGGAATGGGTTGGCAGGTTCTTTGGGGGATGGGCCTGGAGGGATTGGCAGTAGCGGGCTTGGCTTTGGAACGGGTGCGCGAGTGGCAGGTGGTCTTGGAGGTGGCGGTCAAAATGAAGGATCGCCCGGTAGAGGAATGGCGGGCGGAAACGGCAAAAGCGTTGCGAGTGGGGGCCCGGATGGAATGGGTGGCAACCCAGGTGATATGGGCAGAAATGGCGCTACGGCGGGGAAAAATAATGGAGTAGGCGGATTGGCTGGGAGACCCGGCGCTGGTGGCAATGGTTTGGAGCAAGGGTTGGGGGGTAACGGGGAATTGGCTTTAGGAATACCTGGCTTGCCCAATGAAGGCGGGCCTGTGGGCTTGGATGGTGGAATTCCAGGAACAACACCTTCGCCCCAACGCATCCCTGGCCCTACCGCCCCCGCCTTGGGTGCTACGGGATTAGCCAAACAGGGTGGTTTTGGTGGTTTGCCAGGGGCCCTTCCGGGAGTTGAGGGGGGGTCTTCGGGTGGCGCAGGAATGGGAAGTGTTGCGGGAGCTGGCGGCTTGGGAGCCAACACAGCTGGCGGAGGTGGAGCAGCAGGAGGGAGTTTGGGGTCGATAGGGGGAGGTGCGGGCATTGGCACGGCAGCGGGCACAAGAGGGGTAGGGCCTTCGGAAGGCACAGGAAGCCCAGCAGGGACTAATGTTGGTGGGGCTAGCGGTGAGACGAGTGTAAGCAGCAATAGTGGAACAACGAGTACGGGAAGCGCGAGTGCCAGTCCGGCCAACGGCGGTGGAGCGCCTGTAGCGTTGCCACCCATCGATGGGCCCCCACCTGCTCCTGGATTGAACATTGGGTCTAGCGGTTCGCCTGGCAGCAGCGGTGGTGGAGGAATGTCGATCAACCTGAATCCGCGGGAAAAAAACGAGGAGCAACCACCTCCTGCCAAATCGCCCAGGCCCAATGGCGGAGCGAGTGATGGTTTTCCCGCGAGCGATGATCCTGCCATGGAGGCCCTGAACCGGTTGGCGGTTCCGCTGCCCTCGGTGGAAGAAGATAGGCCCAAGGCACCGCGCCCACTGAAGATGGCGCGGCTGACTGGGGGGCGTGAATTGACCCACTTCGTCGAGTGCACCGCAGACGGAGTGATTTTGCACCCTGGGGGCAAGAAATTTTCACGACAGTCGATTAGCCAGGGTGGGGACAATAATCCCCTGGTCCAGGAATTGAAGGAAAAGGTGGAGCGCAGGAAAGTGTTGGATAAAGCGGCGGGAACGACCTCCTTTATTGAAGTGCGGTTTTTGGTGTGGCCTGATGGAATGCGGGCTTACCACGCTCTTTATCCGATAATATCCACCTGGAATGTACACAGTCAGCAGCAGACCATCAAAAACGCGAAAGATTTACGGGATGCCTTGTCAGGGCGGTAGGGACCACTTTTAGCAAGGAAAACGGGGGTTAGGGACCATGTATAGGCGGCGCAGGAGACCACCGGCAGGGGAGCTTTTCAGCTTCGACTCCTTTCTGGATGTCGTGGCGAATGTGGTGGGAATCATCTTGCGGCTGATTTTGGTTGCGTGGGCGGGGGCGCGAACCTACAAGGGTGAAAAGGTTGAGTTGCCATTTTCACCAGCCGTGGAAATGGTGCAACAATTGGGCAAAAAGCCATCCCTTCCGGAAAATCCGCTTGCAGGGCGGATTCGGGAAGAAGAGGGGAAGCTAGCCAAAGCCAAGTCTCTATTGGCAACGAGGCTGGAGGAGCTGGCTGGTACCAAGCTGGAGCGGACCCGGATGGAAGCGGGGCGTTTTCAGGCGAAAGCGGAACTGGATAAATTGGCGACTGAAAAGCTGGCGCTAGCCAAGGCCAAGTTGCCCGAGCAGCCCTTGGAGCCTGCAATGGCGCTGGCAGAGCCGCACAAACCATCGGCCAAGTTAGGGGAGATGACTGACAGGATCAGCAAGGCGCGGGACCAGATTGAATACCTTGGCAAATCGACCAAGCCTGGCAAGGTCCACCGCTGGCGGACGCCTATCAGCCAAACGGTTCAGAGTGAGGAGATCATCTTTGAGATTCGTGAAAACCGCATAGCGGCGGTAGATATTGGCTCGATGTTGGACGAGGTGCAGGAATCGCTGCGCAAGGC
>Ga0255124_1000481_pt1 | contig 13222 bp, 13 predicted proteins | sample Law_Cont_RepB_8d_FD_188564 | JGI IMG/M metagenome (GOLD analysis project Ga0255124, IMG submission 188564) | Freshwater microbial communities from St. Lawrence River, New York, United States - Law_Cont_RepB_8d | ecosystem: Environmental > Aquatic > Freshwater > River | place: USA: New York... | reverse complement strand
CCATACAGCACAGCGGCGGCATGTTTGCAAAGCCAGGCGTAATCCGGAGGTAGCCAAGAGGATTGATGACCAGTTCGAGCATGGGTTGGGTGGTACAAATGGTTGGGAAATATCACCCATAAGCATATGAAAAATAAGCCTCCAGCACCCAACTCACGGTTTCCAAACCCAGAAGCCAAAGGCGATCGTCTAGGCAGTTCAGGTGCCAGATATTTTCGCGGCAAACTACGCTGGTCGCCGAAAACCGGGAAGGTGCCTTTGCTTGAGAATCGCCAAGGTAATGAGGTGTTGAGCATGGCGCGGATCATGACTTTTCATAGGGAAGCCTTCATGTCAACGCTAGTGCATCAATGGCGAAAGAAGTTGATAGCAGGGGCGGGAGCTACTGTCAGCCGTGGCCAAGGTGGTCGAAGCAGGTGGCTGGCAACGACAAATGTGTGGCCGAGTTGTTGGAGCGGATAATCAATCTGAAAATGGCACTGAAGTCGCTCAAAAAATCCAATCTGTCGATTGAGCCGCTCATTGCCACCCCTGCCGAGTTGACCACCCAGCAGGCTGCCAACCTGCTCAATTTCGCGCGGTCCTGTGTCGTCAAGCTGCTGAAAAAGGGAAAGTGCCCAGTCGAACTGTAGGCAAGTACCGCTGTGTTCGTTTTGACGATCAAATGGCCTTCAAAAAGAAGGACGATGTTGCCAGGGCCCAGGTTCTCGACCAGCTCACGGCCGTATCCCAAGCACTGGAGATGGGCCGTGGATGGAGTATCCCATCACCACTTGTCTAGGCTGCAAACATCCTTGATCCGGTCATGGTTGCTTTGCTGCCGCTTATTCTTTGGATCGAGTGTCGCATCGTGCCGCTAATCGGTTGAATAGAACCGCGAATATCAATGAGCCACCAGCGTAGATCAGCGGCAATTTCGAGTAAACATCATCTTTTGGGTTCATAAAAACCATCACAAACAGGGCGGTGGCCATGATTGCGGTCAACGAAAGACCCAAAAAGACAAGGTGCTTGGCTTGACCTACGGTGCTGGGCTTGGCGACGGGGTCAGATAAGCTGGACTGGTTCATGGAAAACTCCTGAGTGGGCTTGTAGATAGAAAAAAAGGCAAAGGTGATTAGGTTTTTGAGCATTTCTAAAATCGAACCGCAAAGCGTTAAAATCAAGACCCATAGTATTCGCAACTTGCCAACCACGATTCGACCATGAAGCACCTGGTAGTCGTTTCTTTGGATCTCTCGACCAATCTCGCGATACAGCGCAGAGGCGCAACGAATCGCAAGGCGACAATCCCAGCGCAAGTACTTGATTCCTGCGGATGCAATTCGATATTGACTCTCCGCTGAGGCTATAAGGCTGGCAACTGCGGATCGAACAGCGGCTGGATCAGCTGTCAGCGGATCAGTAATTCCAGGCAAGTACGAGCGTCCCCGTTCGGCATCTTCGCGGACATCCCTTGCAATATTCGTCAACTGCATGGCAACACCGAGAGCGATTGCATGCTGAACTGATCTGGAGTTTTGTGTACCCATAAGACCCGACATCATCAGCCCAACCGTACCCGCGGCATGATAACAATACTTCTGTAGGTCACTGTCGTTTGCAATGCGAAAAGCATGCAGGTCCATCCGCATCCCGGCGATCAACTCCTTGGCAATCGCAATATTGATGGAACCTGCAACCACGAGTGGCCGAATCCAAATCGACGCCGGATGGTTTCCGAAGTGACCTGCTTGCATCCGGTCCAAATCGCCTTCAAGGTGGTTCAATAGTAGCTCGGCCGACCCACTGCAAAGCGCTTCATCAACGGCATCATCAACAGTCCGGCACCACGCATAAAGGGCATGGACCGAATCACGAACATCCGCCGGCAAGAAACGCGAAGCGATCCAGAATGACCGACTATGGTGCTTCAACACCGCTTTTGCGCCAGCGCTGGCACTCTCCATGGCAGCATGATCTATGGCGGAACAATCTGGAGCTGCAATTTTGTTCATCTTGCCCTGCCTCCAAGTGCTCGGGCAAAGTCTTTTTCGATGATGCCTGCCGTCGCCTTGGCAGTGTTGACAACGCCCGGAACACCCGCTCCTGGGTGAGTGCCCCCTCCCACGATGTACAGACCGGGAATCCGCTCAGATTTGTTGTGTGGTCTAAAATAAGCGCTTTGCGTCAGCTTGGGGGCAACCGAGAAAGCAGAACCCTGGTAGGCGTTCAATTGACTTTGGAAGTCATTTGGAGTGAAGTGCCTGCGAGTGACAATCGAATCCCGCAGACCTGGCAAGTGCGATTCGAGCGATGCCAAAATAGCATCGCCATAGCGCTGTGCAGCAACATCCCAATCGATCTTCGCCCGACCCAAATGGGGAACCGGGCTCAATACATAGAACGCTTCCCCGCCACGGGGCGCAAGTGATGGATCAGAAACGGTAGGGGCGTGCAAGTAAAGACTGAAGTCATCAGGCAGTGAATTACCATGAAAAATATCCCGCAATAATCCCTGATACCTTGGACCAAACAAAATCGTGTGGTGACACAGGTTTTCATACCGTCGCGATGTGCCGAAATACATCACGAACAACGACATCGACCAATCCATCCTTTCAAGCTTCCCGGTCATGATCTTCCCACCAGTGTGCTGGCGATAAAGATTCGCATAGGTGTGGTGAATATCTGCATTGGAGACAACCAAATCAAACGATTCACGGTTCCCTGCCTGATCACACACCGCGTGCTTGGCTGCGCCTTTGGTTCCGTCCTGGACCGTAATTTGCTCAACAGGACTGTTGAGGCGCAGCTCACCACCCAGTCGCTGAAATAGGCCGACCAAGGCTTCGACAAGGGCACCCGTGCCACCGCGTGGAAAAAAAACTCCCCACTTGCGCTCGATCCAATGGATCAGCGTGTAAATCGAACTCGCCTCCATCGGGTTTCCACCAACGAGCAAGGGATGGAAACTAAAAGCCTGGCGAAGTCGCTCATCTTTCACGAAACCTGAGACTGCCGAATACACACTTCGATCGGCGCGCAATTTGATCAAAGCAGGCGCACACCGAAGCATGTCACGGAAATTGAGAAACGGGGTCGCTCCAAGCTCAACATAACCCTTCTCAAACACCTTGCGAGTGTAGTTTGCAAAGCGATGGTACCCATCCACATCATTTGGTGAGAGCTTGCGGACCTGTTCGATCAGCTTCCCTTCGTTGCTGCTGTAATCAAAGCTGCTTCCATCATTCCAGTGCAAACGGTACATAGGATCAACCGGAATCAAATCGATATGCTCCGACATCGATTCGTCGGCCAGTGCGAACAACTCTTCCAAACAATGGGGCGCTGTGATTACCGTCGGCCCAGCATCAAAGATGTAACCCTTGTCATGATAAACATACGCTCTGCCGCCAGCACGATCACGACCTTCGTAGCATACCGTTTCAAATCCCATCGCCTGCAAGCGAATAGCAGCCGCAAGACCGCCAAATCCGCTGCCAATAACCGCCGCCTTGCCGCCCGGCCTGTCAAGACCTTGAAATTCCATAGTTCTAAATCGAACTCCTGCAATCTGTTGAGTTGATTTTCTTTTTACTACCGTTGCCGCAATCCCTCAGGCCCCGCAGTAAGTATGGAGGATTGTATCGATTCACGAGCTGTGACATCAGTGGGGCAGAATTGCGAATTCAATGGGCCATTCAGTTGTTCGCCCGGTTGCTCAATTTGCCGCAAGCATTCACGCATCCGCTGCAACAACTCCTGGTCGACAACATGCTCGCCAAGCAAACGGATTTGCTCCCGAATGATTCCAGAGATGACTTGATTGCCATGCGATTGCGCGATCTCCAACAATTCGTTGGCGACTGATTGTCGCTCCTGGTTCGATACTCTCAAACGCGACGCGAGTGCGAGGCACCGATCTTCCCCGGCGATTTTCAACGCCCAAGCCCACGGCCAGGTGACCCTTGCATGCCGCATGTCATCGTCCCGGACACAGCCCATCATGGCTGATTCGGCGGGCCGGGCTTGAACAAACTGCCTGAGTTCTTCCAAATCGTTGCGCATTTGCAAGGCGACTCCGATTTGGCAACCAAAAGAGGTCATCGCCGAATGCAAAACGCCAAACTCGTTGGCAGCAAAGCAGCCCATGGTGACCGCCAACTCAACCAATACACCCGTCTTGAGGGAGCTGATCGCGTCGACCGTTTCCTGCCAATGGGCAAGCGGAATCACATCGATCCGAGAAACCAAATCAAGGGATTGTCCCTCGTGGCAGCGCCGACCAGCGATGATCATGGCTTCGGTTAGACGGTGTCGTTGCTCGCATGCAATCGGTACGGCGGCCAGTAATTCGAGCGCTCGAAAATACAGCCAATTCCCGGCATTGATGGCAAGCGGCACACCGATCGCTTGATGTATGGTCGGTTGTCCACGCCGGTAGTGCGAATCGTCTTGCACATCATCGATGACAAGAGAACCCGCGTGGAGAGATTCGATTGCCTCCAGGATATCTTCGCAAATGGGGCCGTTACCGCGGGACATCTCGTAACAGATCTGCACCATAGAGCCGCGAATACGCTTGCCCTGCCGGGCCCTGAAGTCATCGGTAGGGTGGATGAGCGCCCGTTGGATCATTCCCTTGATGAATGGACTCATGTGGGTACCCCTTTCACGCAAACGGACGCTTTTTTTTCAAGATATTTCCGGGAAGCAACAAAGCTGCGCAAAAAGTTGATGGGCCGAAGGCCGCCAGGCGGCATGCCCACAACAATGCGGAAAGCGTCGAAAAATGAAAATCGGTGACTGTAGAACCGTGCGATGCGATTTTCGCCAAGAACGCTATAAAAGCGTCTAAAGATCTGATAGCGTTTTTGAGGCTTGACCAAGTCAAATAGGAGGCGATTGAGGAATCTGGCGAAGCGTGCACGACCTGCGTGTGCCTTGCCCAATCGTTTTAAAGCTTCGCCAAGTTCATGCGTCGGTGTTTTGGCAACGATTTCGGCAACAGCGACAGCCATTGCAAAAGAGTATCCCGTGGCAGCATGGAACCAGCCACCACGGTAGCCGCCTTGAAGCGTTGGAAGCCCACTGCCCGGCAAGGAACCAGCCGTTGGCATCGGCAAGACGCCCGTTTCTTCACGGATGATTCGCCAGCCCGGACAACCTAGCTGTTGCAAATAATTTTTGATGTTGCCAAGACATTCCTCGCGATTGATCGATGGTGAGTTGGAAAAACGGGTGTCTTCCAACAGCACTCGCCTTCGGTCAAACGGCAGTGTGTAGAAAAACCGAAAGCCATCCCCCTGATCAACACGATCATCCATCACGAACGGATTGGCAAATGGCCAATCGCTGTCCAATTCAACTTCAAAGCCCCAAAACTTTTGGTAGCCCCCGGCGTGGCTTGGATGCTCAGAACGAATCGGCCCACAATTGTCAAACACCGCAGTTGCGTTAAGCTTGCGTCCATCGCGAAGAGTCACGCTGTTGTGGGTTAGCTCGACTGCCATGGTGCTTGTCAGGATTTGACAATGATCGGTTTCTAGCTTGGACGTAATCACTGCCGCAAAGTGTCTTGATGAAATCGATCGATAGCCCAAATTGATTGTCCGCTTTCGACCGCCTACCAAGATGTCGTAGCTGGGCCATCGAGATTCTACCAGGGGCTCAACCCATTCGGCACATTCGGTTGGAATGTCACCAGCGTGGAATGACCAAGTGTGGTTGCCGGCCAATTGGGGCCCTTGTTCGATAATCGCTAAGCGGGCATGCGGCTGGTGGTGACGAATCGCAAGGCCCATCAAGCCGCTCTGCAAGCCGCCTCCAACGAGAATGTAATCCAGCGGGCCGGTTTCGCTATTCATGCCACAACCCGGTTTGAATTTAGCCCTGGCCCATAGGCGTTAGAAATAGTGGAATTAATAATAGTGGCGCTAACACTAATTACCTGTGGGAAAACCGACGCAAGCGCCCAACGGTTGATCTGTTCAGGCCTATTTTTTAAAGGGAGCAAAGTGTGCGCTCCTGTTGGTTGGTCCCGGAGCGGGCAATCACCGCATCGCACTCGTGCAAAAGCAAGTGCGGCACAGCGATTGCGGACAAGCCAATGAATAAAGTTTGCACCAGCGCCGATGTTTGGTCCCCAGCATTCAGCACGCCAGACCAGTCTTGTAACCACCACCCAGCAACGCCTGTTCCCAAAATCGCCGTAATGGAAAGAGGAGCCACAGAGCGAATGAACTCAGTTCTGTTCAATGATTCGTTACGGCGCAAACGCTGGAGCCCTTGCCACGAATGCCAACCACAGAAATAAACAGGAAATGAAATCAAAATGGGTGCAAAGAATGCAACGGAAATAGTGGCAAGCGGTACCCAACTTCGCAAATTGCCTGGCGTTGCGACAAGACGCCATACAACAGAGCAGGTCGCTACCGGGACCAGCAAAAGCGCAATGATTCGCATCGCACCTAAGATCGTGCTGACCGATTCGGTACCACTTGCAGGAACAATCAGCCAAAGGAGACGTTGCATCTCATCCGGGCGCAACAGGATGGGAATCCACAGTACCAAACCACCTACTGCTGTCACTTCAAAGTGATTGAATGCCAATTGCCAAATGGATAACGAATTCTGGCAAATAACAGATCGCTGGTCTTCACAACCAAAGTGCCAGGCCGAAATGATGACAAAGAACAACACGGTTGGTGTGGGTAAAAAGTACCAGCCAATGCCGAACAAAATTCCTATCGTCAAATATGCTGGAAAAAATAGCAACCACCACCGGTGCGGGAACCTTTTGGCGAGAAGTCGTCGCCCAGTCCAGTGGTCCAATCCCCCGTGCGGCACCCCCAGCACAGCAATGGAAATCGATGCGACCAAAACCATGCTGTTCAGGTCGGGGTTGCCGAAGAAAAGCAGGATGGCGATATAAATCAAGCACACAGTCAAGTAGACAAGTGGATGCATACTTACAGCTTCATGAAATAACTGCCAAAACCAAAAAAAATCAGCACCTGTGCTTTCATTCACCGCACAGGCGCTGAAAATTTCGACAATTAGGCTAAAACAGAGCTTGCTTTGCCATTGTCAAGGCCCTTGCTTTTGGCACGGGCGATGAAATAAATGAGAACGCCAAAACCAGCCTTGGCGGTCATGTCGGCAATCGCATAACCAATCTGCAAGCCAACAATCCCGCTCCCATCGACAGCGCCACCAGCCTTAGCTTCCAGTGCCGACATCGTTCCACCCATAGCGTAAGCGATTGGATAAACAGCCCAGGTGATCAATAAAACCAATCGGGCAATTTCAATGAGTTTGCGAGCGGCAACCGGCTGGGTACTGAGCGAGTTCGTCAACTCGACCCACAAAATGTAAAGAATGTAGAAAAATGGTACAGAAGAAAGGGCGCCCCAAACGACACGCATGGTCCAACCTTCAGGTGTTGAGATCACTTCGCCTGGATAACCAAGAGCGATCATCAGGGCTGCAGCAATCACCAGCCGGGTGAGTAAGGACTGTGCTTTGCCAGCTTCCAGTCGCAAGACTGCAACCAGTTCGACCATCAAAAGCGGCACGGTAAGAATCCAATCGGCGTACCGGTAAAAGTCATTGAAAGGCGCCCCGGTCCCCTTGTACCCGGCTCCGCCCAGAGTGTAAGCATCCTGCCAAGAATGCCGAATCATGAAATAGTGATAACAAGCAATGGATACCACCAAGCCACTGACCATCAAGGCTGGGCGATACGCCTCGTCCACGCTTGAGCGGGACAAAAACAAAAAGATGGCAGCTGCGCCCATCGTCGCGACTGTCATCGAAAAAATGTTGTCAACAATGTTGTACTGCGAGATCGATAGTTCTGGCATCCCGACAGCGAACAAACAGAAACTTGCGAGCATTAATTCCACCTCAATGAAGAGTAAGTAGCCTTTCGGAAAAATCCCAGAGGCTGTGGTGTAGGTTGGCGCATTTACAATTTAAATATTGATAAAATGCCCTATTTCTTAGTTTAGGGTGGTAGCAAAGCCTAATGCAACACCCTTGAACCCATTTTCTAAAGAAAAAGACTTTGGGTAGCATTTGGTCCAATTGGACAGCTCTGCCACGCAGGGCAGCGCAAGCTCCTAATTCAGGCAAGTCGACGCAGAATCGCTTCAATGACCAAGGCTTGAACAGGTAAGAAAGCTCGCCATTTGCCGCATAAATTGAATAGCCACTCTGAGCGATTGCGCAACTTCCTAAACTAAGAGGACATACCACTAGATAGCCATGGCGGGGCAGGGGCATGCTTCCGGTGGTTCTGATCCCCAAAACCAGTTGTGCCAGTTGCAGTGATCGGGCGCCAAAAAACAGGCGGTATTAACCCCGATACCATAAACCCCAAAATCCGAGGCCATAAGCCTGCACAGTTTATGATCAAGGCATGAAAACCAGTTGCATATTCAAATTTTATTGCGGCATTACCGCAAAATGATGGCAGTCGCCTAAAAGATTTCGCATCATCCGAGAATGCCTGATTTTATTCAGGTGCGTTTCTTGCATTGAAGGTGCAGCCACATAGGTAGTGCGAGTTACTTGGCTTAACTTGCTCGAGGCAATCTGTTCAGATAAAGATTCATTGGCATGAATCATCCATGCGAACACAATAGAACACACCGTCGGTCTTCTGGCAGCGTTCACATTCTTTAAACCGAATGCCTTTGAGATCCATCCTTTCGCTATTTCTGATCCGGGCAGCGGAAGCGTCCAAACTCAAAACCTCTCAGCGCGACATGCTTCGTCTTTCTTCCCGTAGTCCGCGCCCGCCATAAACGAAAAGAAGAAGGTTTCATTTCGGCACGCATCAGCTTGATGACCTCGCCCGAAGTCAGGCCAAACTGAGCTTGGATCGCATCGAAAGAGGTGCGATCTTCCCACGCCATCTGAATGATTCGGTCGATATCGGCAGGACTCAATTCCATGGATCCTTACCCCAAGAACTTGATCATCAGCTTCAGGCTAGACCCGTTTTTAGGGTAATTTCCCCAGCAATTTCACTTCACAGCCAAATTAATAGCCTGCAACAAGGTGCCCAAGCGGAAAAAATTACTCTTTGGCCGTTGGCCCAGCAGAAATGGCTGGCAAGACCCTAACTGAAAGCGCATTGTTGCCAGCATCTGACAACCCGAAAGCCTCAATTCAGTGAACCCCGTTCCCTTGCCTTCCTGCCAATGGATGGGCCAGGCCCCACTAGGGTCCATCCACACCCATCACCCAAAACGACTCAGGCAATGTCATAAGTCCAAGGCTTGCGCTGTTCCCGAGCGAGGTAGGTGTTCGCTTCCCGGTCGCCGGGGAACTCCTCCCGGGCAACATCCCATGTCAGCTTGCGCCCCAATTTCAGCGCAATGCCACCCAGGTGGCACACCGACACTGAACGGTGACCGGTCTCAGCATCGCAAACAGGCGATTGACGGCTGGCCACACACGCGAAGAAATTGCCCATATGGTCGTCGCTAACCTGCACATTCTGCTCCATGGCAGAGGGATTGTCACCTAAAATTTCCGGCTTGCTTGCCTCGATCTTGCCACGGGTCACGAACAACCACCCGTCCGATCCCTCAAACTTAATGCCATGGTCCATCAGGTGACGGGGAACCGGCTTGTCAGGCTTGCCCCCAAAAATAGTGCTTGCGGTGGTGCTCTTGCAGATGTGTTTCAAACCACCAGCATAACCGTAGGTGATCTCATACTCCGAAGGGGCCGTATAGCCGCCCACAATCGGTTCAGCCAGCCGCTTCCCTTCAATCGAGGTAGGGCCAGTCTGGTTGATCGCCCACAGCACGATGTCGTTGTGGTGGGCACCCCAATCGGTGAGGGTGCCACCGCTGTAATCCAGCCAGAACCGGAAATTCGTGAAGCATCGCTCAGGAACATAGCCGGTGGCTGGAGCCTGCCCCTGCCACATGTCCCAGTCGAGCCCGCTCGGAACATCCACAGACTTGAACGGGCCACCCCGCAGGCCGGCCGGAATCGCGCTGGTCACGGTGTGGATCTTGCCCAACCGCCCCGACCGCACCAGCAGGCAGGCCTGGCGGAACAGCTTATCGCTTCGCTGCTGACTGCCGGTTTGCAGCACGCGCTGGTTGGCCTTCACCGCCGCCACTACCCGCTTCCCCTCATCGATGGTCAGCGTCAACGGCTTCTCGCTGTATACATCCTTGCCAGCCTTGATCGCCGCCAAATTGACCAGCGTGTGCCAGTGGTCGGGAGTCGCGTTGATCACCACCGTGACATCCTTTTCGGTGTCGAGCAGTTTGCGGAAATCGGTGTATTGCTTCGCGTTATTGTTTTGCTTGGCTGCCTCAGCGACTCGGTTCGAGTCCACATCGCAAACAGCCACCACGGTGCCGAAACGGGCGGCGTTTCTGGCATCCCCCTTGCCCATACCGCCGCAGCCGATCAGTGCAATTTTTGGTTTTTCACCCGCCTTTTTCGGTTCATCGGCCATTAACCGGGTCGCTTGCCACGCCGGAATGCCAGACAAAGCGGCCACCTTCATCGCTTGGCGGCGGTCAATGCGGGGGAGGATCAGCATGGTTGGGCACCAACAAGAGTTTGTAATCAATTTCGGGTAAAACCCAGACATTCTAACGGGCATGGTACGCCCACCGCCCTGCCCATGCAACCACCCGCATGCTTCAAGTCATCTATCGCCCCAATCAACCCGGCTCCGAATCACCAATGCCCTGAAAACCACCATTGCCCTTGAGCGGATCAATCGGGAAATCATCGGGCAACTCAGCGGAGTTTGAGGCGATGGCTAAACATGGCAAAATTTCAAAAACCAAAACCAAAACCAAGAAAAGGAAGCTCTTGGGGCGCGCAGGCCCTAATAGACCCATCCCATCCAGAACGACCCTGATTTCACGAGGTCACCAAAATAAATGGGCGCAATTTGATGGACGCCACCGACATAACCTGCCCTCATCCATAATTTTACGCCAAAAGGCAAGCCGGACGAACACCTTGCAGTGCCGACTTCTTCACCCGCGACCTTTCCAACTTCCAGGTCCGCGGCCTGGGCAACGCCATGCTGGGAACCGTGATCATGGTCATGGTGGCCACGCTGATCGGCACGCCGGTCGGCGTGCTGGGTGCCATCTATTAGGTGGAGTTCAGGAAATCCCGTCTGGCCCATCTCACTCGCTTCGTCGTCGAGATGCTGCTGTGGGGCCCTTCGGTCCTCGTTGGCCTGTTTGTCTACAAGTGGCTGATCCAGCCAGCCAGTTCACCCGCAAGCTCCTTATCCTTGTGGAGCGTCCCGGTTGTCGCCCAAATTGTTTGGTTTTTTGAGCGAATCAGCTCACTCTTTCTCCATCCCACAGGCTGGGCCGGCTCGGTGGCCCTAGGGGGCCATGCTCATGCCGGTGGTGCTCAGAACTTCCGAGGAGGCCCTGCGCACAGTTACCAACGCCCTGCGCCGGGCCAGCTATGCCCTGAGTGCCACCTCCGCGCAAACAGTCATGAAGGTGATTGTTCCAGTTGACGCCACCGCCATCTTTCTGGGAATGGCCCGCGCAGTTGGCGAGACCGCGCCGCTGGTTTTCACCGCCGGCTCTTTCAATTTCTGGCCCAAGGATGGCATGGGGGAAAAGATCCTCTTACTCACCTACTACATCTAAACCTATTCCACCGGCGACAAGGAATCCGAGAAGCAAATGGCCAGGGTAGGGGCGTTTGTGCAGTTCGCTTTTGTCATGGTGGTCAACATCTCCATGCGCCTGCTCTCCGGCAGGCGCGATGTCGTCGCCAGCCGGGGCTAATAACCGATACTCTTTTCAGGCTTTTCTCACGCGGCCAATCTAGCCGCGTCCATCAAAGGCAAACAGGGCCACGCCCCCTGAACGGGACAACGCCAAAAAGGCGGCAAGGCACCGCCCTGTTCAGGAACACGTGGCCCATATTGTTTCTACTAACCAACCCAACCAACTCATGCAACACTCCAAATATAAAGGAACAGAGAAAGTACTCTGATTGCACACAATGGATTCAGTTTTAAAAATTTATTTAATTATCCTTATTGTAGCTAATTGAAGCCAGCCATGGAAACCCACATTGTGGGTTCATCCGTGTCGATTCAGGGCCGGTAGGCGGCCCACAAAGGCTTGGCTGCCGCATACCATTTGGCCTCAACCCAAGGAGAAATGGTTTCAAAAACCAGGCTTCATTCCTTTGCAGGATCCCTCTTTGCAGAATCTCCCTTCAGAGAAACCACACCCCAAGCATTCATCATTTATTAACATTTACATGCATTGTGAAAAGCAACTGAAAAAGCAGCCAGCTCAACGAAATTAAACCGTATTCAAAAAGGAAAAATCCTCAAGAATGTTCAAATCCGGCGAGAAATTCTAATGGATTTATCACAAAAGAAACATCAATTTTCAATGAAACCATCCACAGATTCTTCACTTTCCTTGGGTAAAAAAATTCTTCTTCTTAACCTAACGGAGGTCTTCCAATGACTCGTTTCTGGAAACGCAAAGGCTTCACTCTCATCGAGCTGCTGGTGGTTATCGCCATCATCGCCGTTCTCGTCGGCCTGCTGGTTCCCGCCGTGCAAAAAGTGCGCGAAGCCGCCAACCGCATGAGCTGCTCCAACAACCTCAAGCAGATCGGTCTGGCCTACCACAATTATCACGACACCAACAACAAATTCCCCCCGGGCGGACGTGATGGCCGTCCCGGCGGACAAGCCAACCAGAATTGCTGCAACTGGAATGACATAAACTACACCGCGTTGAACAACGCCGGTCAGCAGGATAATCGCGATGGGTACAACTGGCGGTATTGGATCCTTCCCTTCATCGAGCAGGACAACCTCTACAAGGTCGTCAAGCGTGCAGACCTCTACGCCACGCCTGTCAAAACGTACTATTGCCCAACCCGCCGCTCACCCACGGTCTACAACGGTTCCGCCCGCTGCGACTACAACGGCAATGCCGGTACCAGCTTCGCCAACGGCACACCCCTAGACGGTTCCGCCGGCGACGGCTCCGGCGTTCTGAATGGCGTCGTCGTCCGCAGTAATGTCTCCCCAATCACCCTGTCTTCCATCACCGATGGCACTTCCAACACCATGCTGATCGCTGAAAAATGGCTGCACCCCGCCCAACAGGGTCGTGACGGCGGCGACAACGAGGTATGGTGCAACGCCGGCTGGGATGAATGCGTGGTCCGCATCGGTGGTGGCACCTACAAC
>Ga0255124_1000479_pt1 | contig 13231 bp, 12 predicted proteins | sample Law_Cont_RepB_8d_FD_188564 | JGI IMG/M metagenome (GOLD analysis project Ga0255124, IMG submission 188564) | Freshwater microbial communities from St. Lawrence River, New York, United States - Law_Cont_RepB_8d | ecosystem: Environmental > Aquatic > Freshwater > River | place: USA: New York... | reverse complement strand
GGCGATGGAAGTTCTTATCGGTGGCGGGCGAATTCTCACCCATGCCACCATGATTGAGTCGATTGCTTGATTCGATCGGTTCACCTCGTGCTCGTGCTTCCCGAGTAGCGCTGCGGCTATCCCATAGTGCAAGCAATGGGAGAAAAATCGAAACGAGTGAATGCGAGATCAGCTTGACGGGTAAGAACCAGCTCGCGGTGTTAGAGAGGACGCGAGAACAGCAATCTATTCGTGGAGAAGAACGTTTGCGTCGTTGGCTGGGGGGGCTACAAGCCACGATATGCCGATAGCTTGATCTTTGGATTAAGCGAGGTAATCGAGTTGTAGAATTAAATCCGCTGCGGAGGGAGGTTAGTCCCTATCCGCAGAGGAAGCTAAGTCGTTGTGAGTTGAAGCGACCCTTAGATTACTTCAAGAGTTTACGACGATTGCGGTAAGCGATACCCAAGGCACCGAGTCCAAAGATCGCCATCGAGGTAGGTTCCGGAACTGGTGCTGAGGAAGTGCCAATGGCAAGTCCACCCCCTGATGTCGCAGCATAGATCTTATTGCCGCTGGCATAGACGCCTCGAACCGTGTTGTTCCCCAGCCCGTCGGCGGTGGTGTAGGTGGTCCAGTTAGCGCCAGCGTCGGTCGAGATTCGTAAGCCGCTAAGAGTTCCGGCGTAGATCGTGTTTCCGTTGGCATAGGCACCGTAAACAGTGTTAGCCGCAAGGGTATTGGTAAAGCTAACGCCACCGTTGGTCGAAATAGCCAAGCCACTATTTGATGCAACGTATACATTGTTTCCGTTAGCGTAGACACCAAGAAGATTGTTGGTTCCCAACCCGTTGGAGGTGGTTTTGGTTGTCCAAGTATCACCACCGTCGGTCGAGATGCTCAATCCGCCGCTGGTTGTTGCAGCGTAAATAGTGCTTCCGCTTACGTATACGCCACGAATGGTGTTATTCCCTAACCCGTTTGCTGTGGTTTTAGTCGTCCAAGTAGCACCACCGTTGGTCGAGATGCTCAAACCACCTTGCGTTCCCGCGTAAACATTGGATCCATTAGCGAAAATGCCGTAGGTGGAGTTATTGCCCAGCCCGTCGGTGGTGGTTCTGTTAGTCCAATTGCTGCCATTGTCGGTCGAGATATATACACCGTCTGCAGAAGTCGCCGCGTAAAGATTACTACCGCTTACAAATAATCCTCTATTTGTTTTCCCCGAAAGTTTCGTCGTAAAGGTACTACCTCCGTCGGTTGAGATAGCAAAACCGCCGTTGGTTGCAGCGTAGACATTGTTACCATTGGACATAGTGCCGTAGACGGTGTTGTCAGCTAACCCCGAGTTTGCGACGGTTCTTTTCTCCCAAACGATGCCAGCCGATGCTGGTGCCATGATTGCCGTGGCGGCAACCACTGTCATGACACTTTGCAATAAGGGGCTCTTGACGCCCCTCTTCCAACCACTCAGATTCCCAAGAAGACTGTTACTTGGATTGCCGGCACTTCTGTTAGTCCGCATCCAGTACAAAATCGTACGCATCAACAAGACCTTTCAAAACGACAAGAAACATTTGTACTCATTGCAACGATTTTGCTGTCCGTGCGGATTGTATGGTAATTAGAAAAGGCGTTGGCGTATTTTTACCTGAGCCTTCTTTCCTCCAAATCATTGAAAATATTTTCAATGAATCTCACTCACATACATCGACGGCATTAGTACTTCTGAAACTGAGGCTTTGTATAATCGGAGCTCATCGCGAAAATCATCATGTGCGTATCTTTTACCCTTCTCGTCCGTGATTCTGGCATCCCGAGCACTAGGTAGGTTCTGGAGCTGGTGCTGAGGAAATGCCAATGGCAAGTCCACCCTCTGAAGCCGCAGGGCGAATGGCGAGTCTTACAGAAACTAGGGGCTTTAGGGGTTTTAGGGGTTTTTTCGATTCTGACGGTTGCGAGGATAGTTTTTCCGGATAAAGTCCAATATCCCGGAGAATCGTTCTTTAGTGTTCACTTGTCTAGATCCAATCGAAAGGTCGCCTGCTATGCGTTTTGTTAATTGCCTTTGTCTTCCCCTAGTCACCATGGCTCTTGGGTTGTTTGCTTCCACCGTGTCGGCAGGGGTCGTCAATTATGTTGCTCCTTCGGGCGCCGCGAACGGTTCATCATCAATTCAATCTGGTACCACATACGCGACGAACTTAGGTTTAGCCTTCAAGACCGGTGCTTCTGGCCCTTTTGATATCGACTTTGTTACCCTGTCGTTGACTTCTGGGTCATCAAGTTCCAGTGTGTCTTTCAAAATTTCGATTCATGGAACAGATAATGAAACCGCCTACTCGGCAGTTGCTAGCAGCACTGTTCACGCGACTGACACTGTCACTGTCACGACGCCGGTAGCTTCAAACACGCCTTTTGACGTGACATTTACGTCGGCAGAAATTCCTAACATCACAAATTTCCAACTCCAAGCGAACACAGCTTATTCAATCATCCTTAACAGTGCCGTGGGAGGGATCGCCCTTCGAAGGACGCAAGGTCTAGCGGACGGGACGACGAATGGCTTTTACACGGTATCGAGTGGCTTCACGATGCTCGATACCTTCAGGAACAACACTCCCAACTACTCGAACTCTGCAGGTAGTTACCCAGCGTTCCATATTTCGTTTGGCGGGACAGCAGGTGCACCGGTTCCAGAACCGACCACGATGGCTTTGTGGACCCTGTTGGTCGGCGGCGGTCTTGTCCGTAACTATCGCAACAAGAAATCGCGTTGCTAAGCCCGAGTAGGGTTTATCGCATCCGGTTCTTGGATGCCTTCATGTGACATCTGTGAAGCGGTTGGGATTTTGAAATTCCGACCGCTTCTTTCTTTTGCGCCTCATCGAACGGATCCGAGCACTGATGCCTCGTTGACACTTCGCGTTACTCGTTGCGCGGGTGCTTATTCGCCTACAAATAAATCGTTTAGATCGAGATGGGCGTCGGGAGCGATGAGCGGACAGATCGATTCAGTCTCCGATGCAATCCAATGCTCTCGGTAATCGGCTCCCTCCGGGGTCCGGAACACATGGACACATCGGTTCTGGCAATCCACGATCCAGTATTCGATGATACCGACTTCTGCGTACAGATGTCGCTTGATCTCGAGATCCTTTTCCAGGGAGCTATCGGCGACCTCGATCGCGAGTTGCACGTCTACCGCTTGGGGATGGCCATCCCGGTAACGAGCACGTCGTACCCAGAGACCATCGGGGATCACGATCTGCATACCGCTAACGGTTGCCAACTCGCTCGCTGAAATACTCGAACAAGTCTCTGAAGCGATGTTCGCAATCAACCCTGCGGTCCTATTGCTCCGGTGTGACATCCGATACGAACAGTTTGTGTTCTGTTTCCGTACCTATATCAATGCCAAAATCAATTGGTTCCAAAAAATCATCTTTTCGATCGCCGATGAGGTTGTTAATCTCGACAAATCGTATTTCTCGGTCACCAGAATTTGTTGGCAACTAGTAAACCGCGGAGATCCCAGGACTTGTTTTTTGCAAGTCGTCCTAAGCCTAGTGGACCGCACTCATGCAGCCGCTCACCCAAAGTGGGATCAAACCGAAATTTAATGATATCCGGACTTGTGAGCCGAGCAATCAAGCAATGGGGAGAAATGCTGTTCCGGCCAAGCGATCCTGAATTGTAGTTCAGGACGAGTGATGCGATGCCACCCATAGTTCTGCATTCACATCGAATTCTCAATGGATAGCGGAGGTGGACTTAAGGGAAGGATAGATGTACGCAGAGCCGATTGGAATTCCGGCCATCGACGTCCCGTTATACCGCGTTGCGATTGGTGCGGGATGACGATCTCGAATTTCTTTTGCCTTCATCGCAAGCTTATCATTCGAGCTCAGCAATTTAACTTGAAACGCATCAAGCCACATCTGTTTACCGCTGCCAAGCAACCTGAGCACCTCCCCGTACGCTACGTCGAAATTGCTGTCGTTTAGCGCTGGCGATGCAATGTAAAGCTCCCACTCCGACGATTCAGCGGGGTTTAGCCAAATGACAATATCAACCTGTTGGTACTCATTGAACTTTTCGGCAAATTCGCGGCCCGCATCGATCTGTTCATTTACCAATACAGCTTGATCCATTGGAGAACTCCGTTTGTAGGATCAGAAATCGCCTTGTACATTGATTCGGCTTGTGCTTGAGTTGAATTTCTATATCGGGATAGTTCATTCCAGTCTTTCGCAAGTAGCCAATTTGTTCCGAGTTGTGTATTCGTCTGGATCGCGTTCCCGCGAGCTACTTCGAGATCCGCCATTTTCACGAGAGTTTCTATGTCGTGCGTCCAACATTTTTCGGCAAACTTCTTATCCTCAAAAATAATACCAGTTCTTTCGAAGTACCGAAGAACAGCCGCCTTCAACGCACACTCAATGGCATAGCCCGCCAAATAATATGCCCCAGACCATCTTGAAGCCGCGATAAGCGTCTCCGCGTCAAGCAGGCGATCTTGAGAAAGTTGTTGTAGTTCTGTTCGATTCAATCGGGTTCCTCCGAAATTGGCAACAGAGCGACTCGGACGTACTCGAACTTCTAAGATTAACTTGATCCACGTAGACTGTACTAACGCATCGTATCACTCAAGGTGCCCAAAAGTCTAGTGTCTAAAGATTTGGGCGATAGCTTACCGACCAATCAGCGGATAGATCGCTGGGCTGTTTCGTCCAATTCTCGTCATCCTTCGTTTTCAAGAGATCCCACGAATAGTTCGTATACCACATCTCCTGCTGACGACGTTCGCACGCGACTCGGAGGTGAGCAAAAGTCGGATATTTTGGGGATCTATCGCGACGCGAAATGCAACGCGGCAGGCGGCATGCGCTGAACTGCACGGAGACTACAGAAGTCTCAGGGAACTCGCAAGATGTGCGATATTCCCGGGGAGAAGGATTGTTTTGCAGCGGAGGACAAGGGATTCGAACCCTCAACCGGTTTCCCGGCGCCTGATTTCGAATCAGGTTCCTAACCATTCGGCTATCCTCCGAATCGTTTCCGATAGCTTACTTCCCAAAACCTTTTTTTTATCTAGGTTCGGTTCGCTCGCCAATCTCTCGATTTGAGCCAGATTCTAATCCATGCTCCCGGGGTGAATCAAGCCTCAATACTGCCCGCAGAGCTGATACTGCCTCGTAGGATGACGATTTTTCCCGTTTTACCTCCTGCTCTGCCACTCCCGACAGCTAACTCTAGCCCATCGCTTCCCATACCCGTATGATGAAGCCTGTTATGAGCAATTCCGCTTCAAATCGTTCTAATCGACGTGCTTTCCTCCGTTCCGTGGGGACTCTCCCTTGCGCCGGAGTATTGGCTTCACACCTGCCAATTTTCCAAGGTTGCACCTCTCGCACGCTCAATCCTCAAAGCGATGCTGCTTCGGCGGCGGATCTGGTGATTGGGCAACGAGGTCTGGCTGACGGACGGTTTCAAAAACCACGCGTTGTTGCGATCAGTCCAGCCGATGAGATTTATACGATCGATAAGACCTCGAGGGTCCAAGTTTTCGATACCGCTGGCAAGTTCCTGCGAGGATGGAAAACACCACAAGGGAACAACGGCAAGCCGACCGGGGCAACTTTCGATGTTTCTACCGACCAGCTATTGGTCGCCGACACGCATTACTTTCAGTTCCTGTTTTATTCCACCGATGGTTCGCTTCAATCGGAACGGACCATCGGAGGAGTGAATGGTCAAGAACCTGGAGAGTTCGGTTGGGTCACAGATGCGGTAAGAGCCCCGGATGGGACTCTTTATCTCAGCGAGTACGGTGAGTTTGATCGGCTTTACAAATATTCTGCAACGGGAGAATACATCGATCGCTTCGGTGAGCATGGCGATGGCCCTTTGCAATTCAGCCGACCGCAAACGCTTGCGGTCGATGACCAAGGATTCCTTTGGATCGCAGACGCTTGCAATCATCGGATTCAAGTCGTCGATTGGCGTGAGCAGCGACCGCGATTGGTTCGGATTCTAGGTGTCCCTGGTGCTGAACCGGGTCAACTCCGTTTTCCTTACGGCTTGTGCTTGATCTCGGACCAACGCCTGCTGGTGAGTGAATTTGGGAATCATCGGGTCCAGTGTTGGGACCGCGAAGGGAAAGTCCTGTGGCAATGGGGAAGTGCGGGAAGCCAAATCGGTCAGCTTAATCAGCCTTGGGGCGTTGCTACCGATTCGAAGGAGAGGGTCTACGTTGTCGACTCGGGCAATAACCGTATTCAAAGGTTCAGGCTACAATAACCTCTATGTTTAAAACGCTTTACCTCGGTAGTCTCTACGGAACGAAGATCTTCATCCATTGGTCTTTCTGGATCTTGGCGATTTTGATCTTCATGACGCAATTGCCCAACGGTCTGACCCGTGCCTTGGCCTTGCTAGGCTTTGTGTTTGCCGTGTTCGCTTGCGTATTCCTACATGAACTTGGACATGCGCTTGCAGCGCGAAGCTTTGGGCGCAAGACGTTGGATATCACGTTATTGCCTATCGGTGGGGTTGCGCGCATCGAAGGTGGACAACTCGATCCCTGGCCAGATGGTTGGATTGCGGCAGCCGGGCCGGCAGTGAATTTCTTGATCGCATTTTTACTTTGGGCAGGAGTCTCGATCGCGGCGGTTTTTCGAATGGATTTCGCTTGGGGCGATTTTCCATGGATCGACTTCAAACAGCTTCCGGAATGGACATGGGCTAAGCAATTACTGGTGGCGAATTTGTTATTGGCTTTTTTCAATTTGATCCCTGCTTTTCCATTAGACGGCGGACGGATCTTTCGAAGCTTGCTGTGTTTCCGATTTAGTCGCCAGAATGCAATCGAGATCTCATCGCGCGTCGGACAGTGGATCGCCGGCATATGGATTCTCTATTCGTTGATCCAACTCGATCTGCTGGGAGTATTCTTCGGCATTGCGATTTTTGCAATCAACGCAGCTCAACGATTGCAATCTAAGTGGATTGTTGTAGGGCAAGATGGGGGATTTCGAGGAACATCGCCGATGGGTTGGCCCGGTGCCCCTTTCAACCAGACGGATCCCTTCGGGAATTCAAACTCCTACGGGAACGCAAGTTCCTTTGGGGATACGATCGACGCTGTGGATGTTAGGAATCTTGATCCAGAACCGATAGATCCACCCCGTCGACGCTTCGGCGATCCGAACTTGCCATGATCCACAGCGACTACCACAGCGATGGCCACTGCTATTGCCACTATGACGTATCGTTACGTTAACTCAATTGTTTGATGCCTTTTGAACTCCACCCATACCCTGATGCGCGAAGATAAAGAAGGATATTCTCTGAGGATCGCGACGATGGGTTCGGAGATTTCGATTCGCTGGATCGGATTACCGAAGGAATCGAAAGCGACCCGAACGGCCGATCAATCTGCATCGATGGAAGGCATAGGCGAGACTCTCAATCAACTCACGGACCGATGGGTTGAAGTGCTTAGTGATTATCAGCAAGACAGTGAAGTCAATCAGTTTTGTGCGAAGGCTGATGATGGTCAGTGGCACTGGCCATCTGCCGAGTTGTGGCAGGTGCTCGAACTATGCGATTCTTGGAATCGATGGAGCCACGGGGCTTTCGACGCATCCCTGGGGGCGCTAGCTCGCATACGACGTAGCAAGCGGGAGGCATCCGAGGAGACTTGGCAGAAGGCGCGAATGGTCAGTGGATGGGACAAAGTACAATTCGACCTTCGAGAACGCCGGGTTCGCTTTAGTATCCCCGGGATCCGGTTTGATTTTGGAGCGATTGGAAAGGGCTTCGTTGTCGATCGGCTTGCGGAATGTCTTCAGGAGTTTGGGATTGAGCGTTACGTCGTCAACGCTTCGGGAAATATGCGCTTAGGGATCGGGCCTTACGAGGAAAAGCCCATGGGTTGGCCGGTATCGATAGGATGTGTTGAGAGTCCTGATCGAAGTTTAGCAATGTTTGAATTGCAGCGGTGCGGAATTGCGACGAGCGGGGATCAATACCAGAAGTTTAGAGATGGCCCGCGGTTGAATGGGGATGCAAAGGGGGAAGAACCTAAATCTAGTCACATCGTGGATCCCGAGAAGAAGCTGGGGCTACATCAAGTTCAGATGGCGACCATTATCACGATGGATGCGACTCACGCGGACGCATTTGCGACTGCCCTTTGCGTTCATATGGAACGGGGGACGCATCGCACTTGGTTAAGGGGGCTTGAAGCGAGCGATTTTGCAGCACCGTTTATCGCTTGGATGCAATCACGCAATGAAGGAGATATATCCCCGCGAATTCTCAACTGGTCCCATGATGGAACTTTAGTTGGTTCCAACGAATAGAAATAGAAAGTGACATCGCTATGAATTCACATTTACCAACTTGGGCAGCGGTCTGTTATGTGGCTTGTGGTGGAGCGATAGGTAGCGTGTTGAGATTCGGGGTCGGGCGATGGATGAGTGCTTGGTTTGGAGCGATCCCATCGATGTTCGCTACCGGACTTGTTAATTTGATCGGATCGTTTGTTCTAGGATTGGTGGTTGCGAGTTTCGCGCCGGTACAGAGGGGAGTACCCAACCCATTGGTGTTGTTTTTAGGGGTGGGTTTTTGTGGCGGCTTGACGACATTTTCGACGTTGGCGATGGAGTTGACCGATTTGCTTCAATCGAAAAAATACGGTTGGTGTCTTGCGTATGGACTGGGAAGTCTAACGCTTGGGGTGCTTAGTTTCCTTGCGGGAGCCGCATTGCGGCTTGGAGAAATCAAAGCAGATTAAGCAACGTAGTTTTAGTCTTTGAATTGAAAATCGAGCATCAACGGGGTTCGTAAACCATCTTTATCAGGAAACCCGGCTTCGATACCGACGATCAATCGACCGTCGCGATAGCTTGCTGTTACCCAGCCGTTCGAAGGCATGTCATCGAGGGTGATACCAAGCTCTTTAAAATCTATCCATTCAACGGGTTTTACGTCCATGGGGCGAATCTTTCCTTGATAAGCCTTGAGTACTTGTTGTGGATCCATGACCCAGAATCCTTGGGTGTACGATTCGGCATGGTACCCTTTATTTTTATTGATGCGGTCTTTGTATTCCTTGCCTGTTTTCTGGTCAACGAATTCGTCTTTTCCGTACCAAATATATCCCACCGAGCGGCGAGCGGTGAAGATGACAGCGCTTCGGCCCTCGAGTTCGATCCAGGCTGCTCCGCGAATGGAGGTGACGTTATCCCAGCCTTCCATGGCACCTCGGCCGGAATTGTAGGCGATCATGGCCGTTGCTTTTTGAGGATTTCCTGGCGGAATCTTGGTGTCGAAGTCTACGGCAAACAGGCTTGGGCCTGCCGAAGTTTTGCTGGAGCCTGGCGTTCCACATAGGCCGACTAGATAGTCTGCATCGATCCCCTTTGGTGGTCGGCACATGTAGCCCGCGACTTTATTGTGGTGGTATAGTTCTTTGAGGTCTGATTTGGGTGGGCCTGTTAATTTATTGCATCCAAAGACATTCCCGTCGTGATCGACGAATACTTGACTTGGGAAGTCTTCGCCGCTGACGGCGTAAAAGGGTTTGAAGGTGAAGAATAGACCTTTTTCGGTCTCCAAGAAACCGTATTGATGGATACCGCTTTTATCGACGAGATTCGTGGGGGCAGGGATTCTACGCCATTCAACCAATTGGGCTCTTGGGACTTCGGAAGCATTGCGAGTGATGAGCGGTTCAGGGGGGAGGAGCACGCCGTAGGTTAAGTATTCCTTTTGGTGACCTTTCATGTAGATGTGTTTTCCATCGATTGATTGCTCATGCGTCGCATAGCTACCAGAGAAGGATTTTCGGAGTTGACCTGATGGAGGTGCCCAAACCCCGCGAAAAGCTTTACGGAAATCCGTTTTTGTTAAGACTTTGTTGGCTTTTGAGGGTGCTTGCTTTTCGTCTGCACTGTCAGTCTTTGGGGTGGCTGCCGTGGTGTCCTGATAGGGCGCTGCCTTACAAAAGCCCGCGAAGGAAGTGCAGGTCAACAAGATGCAGATACAAAGATTGTTGAGCAAGGGTAGTGGAAGTCCAGGAGTCATCGCCACGTAGTCTCCAACCGTCGCAAAAGTTCATCGGGAATAGAGCGTCGAAATCATGTACGGAAAGGCACTAAGCCGACGCGTTCGCACGCCTTACATAGTATCGCATCAGCCTTGAGAATTGCAGTGGTAACCGAACCCGGTTCGTTTGGGAAAGGCAAGATATTTCCATCCTAGCGGGCCTCGCAGCGCAAACTGCGAATGGCCCTTTGCAAGCGGTGCGGCGCAAGTCGCCCGGTGTTTGGCTCGGGCCACAGGACACCGGGTTGCTTGCGCAACTCCGCTTCAGTTTGCACGTCACCGGGCTGCTCGCACAGCTCCGCTATAGTTAGAAGCGGAATGGCGCGAGCCATCCGGTGAGCGGTGTAGAGGCCGTCACCGGGCTGCTTGCGCAGCTCCGCTTCAATTTGCACGTCACCGGGTTGCTTGCGCAACTCCGATTGCATTACCTGGTTGTACAGCGCCTAAGGCGAATGACCCAATTCAAGCTGATTAGCACCTATGACGAAGTGGGGATTGGGGAAATATTCAAGTAGAATTACAGTCATCGGATAGTCTAAGAAAGAAACAATGCGTTTAAGCGAAGTGTTGGGAATCTAAGATTGATGAGTCTAGGTGAGCTTGTTAGAGCAGTTCTGAGTAAGACGGAATCGGCAAGTGGACGATTTGGTATTTGGCACATCACCGATACCCTCGGTGAGAAGGGTTTTGCTTGTACCGGTTCCGCGAACGAGAGGCGGCGATTTTCCCGCTTGTATCTCCAATCCAACACGACTCGACGTCGTTTTCAACTTAGCGGTGCGCAGTTGAGCTGTGCAGGATTGCGCCAGACTCGATCGGTAAGTGCACGGTTGCTTGAACTAAGCAAAACATTTGGGCTTGGTGTCTTATCGGAATCAAGCTTCGATGGTTCTCTTGCTCCATACTTATTGCGAGTGCCGAGATTTGTTGCTTTGGGAATCGATCTTACTGAGTCCGAAGATGAGCTGTTGCATGGGTTGCCAAAGGACCGCAAACGATTAATCAATCGCTTTTCGACGAATTCGTTTCACGCGAAGATCGAACATGGGGGTGCCTTTGCAAGGGAATTCCGTGATCGCTATCACGCTCCCTCGATGCACCGTTCACATGGTGAGGAAGCGAGTATTTATTCAACGGGAGAGATTCGTAGGCTATTAAGAAACCCGAATGCTGAGATGATCCAATTGTTTCGAGATGATCAATGCATTGCTGCGGGGTTAAGTGAGAGGGTCGGAGAAGAATATCGATTGTATAAAACAGGGTGGTTGGACGGTTCGCAGACGCTTCGCGACGAAGGGATCCAAGCGTTTCGCGTTTGGAGTGCGATCCGACGAGCGCGCGAGTTGGGTTCGCAGCGATTGGATCTAGGAGGTACTCCACCGTTTTTACTCGATGGCGTATTCAATTATAAAATGCGATGGAATGCTTGTTTGAATACCAAAAGGTTAGCTTGGGGAATGCATCACTTGTTGTTCGATCCTACTCACCCTGAGTTACAAGCTTTCTTTGGGAGAGAGCCGATGATTATTGTTGATCGGCAGGGAGAGTTTGGAATCTGTAGCAACACGCATCCAAAGCTGCAAGGGATAAGGCCGAATATACTTCGGTCGTTTAAATCGTGGTGGCGGCTTGTCTCGCCAGTAGAAGCGGCGGACAGGAGACTGCCTCTCGAGCCAACGGATCGTATGCCTTCGGGCTGGTTTGTTGAGGAGCCTATCGATTAGACTTTTTTCCGTTTGAGTTCAAGGCAGTGTGAGTTCAAGATTCGGCAGGAATGGTTGATAGATCACAAAGGGCATCTGCGAGGGCGTCTGCTAGGTGTTTGCTTCTATCTGGTTCCAAGATGCTCAGGTGGTTTCCTGGTACGACGAGCAATTTGGGGGGAGGTTGAATGAACGGTTCCCAGCCCAATGCTCCAAATACGGGGTTCGAAAGACTTTGAGTTCTAGCTCGAATGACCGTTGTTTTCTGTGGCAGTGGCATTGGCGAGGTGTTAGTGGGGTCGAAATCAACCGCTGCACAGAATTGTTGGCTGTACAGAGAATCAGCCGGTGCATTCATATCGTTCGGTTGACCAAGAACACTACGTCGCCATTTCTTTTTTAGCTCAAGCAACCATTCTCTGGGTGTCATTTCCATCGCATCAGTGCGTATCCAATTGGGAACATTGATCATTGTGCGCAGAAGCCTACCGAAAGCACCTTGGGGAGCACCGCGACGTATCACCGAATCGATCAGCACGAGGTGGTCGATGCGGAGTCCGGCAGCTTGCAAGCGTGAGGTGAGTTCGTAAGCGAGCAATCCCCCCCAGGAATATCCAGCAAGGACAATGGGAGAATCTTTGGATTCAACGATTTTCGAGATGGTCGCATCAAGAATCACGTCAGCGAAGTTTGCGATCGTAGGTTGGCTATCCGTTGGAAGTCGCAATCGATCAGCTTCGATGGCGTGTATCCCCAAGTCCGAATGTTTCATCGGTCCGTCAAGGAGATTCTTCAATAGCGGCGCGAATCGATCGGCGGATCCAACAATTGAGCTTATGAGAATCAGTTGCACGGCACCGACTTTTCCTTGCCTAAGCGTGCGGATCGGTTGCGAAATGGGAGCGATGCGAATGCGATTTGCAAGCTCGATTGCGGTGGTACAAGATTCGATATCTTCGCCGTTGATATGCTTTCCGAATTGTGCTGCTACTTGAATTCCAAGTTCAAGCGCTCGAAGCGAATCGATTGCGAGGTTTGCAAGCTGTGTTTGTGGTTGGATGTTTTCTTGAAAGAACTCCGAAAGCATTAGCAAAATGGGATCATTGTCGGAGGATGGACGGATGGCGGATTTTGATTGTTCGAATTGACGTTCGAAGTCCCGTTGTATTTCGATTCGGTGGATTTTTCCGGTTGCCGTTCGCGGAAATTCAGGTGAGCAAGCGATGGCGAAAGGGACCGCAACTTCAGGCAGTTGGCGAGCGAGTGCGAAGCGGATTTGCTCAGGTTCAATGGATTGTTTTGATTCCACGATCGCGGCGATGATTGGTGAGTTCATCGATTTGTTCAAGCAGAAGACGACGGCGTTGGTAATGCCTGGTATTTTGGTCAGTTCCGATTCCACTTGGTTTAAGTGAACCTTCTGACCGCGAATT
>Ga0255124_1000477_pt1 | contig 13262 bp, 9 predicted proteins | sample Law_Cont_RepB_8d_FD_188564 | JGI IMG/M metagenome (GOLD analysis project Ga0255124, IMG submission 188564) | Freshwater microbial communities from St. Lawrence River, New York, United States - Law_Cont_RepB_8d | ecosystem: Environmental > Aquatic > Freshwater > River | place: USA: New York... | reverse complement strand
CACAAATACATCGGGGGCTGGAAGAGCCTGACCCAGGGTGGCGACCCATCGAAAAACTATCACCTGGTGCTGATGTCCGACGAACAGGGCGGCGAGGTGGTGCATATCCACGCCGAGCGGAGCTTCATCGCCCATCAGGAGAGTGTCCAGGTGAGCATGCGTCCAAATGTGGACATGTCGTTCCAGGGCTGAATCAGGGAGCCAAGCTAATGATCTGGGATATTGTTGGCTTTATAGATAAAGATAACTCAATCAAATGCAACTCAACCTGGAACACCACCCTGGGCGACGCCATCACCAACGTCATCGGCGGATCCAGGTTTGCCAACGTTATTGGATCGGACGCAAAGATTGTTTTTGATTGGGAAGAAATGGTGATGAAGGCTGGGAGCCTGATCCCGATTGTAGGGCCCGCATTCGCCTTTGCATCCCACGGCGCCTTGGGGGCCTTGCTTTTCGGCATCGGCGGCGACGCCACTATGGTGTTCGGCAACAAGACCTCCTTCACCTACTTAACCGACAAGGCGGACTGCGAATTTGGTGTAACCAAGATTAATGTAAATTGGGTTGTGCCTAGTGAAATAAACTATGCTGAGCTCAGTTATACAAACAGGGGGTGGTATTATTTGCCAGTTATCGTGGCAATTTTGGGCGTATTGACCATTACCACCATGACTCTTTGCCTCAAATACATCTGGAAATTCAGCAGCTCAAACCCTTGGACCGTGAATACGACCGGGTCCGGCAATCCCACCCTCCAAAATGCTTCAACCAACACCACCGCCATGGAAAAGGCGATGTTCTGGTTGCCTCTGCTCGAGACCCGTTGGCTTGCCCTAGTCAAGGGTTGCCACACTTACTCACTTACAATGCTTCCAGTAAGACTTGAAGGTTTTGATGTAGCAAATGTAGGAGAGATAATTATAAAAAGAAGCACTGAGCTTTCAGTGTTGGAGAGCGAATTGGCGGATATGGAAGATAAGCTCCATCATGCAAACTGGATGGCTACTATTTGTGAGAAACGTATTGCATACTATGAACAACAAACATCAAATGAAATTCTATTTGCTAGCTTTCTTGTCTCTTTACAGGAACAATTAAAAGACTACACGAAGCTAGTTAATTATTATGAATCACAAAAAGGACAAATTCTAGCAGATATTGTTAAAAAGACAGCAGATATAGGGAAGGCATGGAAACTGGCAGGTAAATAGGTGCTTAGATTATTTTTCGCAGGTCGTCATCGAATTTGAGCGAATCAATACTCCGATCCAAACAACGCAAATGGGCCTGAACATGCCAAACCTAAATGCCAGCGGCGCCACAGAAATTTACACGGTATCTCAGCATTTACTTACTGCTGTGGACGGTTTAATAGATTTAACGGCCCAGGGCAAAGACTCTCTGGTTCACCTGCAAGCAGAATCTGTCACCTTGGAAACGTCCAGTTCCTACCTGTCGGTGCTCAATTCCGATGAGGGCGGCGCTGTGGATATCTGCGCATCGGGTTTGGAACCTTCCATTTCCCTAAGCACACCAACGTCAGAAACAGGTTCAGATATTATGATAAGCCCCTCAGGCATACTTATCGCCTACGGCCTTCCCGAAAACCTGGCCGCAATCGCCCTCACCCCCACCGGGCTCACGCTTTCGGTCGGGCCGCCACAGATTGGGGCCATGATCGAGATGACGGCGGGCTCCATTGTGCTCAAGGTAGGCGAGACCGAGATTGCCCTCACGCCGGCCGGCATCGTGTCGAAGGCGCCGCTGATTGAGTCATCCTGCGCGGAGACCAAGGTCAGCATGGGGCCGCAGGGAATCAGCGAGTCGGTGGCCGAAGTCAGCCGGTCGATCACGCCCGCCGGGCACGCTATGGCTGCCGCCGAGGTGACCGTGAATGTGGGCGTGGCGGGTGTCACCTCAACCGGACCAACCAGTTCGGGGGCGTTCGAGGCGGCCGCTGAGGTCAGTGCCGCCACGCTGACCCACGCCGCGGAGGGTGTGGCTTCGCAGGAGGCCCCGGTGACTAACATCGAATAACGCTAGTTTGCTTGACCAAGCATTTGCTGGAGGGATAAGCCATGGAGTTGGATCCGGCCTTGATTCTCGGCCCTTTCTTGGAATCGGTGGGGCAGGCACAGGAATTGGTCAAATACACGCTGGGGCTGCCGTTGCCGCAGGCCGACCGGGAACTGATTCTTGCTTTCCAGCAGGAAATTAGCGACAAGAAGTCGTTGGTTGAAACCTTGGGCCCGGAGTTCCTGCAAAAGTCGAGTCAAGGGCTGAAAGATGGCATGAAGCGACTTGAGGAATTGCAGAAGGAAAAGGACCAAGTTCTTCAGGATTTAGGCAATCTGAAACAGCGGGCAGCCCAGGCCGCCCAAACAGCCCATCAAGCTGCCGAGGGACACGCCAAAAAACCTCGGCGGCCGGTTCCCGTTCCCACGGCCAGCCTGCCGGAGCCAGCCAAGCCGCTGGAACTTTCCGAGGGTGGAGTTTTGCGCGAGTTGCTGCTGCTCTCCAACACGCCAAAACCATCCGGCCCCCCCCGTAAAAAACTCGGCAACATTTGGGAAGACTGGCAGAATTATCCCCAGACCGGTTTGACAGTGGATGGGGGCGAGGCCTTTGATCCACTTGAAGAGGAGGAATAAGAGCGGCCCGAGGTCTCTCGTAGGCGTTCTCACTTGGAATGCATCACGGGTGCCGAGGGCACCAACGCACTCAGGGCCTTCGGCCAAAGACCTCCATACTAACTTGGTCATGAAATAGCGAGCTTTTTGGGTGACAACTTCGTCTAAGGCACATGTAGACGCAAGATGGCAGGAAATTATCGACGGAAGCCCTTCACGACCTCAGACTGCGGGTGGTTTCCGCAGTGGAGGAGAAGGGGATGAAGACCGTGGAGGCCATGCGCGTGTTCGGTGTTGGCCAGACCGCGCTGTTTGGTTGGTCAAGGCCCACCGTGCATGCGGGAAGCGGGACCTTGTTGCACCGCGGCGAGGGAAACCCAAGGGTCAATCAAAGCTGAAGGGGCACGAGGCTGCCACCATGTTAGCTGGCAAGCACTAGCGAATTGTCATTTAACCTCAATATTCAGGCTATTTTTGGCACCACTTTTTACCTCTTGTTCAACCGGCGTGGTTTTAACATCGCTATAGATCACAGGAACCTTTAGTTTTCTTCCTTTCATGACATCCTTGCCTTCGTTTTCGCGGCCAATTGTCTCGAACATGGAAACATCGTTTAGGGTAACCTTATGAGAAGCCACGACTGCACCACTTCGACTGTCTGTCGTTTTAAGGACGAATTTACCTGAGCTGTCTGTCAACGCAGACGATGAAGGGCCATCGATATTTGGATAGAAATTGACTTGGATTTTCTCCAAAGGCTTGCCATTACTTGTAACAACCCCTTCGACCTCATTGATTGCGGGTCCACCCGAGCAGCCCAAAACAAAGAAAGCAGTCAACACCACCGTAGTTCCGGTCAAAAACCGCATCATAAATTTTCTCCGCATTAGCCAGCCCGAATGTAAAAAATGGGCACGGACCGGTTGCAGTTCGTGCCCAAACCATAATCAATCCTGAAAAACCTCACCGCCTGCGCGGGTGCCCATGGCCCTGTAGGCCACAGCATTCAGGCCTTCTGACAAGAATTTGACCGAGCCGTCTCCGAAGCAAAAATTTGCCCCACCGGAATGTCCACTACCAGCCGCATTGATGCGGTCATCAAACGCAACTTGAGTTTTAGGAGTGGTGACCTTCCACTTGAAATTGATTGGAGCGCTGGTACCAAAAAAGCAATCTCCTTGGGCACCAAACCATGTCCAACCCCAGTTGGAAATTTTGTCTGAAAAGGGCACAGTTGGCGGTCCTGCATCAAAAACCGGGTCAAAGTAGTGGCGCTCGCCAAACAGCAATGTATTGGAAGTGCCGTCAGTTAGATCAGTCAATTTATATTTGGTGTTTTGATTAAACGCCCCGTCTTGGAACTGAAAAAGGCTTGGAACCGCATTACCAGCTGACCAGCGTGGGTAACCGCGAGTTCCTGCGTTTGCAAGATAACTGGCCGTAAAATACCGGTCGCTATCGGCACCTGTAAAAGATTTGTTTAGTGCATCGCCCGGATTGGATGGGCAGATAAAGGATTTAACCTTTTGCCTGAAAAAATGCTCACCCACCCAGGAAGTGGTGCCGCCCGGGGCTAAATTGTTGGCGTTGAAACTAGTAAAGTTCCAACGCTTGTAAAGAGCTTCTTGTTCAACATATGGCAACAGTTGGTGCCATATGGCGCAACGGTAAGCGGTTCCCAATGCAGAAGGATTTGGAAAACCGGGGGAGGGATTTGTAGTTGTTTGGTTGCGAATCATACCGTAAGGCAGAAAGCCATCATCGGATGAGGCATTGTTGTGCGCAGCCAGTCCCAATTGTTTAAGATTGTTACTGCAACTCATGCGGTTTGCGGCTTCGCGCACTTTTTGCACAGCCGGAACCAGCAGGCCAACCAAAACGGCGATGATGGCGATAACCACGAGAAGCTCAATGAGAGTGAAGCCTTTTCTGGAAGCCTTGCGGCTAACCTGAGTCATCATGACAATACCTCCTCAAAGATTCGTCAAAAGATATGAAGACGAATGAAGATGATCAAACCACGCACACTTCAAAGAAGGGCAATAATTAAAGTGTCCGTCTATGAAAGAATCCGAAAAATTTTAATCATTGTCAATATAGGACTTAAAAAGCTGTAATCTTTATTAGTATAGGACTTACGCAGTTGGCCCGAATTGGTTTTGCCTATTACGTTCATTTTGACTACTTTTGTCAGCTGTGAAGAAGCCTCAAGTCACCGCTGAAGACTTCATCGACTTTCCAGTCGCTACTCCGGTGAATGCGACGGCGATGGAAGCTGAACGGACCAATCCGGTTGGTTCTGGCGAACCCTCACAATATGCGTATACCCGTCTGCTGCACCGGCTTGAGCCGACAAACGATGTACTTTGGCTGGAGGTGAAGGCGGAGGTGTATCTGACCTCCGGGGTATTGGTTCTGGATGACACTGTCCTGGACAAACCGTACGCGCAGAAGATGGATCTGGTGCATCACCTGAAAGAAACGCGGAATCCAGCCGGAACTTATGCTTTTGACGGCTGTCACAGCAGCCTGGTGAACCTGAAAAAGATTGACGCGGGCGGCGGGCGATGGCTCACAAGGCTCAAGCACAACAGAAGGGTGAACCCGGACAGGACACGGAATCGGCCGGTAGGAAATTGCGACAACACCGCAACAGGCAGGAGCGGTTACAACTGGGTCGTCACCCAAGCGAAGATTTTTCAGGAAGCCGTTCGGGCTTTCAGGGCGAACCCTGAGTCGGGTCCCACACGGCAACTGCTTAAATTCTAGTGTGGAAGTTTGCCAACTTTTAAATTTGACTCTGACATTCGCCGTGATATCATAAATTATATGAATATTTAATGCTCAAGGCCGGATTAAGCTTAGTGCTCATTTATTGGTTTTTGTGCGAATGCTTGAGGTGTTCTAGCGAAGTTTAAAGACCATTACGATTGTTTTCTTGGAATGGATCCCGCTGATGGTTTTGAACTTTCCGGTGCGACTCCTGCAAATGCTTTCTTTTGCCCATATGGCATTTCTGGGATTTTTATGAACCCTCTCCACCGCTCGATCTTTTTCTGGTTTTGCCGCAATCACCAATCACTCTCCCGACAGAAGGCTCCTCGTATTCGCCCGGCTATTGAGCACCTGGAAGGCCGCTTGAACCCGGCGCCGGTTGCATCTCTGCCCCAACTACTCGATATCCCACACTCTCTGGTGGTGCTCAGCCCGGATATTGCCAGCCAAGTGCCGGTAGCGGAGTACGCTGGGGCACGGGTACTCACTCTCGACCCGACCCGCGATGCCATCAGCCAGATCAGCGCCAGCCTGGCCGGGCAATCGTCTGTCACCAGCCTGCGGGTCATTGGCCACGGCCAGCCTGGCAGCCTTAACCTGGCGGGCCAGACGATCAATCTCGCCACCCTCCAGGCCCGCTTGGTGGAGGTTGCAGGCTGGGCCAGCCACCTGACACCGGATGCCGACATCCTGCTCTATGGCTGCTCGGTGGCCTCCACAGCCGGGGGACGCGCGTTCGTCAATACTCTGGCCAACCTCACCGGAGCCGATGTCGCTGCTAGCACCGACCCCACCGGCGCCGGCGGCAACCTTATCCTCGAATACACTACTGGCGGAGTGGCAGACCACCTGCAAGCTTCCTCCCAGGCCTGGACCAAATCCGGTCTGCAGTTGCTGTCAGCAAGCGGCTACAACTACGTCCTTAACTCCGGTGGCACCTCGGTTACCATCACCGGTTACACCGGTTCCTTCAACATAGTCACCATACCTGGCACTTTGGGTGGATTGCGTGTCACAGCTATCGGGAATAGTGCGTTCGAAGGTATTACTCGTGTGGTGAGCGTGCGGATTCCCTCCACCGTCACTTCCATCGGGGAAAGAGCGTTCTTTGGTTGCAGTGGCCTGAGGGACCTTACGAATACTTCGATTCCTTCCGGCGTCACTTCCATCGGTAACTCTGCGTTCGAACGTTGCACTAGGCTGACGGGCGTGACGATTCCCTCCAGCGTCACTTCCATCGGGAAAAATACCTTCAGAGGTTGCGATAACTTGACGAGCGTGACGATCCGCCAAGGCGTCACTTCCATCGGGGACTCGGCGTTTGCTTCTTGCCAAAGCCTGACGAGCGTGACGATTCCCTCCAGCGTCACTTCCATTGGGGAAAGAGCGTTCGGTGCTTGCAGTAAACTGACGAGCGTGACGATCCCCTCTGGCGTCACTTCCATCGAGAGTCATGCGTTCTCTGGCTGCTCTAATCTGATGAGCGTGACGATCCCCTCCAGCGTCACTTCCATCGGGGCCATGGCGTTCTATAATTGCATTAGACTGACGAGTGTGACGATCCCCTCTGGCGTCACTTCCATCGGGAGTCATGCGTTCTATGACTGCTCTAATCTGATGAGCGTGACGATCCCCTCCAGCGTCACTTCCATCGGGATTGAGGCGTTCAGAAATTGCACTAGTCTGACGAGCGTGACTATCCCCTCCAGCGTCACTTCCATCGGGAATGGGGCGTTCAGAAATTGCAGTAGCCTTACCACTATCAATGCTCAGGGTAATGCCCCGGCTCTGGTTGGTACCAATGTTTTTTCCGGTGTCCCAGCCACCGCCATCCTTTATTACACTTCGGGCACGACGGGCTGGACGAATCCATGGGCCGGTGTGCGCACGGTCGAAGGTAGCCAGACTTCCTCCTCCGGTCCTGGCGGCATCATCTCGATAAATCCAGGGTTCGGTTTCCCCACGGTGGATTCCAACAAGGTGGCCGCCCCGTTCAGTCTGGCCGCTGGCAGCTCGGTGGCCAGCCTGGGCAATGGCAAGATCGGCATCTGGTCGGCCACCGGTGATTACCAGGCAATCAGTCCATTCCCTGGTTACTCTGGCACTCTCAATGTCAACACGGTCAAACGCGCTGATGGGCAAAATGCCGACACTATTGTTGTCGCAGTTGCCGGGCGCGGTTCGCCGCATGTGCTGACCATTGACTCCGCGACAGGTCGTGTGAACAGCAGCTTCTATGCCTTCGACCCTGGATTCTTCGGTGGCGTGACAGTGGCTGGAGGGGTGACCCGGATTGGCGGCGAGATCACCTCTGTGATCCTCTGCGGCGCCGGCAGCGGTTCATCGCCCTCGGTGAGTGTTTTCAATGCGGTCACCAGCCAACCGATGGGGGCCTTCTATGCCTTTTCCAACCAATATCTGGGTGGAGTGCGTGTGGCCTTGTCGGAGCTAGACGCTGATGGCACCAGCTTCGCGATCATTGGCTCCACTATCAACAGCCATGTGGTGGCATTTGACCTGAACGACTATTACAACCCGATCCTGAGCTTCAACGCATTCCCCGATAATTTCACTCCCCAAGGTGTTTATGTGGCATCGGGTGATCTGGATGATGACAACCTGAACGAAATGGTAGTAGGGGCAGGAAAGGGTAGCGCCTCGCCGCAGGTCGCGGTCTTCGGGATGGATGGCAAGCTGAAGAAAAGCTTCAACGCCTTCGACATGTCGCTCCTTGGTGGCGTGCGGGTGGGGGTTGCCGATTTTAACAAGGATGGCAAACTCGATATCTTGGCCGCCTCAGGTTTCGGGGCCCCGGGAACCCTGAATGTCTTTAATTACGACAACCTGGCGCTGGTGGACTCGGTGTTCATCTCGGACAGCACCTTGGGCTCCGATGTTGCCAGCAACTTCAGTAGGGTCTAGGTTCAATGATCTGAAGCTAACACTTGTCCCTAAGGCATCCGGTCAGGAAACTGGCCGGGTGTTTTTTTTGGAGACAGCGCCCAGCTCTGCAGAGGCGCAAGGCGGGAAGTTCGGTGAATCTAGCAAAACCCCACTTTGAAAAAGTACACGAGCTTATTTACAGCATACGGCTGAAACTTTACGAATTTCTCTTCTTAATTTGTTGACACGCCAAAATTCCCCATTTATCTTAGCCTACGCAGCCTATTATCTAATGTGATTCAGGAAAAGCTCTTATGTCTTCATCATTTAATTGGCTCACTACAAGTTTTTCCTGGATTCGTCGCGGTCGCAAAGCACATTTTCAACCGAAAGCTCCCCGCTTTCGCCCGGTCATTGAGAACCTGGAAGGCCGCTTGAACCCGGCGCCAGTCGCCTCCCTGCCCCAACTGCTTGATATGCCCCACTCTCTGGTGGTACTTAGCCCGGACATTGCCAGCCAGGTGCCGGTGGCCGAGTACGCTGGGGCACGGGTACTCACTCTCGACCCGACCCGCGATGCCATCAGCCAGATCAGCGACAGCCTGGCCGGGCAATCGTCTGTCACCAGCCTGCGGGTCATTGGCCACGGCCAGCCTGGCAGCCTTAGCCTGGCGGGCCAGACGATCAACCTCGCCACCCTCCAGACCCGGTCGGTGGAGGTCGCAGGTTGGGCCAGCCATTTGACACCGGATGCCGACATCCTGCTCTATGGCTGCTCGGTGGCCTCCACTGCCGGTGGTCGGGCGTTCGTCAACACCCTGGCCACCCTCACCGGAGCCGATGTCGCCGCCAGCAGCGACGCCACCGGCGCCGGTGGCAACCTCACCCTCGAATACACTGCTGGCGCAGTGACCGATCACCTGCAAGCTTCATCCCAGGCCTGGACCAAATCCGGTCTGCAGTTGCCATCTGAAGGGGATTACAACTACGACACCAATCCCGACGGCACCTCGGTCACCATCACCGGCTACACCGGCTCCGGCGGGGCCGTCACTATCCCGGGCACCCTGGGTGGATTGGCGGTCACAGCTATCGGGAAAAGTGCGTTCGAAGGTAGTACTAATGTGACTAGCGTGACGATCCCCGAAGGCGTCACCTCTATCGGGGATTATGCGTTCAGAGACTGCACTAGCCTGACCGGCCTGACCATCCCCGCAAGCGTCACCTCCATCGGGGAGAGGACGTTCGCTTCTTGCACTAGCCTGACTGGCGTGACCATCTCCGAAGGCGTCACCTCCATCGGGAAGGACGCGTTTGGTTGGTGTAGCAGCCTGACCAGCGTGACGATTCCCGCAAGCGCCACCTCCATTGGGGTTGGGGCGTTCTATTCTTGCAGTAGCCTGACCAGTGTGACGATTCTCTCAGGTATCACCACCATCGAAGCCTGGTCGTTCGCTTCTTGCAGTAGCCTGACCAGCTTCACGATTCCCTCTAGCGTCACTTCCATTGGGGTTGGGGCGTTCGCTGATTGCACTAGCCTGACCGGCATGACCATCCCCGCAAGCGTCACCTCCATCGGGGAGAGGACATTCGCTTCTTGCACTAGCCTGACTGGCCTGACCATCTCCGAAGGCGTCACCTCCATTGGGAAGGACGCGTTTGGTTGGTGTAGCAGCCTGGCCAGCGTGACGATCCCCGCAAGCGCCACCTCCATTGGGGTTGGGGCGTTTTATTCTTGCAGTAGTCTGACCAGCGTGACGATTCTCGATTCTTTCTTCTCAGCAGGTGTCACCACTATCGAAGCTTGGTCGTTCGCTTCTTGCAGTAACCTGACCAGCTTCACGATTCCCTCTAGCGTCACTAGCATCGGGTACTCGGCGTTCGCTAAATGCACTAGCCTGACCAGCCTGACTATCCCCGAAAGCGTCACTTCCATCAAGGACGAGGCGTTTAGTAATTGCACTAGCCTGGCTCTTATCAATACCCTAGGCAATGCCCCAACCCTAGGTGGAAGCAATGTCTTCTACCAAGTCCCCGCCACCCTCTACTACACTTCGGGCACCACCGGCTGGACGAATCCGTGGGGCGGTTTGCCCACGGTTGAAATGACAGAGGGCGGTTACCAGTTTTCCATCAACCCCGGTGGCACCTCGGTCACCATCACCGGCTACACCGGCCCTGGCGGCGCCGTTACCATCCCGGATACCCTGGTCGGTTTTCCGGTCACGGCTATAGGCAACTATGCGTTCTATTTTTCCAGTAGCCTGACGAGCGTGACGATCCCCGCAAGCGTCACCTCCATTGGGTTTGGGGCGTTCGAATCTTGCAGTAGCCTGACAGCCATCGAAGTGGATGCGGGCAACAACGATTTTAGTAGCAGGGACGGAATCCTGTTCAACAAGGCACAAACAACCCTGATCCAATGCCCTGGTAGAAAAGAAGGCACCTACACGATCCCCGAAGGCGTCACTTCCATTGGGAACAATGCGTTCTCTCGTTGCACTAGCCTGACTGGCGTGACCATCCTCGAAGGCGTCACTTCCATTGGGAACCATGCGTTCTATCGTTGCACTAGCCTGACTGGCGTGACCGTCCCCGAAGGCGTCACCTCCATCGGGGACTATGTGTTCTATTCTTGCACTAGCCTGACTGGCGTGAACATCCCCGAAGGCGTCACCTCCATCGGGGACTATGTGTTCAACTACTGCACTAGCCTGACCGGCCTGACCATCCCCGCAAGCGTCACCTCCATCGGGGAGAAGACGTTCGCTTCTTGCACTAGCCTGACTTGGGTGACCATCCCCGAAGGCGTCACCTCCATCGGGAAGGCGGCGTTTGACTCTTGCAGTAGGCTGACCAGCGTGACCATCCCCGAAGGCGTCACCTCCATCGGGGAATCGACGTTCGATTCTTGCAGTAGCTTGACCAGCGTGACCATCCCCAAAAGCGTCAATTCCATCGAGGATTTCGCGTTCTATTCTTGCACTAGCCTGACCAGCGTGACCATCCCCGAAGGCGTCACCTCCATCGGGGAATGGGCCTTCGCAGGTTGCAGTAGCCTGACCAGCGTGACCATCCCCAAAAGCGTCAATTCCATCGAGGATTTCGCGTTCTATTCTTGCACTAGCCTGACCAGCGTGACCATCCCCGAAGGCGTCACCTCCATCGGGGATTTCGCATTCTCTTCTTGCAGTAGCCTGACCAGCGTGACCATCCCCGAAGGCGTCACCTCCATCGGGGATTTCGCGTTCTCTTCTTGCAGTAGCCTGACCAGCGTGACCATCCCCGAAGGCGTCACCTCCATCGGGGAATCGGCCTTCGCAGGTTGCAGTAGCCTGACCGCAATCGAAGTGGATGGGACCAACAACGATTTCAGTAGCAGAGACGGAATCCTGTTCAACAAAGCACAAACAATTCTCATCCAATATCCTGGAGGAAAAGCCGGCACCTACACGATCCCCTCCAGTGTTACTTCCATCGGGGGGTCGGCGTTCGAAAGTTGCAATGGCCTGACCAGCGTGACTATCCCCGCAAGCGTCAACTTCATTGGGGTTGGGGCGTTCTCTAATTGCAGTGGCCTGACGAGCGTGACGATCCCCGAAAGCGTCACCTCTATTGGGATTTGGGTGTTCGTAGATTGCAGTAGCTTGACCGCAATCGAAGTGGATGTGGCCAACAATAATTTCAGTAGCGTTGGTGGAGTCCTGTTCAACAAAGCGCAGACAACTCTGATGCAATGCCCGGCAGGAAAAGCTGGTACCTACACGATTCCAGGAAGCGTCACTTCCATCGGGGAAGGGGCGCTCGCTTCTTGCAGTAGCCTGACTAGCGTAACCATCCCCTCTAGCGTCACCTCCATCGGGGACTATGCTTTCTCCGATTGCTATGGCCTGACCCGCATCAATTCTCTGGGAAATGCCCCCGCTCTGGGTGACTACGATGTTTTTGCCAATGTCCCAGCCACCCTCTATTACACTTCGGGCACCACCGGCTGGACGAATCCGTGGGGCGGTTTGCCCACGTTTGAAATGACAGAGGGCGGTTACCAGTTCTCCATCAACCTCGACGGCACCTCGGTCACCGTCACCGGATACACCGGCCCCGGCGGCGCCATTAACATCCCGGCCACCCTAACCGGCTTGCCGGTCACGCGTATTGGGGAATTCGCGTTCCAGGAGAATAACAGCCTGACCAGCGTGACAATCCCCGAAGGCGTCACTTCCATCGGGGAACAGGCGTTTGGTTGGTGTAACAGCCTAACGAGCGTGACGATCCCCGGAACCGTCACCTCCTTCGAGAGGGCGGCGTTCTATTCTTGCAGTAGCCTGACCAGCGTGACGATTCTCCCGGGTGTCACCACCATCGAAGACTGGGCGTTCGCTTCTTGCAGTAGCCTGACCGGCATCGAAGTGGATGCTGCCAACAACGATTTCAGTAGCAGGGACGGAATCCTGTTCAACAAGGCACAAACAACCCTGATCCAATGCCCTGGTGGAAAAGAAGGCACCTACACGATCCCCGAAGGCGTCACTTCCATTGGAAATGGGGCGTTCTTTTTTTGCAAGAGCCTGACTAGCGTGACTATCCCCGAAGGCGTCACTTCCATCGGGGACTTTGCTTTTGATTCTTGCGGTGGCCTGACCAGCGTGACCATCCCAAAAAGCGTCACTTCTATCGGAGAATGGGCGTTCTCTTCTTGCAGTAGTCTGACGAGTTTAACCATCCTTGAAGGAGTCACTTCCATCGGGAACGTCGCGTTTGGTTGGTGTAACAGCCTGACGAGCGTGACGATCCCCGGAACCGTCACCTCCATCGGGGAATGGGCGTTCTCTTCTTGCAGTAGTCTGACCGCAATCGAAGTGGATGGGACCAACAACGATTTCAGTAGCAGAGACGGAATCCTGTTCAACAAAGCACAAACAATTCTCATCCAATATCCTGGAGGAAAAGCCGGCACCTACACGATCCCCT
>Ga0255124_1000476_pt1 | contig 13265 bp, 17 predicted proteins | sample Law_Cont_RepB_8d_FD_188564 | JGI IMG/M metagenome (GOLD analysis project Ga0255124, IMG submission 188564) | Freshwater microbial communities from St. Lawrence River, New York, United States - Law_Cont_RepB_8d | ecosystem: Environmental > Aquatic > Freshwater > River | place: USA: New York... | reverse complement strand
TTACTAGAGGCATTGGAGGCTGGGTAGCTCGGTGTGTTGGCAGAGAGGCGGTAGGCGTGTGCGGTGGTCGCATCGGCTGGGGAAGAATGGAAGTGGCCAGAGTCGCCTTGTGATGACAAAACATTACGTGATAACAAAACATTTCCTGATGACAACGCTTTTGGCGATTTTTGGCCCCGCTTCAGCCTCAAAGTATCGACCAGTGTCGCCAAACTTTGGCCTTCAATGAACTGCATAGCGTAAAAGTGGACGCCGCGGTCCATGCCGACCGCAAAAACGGGCACAATGTGGTCGTGGCGCAAGTTAGCGGCGGCAAGGGCCTCGTTACGGAAGCGTTCGAGTTGGCGGTGATCAAGAGCGGCGGCAAAGGGTAGCACCTTAAGGGCCACGCGTCTGCGCAGTGTGATTTGCTCGGCCTCGTAGACGACGCCCATACCGCCGCGGCCCACCTCACGGACGAGGCGGAAGTCACCCAGAGTGCCAAGTTCTTCGCGCGAGGTTGATGCGGGATTTTCTTTAGATATTTCGGACCCCAAACTAGCAACGGCGGCTTGGCCCTCGACAAATTCCGCCAGTTCGAGGCGTAGATCGGGGTAGGCGGCAAGGAAGCGGGAGCGTTCGGGTGCCCAGCCGGCGCGTGTGGCCTCCAGCCATGCAAGCACAACCTCCTCGAGGCGGGCCTGGTCAAGTGGTTTATTCGCGGATGCCGGTGATGACTTGGCCTGCTGGCTCATGGGGCACCATCACCTGGGGACGCGAGGTTGAGGGGGCCAGAGGGGCCAGAGGAACCTGAGGGGCCAAGCAGCGAGCGCAGCCTTTTGAGGCCGCGGAAGAGCAAGCCGGCAACGGCTGCCCGGGTGCGCTGCATGCGATCTGCCACTTCGGCTACAGCCAAACCTTGCAGGTGATGCAGTTCGATTGCCTGTTGCTCATCGCTAGAGAGTTGCGCGAGGGCATTGGCCAGCAGAACCGATTCTTCGCGTTGGATGACCCGTTCGCTGGGTGAGGATTGGTCGGCAGCCAAGGCGGCTATGGCATCGAGGCGGGCGTTGGAGTGGTCGAGGGCCCCTTCGAGGGAGCGCTCGCGGGCCAAGTCGCGGCCTTGGGTGGTGAAATGCCTCAGGCTTGAGGAGATGGTGGTGGCCAGAATGGCGCGCAGCCAGCCAAGCCATTCGCCCTCAGACCGGCCCTTGAACTGGTTTCGCTCGCGGTGGGCCACGAGTAGGGCTTGTTGCACGATGTCGGATGGATCGACCTTGCCACCCAAGCCGGCTGCCCAGTTCATGCGGGCCATCAGCTTCAGGTAAGGGGCATAACTCTCAAGGGGGCCGATTGTTCCAGGGCCCGAAAGTGTGGCGGCAGCAACCTGCAGGTTGCGTGCAGCCTGGTGTTCAATTTCGGCCGTGGCAGGCATGGAACGGGTCTCTGAATCAACCTGATTCGCTAGGGGACTAGATGCGTTGGCGGGCGGAATGGCGCGGAGATCACGATTTTCTGAAGGTTTTTTCATGTTCACCGCCAACTGTGCCCGAATCTGCTGCTGTTTTGAACCTATTGTGCCATTTTGTAGGGTGGCCAACAAACGGAACGAAACGACTGGACTTCCCCACCAATGGTGATAACGTCCGTATTTATGCGCACATTTGCAGATTAGCCTCCGTTAGTTAGGGGGGGGGTAATAGCGCCAAAACCATTTCCCATGACCAATCGAAGGTCACCATGGCAATTATAAATGTCGACAACGTTAAAGCCGCAAACGAATAGTTCGTGGGGAGGAGGATTTTGAGGTGCCAGTCGGATCACCGCGTGTAGCGTCTTAACACATCCGAAAGGATGATGCTGTCTTGACGAAGGGGGGGCCCTGCGTTGGATGAAATTAATGCGGCCGGGCAAATGCCCGTGACCGCGAATAGTCGATTAAATCCCAATCTCCTTAGGCAGCGGACTTATCCTGGCAGAAACCTGAGAAAAACCTGTAAAAAGGTGGTTGATACTGTGCGGCATCATGGTCAGACGCCACCACCCAAAATCTCCTTCGGCAGCGGACCTATCCTGGCAGAAACCTGAGAAAAGGTGGTTGACACGTTAGGCATCATAGTCGCCACCTAGTCAGATGCGACCCAACACCTCGGCTTGGATCAACTTGTTGATGATTTGTCCGGTATTGAATCGCTTGCCCTTCATAACCCATCTCCCCTTAAGGTCCTGACGGATTACCACCCAGGACCTGGACGCGTTTTGGGGGGAAAGGTCAGGAAAGACAGCGGCGGTGATAGTGAAGTCCATCCTTGGCCTCCTGGAGGAATGGTCCCGTGAACAACACCAGCCTGATGGGAGGTCAAGGATTTCCGAAATATCAAATAGCAAAAAACGAAACCTTTACGCAGAGAAAAATTTATGGCTTAACTTCATGCCTTTCTAGAATGTCCCCTCATTGCTTTCCACAGAATGGGGGCTGGACAGACTGTGCAGGTTGGCGGCCGGGGAGAATCGTTCATCCAGACGGTCCAGGATGGGATGGGCGAAAATTCTGGAGGACCTGCCAGAAGTCGCTGCGCCTCAAATTTCCTTTGATCGGCAAATATCTACGTTCAAGCAAGCAACCGTAATTTCGAATTCCGCTCCTTCAACAATAACAAAATTAATGCTTTCTGAATTTGGTAAAAGCAAGTTGCCTTCCAGGTCAGTAAATCCATAACCAAATCGCTTGAGGAGATTCGTCGAGTTTGCAACGCCACATTTCTCATGTGTTACTTTGCCGACGAACAAAGGTAGGGGCGAAAGGTCACTCTGATAATTTACAACCAATAACCCCTGACATTTAATTCTCGCAACTTCATGACCATCAATCATGCTTAGAAAAACTAGCGACAACTCCTGTCCATTTTTATTAATGGCTACTTCGGAAAGATTTAAATCAATCAATAAATCCTTTTTAATCATTTCTTAAATGGCTCCACGAAATGCCCCGTTGAGTGGGACTGGTCAGGCAAGCGATTAAAGTTGTAGTCGGTCCGCTGAGGGTAAATTTTACCATCCATTGATCTAGCGGGGCTAGTTGGAATTACTTCTCCAGTATCTTTTACTGTCACTTTTCGCCCATCGGGGTGTATGTATCTAACGTTTCCTTTAAACTGACTTGGTGGTTTGGCTTCAAATCCCTTGGCCGTTAAGTCTTTGTGCAATTCCTTTCGGGTTTTTGGAAACGAATTTCCTGTAATTATTAATTGGCGGATAACAGCCTTTGATACTAACAAAGCTAGGTTTGCCACTGACCCAACACCAAGGCCGATGGTAACTCCCCCAATCTTTTCACCTATATCCAGCGGGGGAAAAACGGCCTCACCATCTTTGGTTGGAGCCTGGACTGGAGGTGGGCTTGTAACTAACCATCCAATTGCCGCACCACCTAGTACCAGAATTGGCCAAATTAACCCCCACGGATCATTTCCATTCCCCGGATTATTCCCAACAGCCCGATACCAATTCTGATCCCTCCCGTGGAATCCCAAGGGATCATTGCTCAACCACCGACCCAGGCTGGGGCTATACACCCGATTCCTGAACTCGTAATCTCCTGCTGCAATCCTTTCACCCCCCTGGTGCAGGAAGACCCAATCCTTCGCCGAGCCAGACAGCATTGACCCACTGCCATCCCGGAAGGTCACTTGGCCGAACGGCGTGTAGGTGTACCGTTCCTGCACCGTGCCGCTGTTGTTGACCAGCGCTGTGGTATTCCAGTTGGCATCCTGAAGCGCATACAACCGCTCATCCAGCGATCCATTCCCATCCGTATCCCGATCCCTCAGCACCAAGCCATCGACATACACCGGGCTCCAGACATTCCGTGAGACAGTATTCGACCCGACTTTTGTTTCCAGCAACTGCCAGTCACTGCTGAAGAATCGATCCGTCACCTTGGAGCCTACCGTATCGGTCACATGCGGCTACTGGCGGCGGCCCAAACCTTGAAGGAAGGCATCGACGAATCGTTAACCTATATGGCGTTTCCAAGAAATCACTAGAAACGGAATCGGACAATCAATGCCCTGGAAAAGATGAACCGTGAAATTTGTCCAGGACGAGTTCAAGGCCGGTGTCCTGGATGACGCTGCCAAATGGGAAAAAGATAACTCCCTTGGTTGCTTGGAGCGCAAAACCGGGCCGGTGGAGGCTTGGGGAAACCGCAATGCAAATGCACTAGTACGCCCTCAATTCAGTCTTTCAGCTCTTGCAATCAGCCGGCGTGACCGACTTGCATCTGGAGTTAACCGACCATGGCGGCGCTGGGGTATGATAGTGCTTTTCTGCAAGTCGGGGCCGCAATAGAGGCTGGGGTTGAAGCCATTAAAGATAAAAGCGGATCGTTATAGAAACTGATTGGGCCCGGTAATGGATATCCCACGACCTTCAAGTTTCTGCCTGCCCGCGGGTTGGATTGGGCAGGGGTTTGATACCCACCCCACCTAATAGCCCTCCAAGCAGGTAGGGTTAGGGTCCGTGTCCACTGCTTCTGGGGTACTGCGGCGGTTTCTCCGACACACCTGGCGGGCTTGTCGTGCTTGGTGGGCAGGTTCACCAGAACAACTTTTCACCTGTGGGTGGCGGGCACTGTACCATCAGGGGGTTAAAGGAAAGGCTTTTCCGGATGGAGAACAGGAATGCCGCTGCGAACAGGGGTTTGGTTTGGTAGTTTCCCGGTTCTTCTAGTGATTTTTGGCCTTGCGAAAGGGCATTGTCATCTCGCACTTCAAGCAGGCCCGCTGGTGGAAGAGGAAGAAGATATTTTTCTCACACCGGCTCCCACCAGGCCAGGCGAGCCCATGGCTGCCACCCTGTCGCTTGCCAAAGGGGCGGAGTATCTTGATCGTTCCGCCATCGCCTGGTTGCATCAGCATGAGTGTGCCAGTTGCCATTCCACTTACTCCTTCCTGATGGCCCGGGCCACGCTGGGAGCTTTGGAAGCACCGGCTCTGCTGGAAATTCGCGGTTTTATTGAGAACCGGGTCACTGGTTGGGATAGGGGGGGGCTAGCGAAAGGCTTGCCTGCGGAGGAAGATGAGGCGGTGACGGAGGTGGTGGCCACCGCGGCAACCCTGGCTTTTTTTGATGCCAACACCGGTGACAAATTGCACCCGGTCACCCGTAAAGCCCTTGACCGGATGTGGACCCTGCAACGCCCTGATGGCTCCTGGAACTGGAACAAGCACGCTTTGCCGCCGCAGGAGCTCGATGAGTATTACGGGGTGGTGTTTGCCGCATTGGGTGTTGGTCTGGCTCCTGAAGGATATGCGAAGGGTAAATCGGCAAAAACCGGTGTGGATAGGCTGAAACAATATCTGCGGAAAAATCCCGCGCCCAATCTGCATCACCAGACCATATTGTTATGGGCGTCACTCGGGATGGATGGTTTGATGACCCCAATCGAGCGGGAAAAAACCATCCGGGATTTGCTGGCCTTGCAGCGGCCTGATGGTGGCTGGAACCTGCCATCGCTGGGTGACTGGAAGCGGCTGGATGGAACGCTAAACCATGCGGCCGCATCCAGTGATGGGTATGCCACCGGTTTGGTGACATTAGTGTTACGGCAAGCCGGAAGGAATGTCCGTGACGCGACCATTCAAAGAGCCCTTGCCTGGTTGCAGGCGAACCAGCGGGTTTCCGGCAGATGGTATACGCGGTCGGTGAATGCTGACCGGGCCCATTACATCACCAATGCCGGTACCGCTTACGCGCTGATGGCTTTGCATGGTTGTGGTGTCCGGGACAAGTGAATTACTGGTCTTGATGGTGCGTTGGGAATTTTTGCAGAACAGCCGTCACTCCGGGTAGTTGCCCTGCGGTGCTGCCAGACGGTTCCAGGATAAAGAGAAAATAGTATGCGCGGAATCATGAAGTCACTGCTCCGAATCCTGCCCGTACGTGGAACTATGGGGCCTCTCACTTATCTGGCAATCATAGGTCTGCTGCTTCTGTTCAGATACGCGATTGATTTTATGGTTGGCGTAGTGGGAAATACGGAATGGACTCTATGGAATTGCTTAGCTTCCCTGGTCTGGCCAACAGCTAGCACCTTTTTGGTCTCCCAATCGCCAGAAGGCGGACAGGATTTTATCAGGGGTCTGCTCATCCTGATGGTCGTCTTGGTATGCACGGTCTGCCGATTGCGTGACGCAAGATTGGGAAGCATGTTTGTCCTGCTGGTTTTTTTTCCGATTTACAACTTGTTGTTAATCGGATCTCTTTGCTTTCTGCGTACCCGTAAAAGCAATGGTACCATTGCAGGTAACGGGCCGGAAAACGGAGTATTAGTGTCCTTGTTGGTGTCATCAATTGCCGGTTCCCTGGTAACGGCTGGCTTGGTTTACATGACCACCAAAGTATTTCCATATGGATTTCCCCAATGGATCGTGGCACCATTTCTTCTGGGCCTGATCATCGCCTGTTTGCACGGGATCACGAAGCAGAGAACAAAGGTTCAAAGCATGGGGGCGGCACTGCTTGGTGTGGTTTTCTGCGCGGTTAGTCTGATAGTGCTTAACGAATGTTACATATATATGGAGTATAGGGATGGCCTTATGTTTTTTTCCGGCATTATATTGCTTTTAATTTGTTTTGGTGTGTTTTATTTTCCTGTCGGCCTGCTTTTAGTTATTGGGGGAGCCTTGTTTGGAAATATAATTCAAGACAGGTACTGGGCTGGTAGGAAAGGCGAAAACGCTGTTGGGCCAGCTGGCGATGATGCTTTGCCTGTTAGCCAGGAAAAGGACGGTTCTGGCTGATCGTCCAGGAGACAATGCCAGCAGGCGAATCGGCTAATCGGTGAAGCGGCATGGGCCTGGGTGAATACAGCAAGAAATGGTAAGCGTTCACCGGAAAAGCATTTCAGCTGCACGGTGAATAATGGTACCCTTTGCGCATGGGTAAATTTGAGTGCGATAACTGTGTCAGGTTACAGGCTGAATTTGCGGCCTATGTTGAGCGCACGGAAAAGCGGATCAAGGACCTCGAGGAGAAGCTGAGCAAGAACTCCAGCAATTCCTCCATACCTCCCTCGGCGAATCCTCCCGGTTCTAAGAAGCCTACTGGCCGGAAGCCCGGTGGCTAGCCGGGTCGGCCATACCATCATCCCCTCCGAATCTTGCCATGCCAGTTACTGGATGTCATCCATCATTATCTCAAGGCCTGCCAAGGGTGCGGGGGCTCGCTGCCGAAGGAGGGTGGCGAAGATGTGATGGAACCGCGCTGGCATCAGGTGGTGGACATCCCACCTTTGCTGGTCGAGGTGATGGAGCATCAGTCGCACGCGCGGTGTTGTCCGAATTGCCATGTGGTGACATGGGGTGAGATCCCCGGCAAGATCACCCGTCACCGGTTTGGACCACGGCTTGCCGCACTGGTCGGCTACCTGTCCGGCAGCCCGCATGTCAGCAAGCGGGGGATTGGTGATTTTCTGGAGCAGGTGTTCGGTCTTCCGCTGACACTGGGCTCGGTCTCGAATCTGGAGCAGGAGCTTTCCAAGGCGCTGGCCGTTCTCCACGCGGAAGCGTTGGAAGCGGTGCGCCGGGCGGCGGTGAAGAATGTGGATGAGACCGGCTGGAAGATGGGGGTCAGGAAGGCCTGGGCTTGGGGGATGGCCAGCTTCCGGCATGCGGCCTTCCAGATCGGCTTCAACCGTGGCAAACCGGCCTTACAGGCCTTGCTGGGCGGGAAGCCCCGGGGCATTTACGGCAGCGACCGGTGGTGGGCCTACACGCTGATTCCTGTTTCGCCTCGCCAGTTGTGCTGGGCCCATCTGAAGCGAGACCTGCGGCAGATCGCGGAAAGGCAAAGCGAGGGGGCTTGGGTCGGGCGCAGAGGCCTCCGCTACTATCGGCAGGTCTTTGAGTTGTGACACAGGTACCGGGAAGGCCGGATTGACCGGGCTGCGTTGCGCCGCCGGATGCATTCGCTGGAAAGACGGTTCAGCCGCCTGTTGCGAAAGGGTCTGTTGTGTCCCGAGGGGAAGACCGCCAAGTTCTCCGCCAATGTGCTGCGGTTCGAGGAGTCGCTGTGGACATTCGTCCGCAGGGAGGGGGTGGAACCAACTAACAACCTGGCTGAGCGGATCCTGCGAAGCCTGTTCCTGTGGCGGAAAATCTCATTTGGCTGCCACAGCGAAAAAGGCTTCCGGTTCGTCGAGCGGGTTTTGACCGTGACACAAACCCTGAAACTGCAGGGCAAGGCCGTGTTCCAGTTCCTCTGCGACGCAATCACCGCATTGAGAAATGCAAAAACCGCGCCTTCACTCGCTTAGGTGGTAAACGGTTAGCATCATTTTTCCTGCCTCGAAATGGGTTTCGCGGCAAAGTGACAGAAATAATTCCCCCGGGGTGTCCGGTTGGAGCAGGCAGATCCGTTTAGAAGAGTAGGGCCAGAAGATTACGACATTCAACCACACCGCATCCAGCAGGAGGAAGCTTCCATGATTGCCCAATTGTTAAATCGGAAATATTGCCAGGGTATGGGTATCTCGCGGCCCCTTTGCCGGCTGGTTGCTGTTATGTTTCTGGTCCAGTTTATTTCACCCGCTGGCCATGCCAAAGGGGAGCCGGTTTACAGCAAAAGGCCGTCGGCAACAAGAAGCTATTGGAATGGGGTGAATGACCATCTAGGCTTTTCTTTCAAAGATGGTCTGCATATTATCCGGAGTTCCGAGGAGTTAGCCATCGCCACCAAAGGAGCATATGGCCTGTATCTTTATCCCGAGCCGACTAGCCGCCCCAGTTCCATGACGGCAAAACAGTGCAAATACGACCTTGAAAGGGGAATGCACACGGGGATTATCGATTGGCAAAAAGAAATGGTGGTGGTCTACTCGAATTCCCAGCCTGCCAGCAGAATTGTTGAGATTCTTTCGTATTCAATCGCGGATGGCAATATGACTATTGATATTCAATTCGGGCCTGAAAATGGCCGGCGGGATAATCCCTTTGCCATTGCGGTGGTTGACCGTTTTGATTGCCCTATAAAAACAGGTTACTTTTTTGATCCAGTTGCCAGGAAGGGCATGTTGAGTTTCGGGCCCGATAACAAAACAATCCAGTGCCGAAGGGCCATTGAGCCTATCGCCAGAGCCAGCCTTTGGACGGACAGCCCTGTCCCATTTAATGGCAAGCCGGAGCTTATTGTGCTGCGTGAACTGGAGGATTTACTGATGCTCACCAGAAAAAAACCTAGGCCCAAGCCTGTAACAGCAGAATTGCGGAAGCAACGAATGAAGGAAGTCTTGGCGGAAGAGAAGGCCGCCCAGGAAAAACTGGAAGTGGCGCTAAATGTCCCAGAAATTAACTGGTCAAAACAGATGGTTCTCGCCTATTCCTTGGGTAAAACAGCCAGGCAAGACATTGAAAACAACGAAATTGACTTGACCAATTTCCGAATCAAGGAAGAAGGGCCTCGTCATTTAATGATGATGGACCTGAAAATTGGTCCGGCAAAGCGGGCTGCAAGCAGCCCGGTGGTGTTGGTGCTGCTGGAAAATGATACGAACCTGTTTCAAGTTCTTGGCGATGCCCAATCAAAATCAAAATGATGCATGTGCTTCAAGGTTTGTCTCAATATCGGGGCAACCGAGGTATTTTTTGACAATGCAACTCAACAATGTTTTTAACAGGGTAAGGGAGAAAAAAATGGACGCACTGCTATTGAAACACAAACGGTTGGCGGAAAAAAAACCTGCAAGGACAAAGATTCCTGCAGCCGTTGCCTTTCTGGTTTTTGGCTGGTTCCTTCTCTTTCTCTTGCCATTGGCCCGGGCCTGGGCGGATGAGCCCCAATCGATCAAGGTTTTCCGAAACAGTCCCCAGTGGCATAGTCTTCTCCAGAATGTGGAAGATGTGAAACCCACCGAGGAGGCCGGAGGACCCAATCAGGCCAGAAGACCCAATCAGGCCAAGTGGGGCATCCCAATGCTGAAGGTTTGCCGCAGCCAACCGGATTTGGCGACAGAGAAAAGATGGATTGCGTGCCTGAATGTGAGAAAAATCGATTGGAAAAACCAGATGGTTATTATTTATGCTGAGGGAGCCACCCAAGGGAGGGGCGATTCTGTTGAGCAAGTGCAATTGACGACATTTCAGGTAAATAGTGGTGTGCTGGAAGTGGGCGTGAAAATTGGGCCTTTGAGGGAGTGTTATTCGTCCCCTTGCGCCATTGCTCTGGTGGAAAAGTTTGATGGCCCTGTCCGTTGTAAGGGAATTACAGCTAAATGATAGGCTTGATCCAATTCTTCGGGGGAGCCAAAAAATGTAGACACTCTACTTTCAATGGAATGGTTATTTGGCGGGTTTTCTGTCATGACATGAAATCAGGCTATCCTGCAAATACAGTTATGTGGTGGGTTACTCGTTTGCCTGAAAGGAATCGGGGTAGATTGCCCGGAGCCTGATCCGGGAATGTGCGGCTAGGGAGGTTGTGGATGCGGGCCGCCTGACGATCCACAGCGACCGGGGCGGCCCGATGGTCTCGCAGGAGGTCAGCCAGTTGCTGGGGAAGCTGCTGTTAGAGAAGTCCGACAGCCGGCCCCGTGTCACCAACGACAACCTGTTCTCGGAAAGCCAGTTCAAGACCCTGAAATACCATCCCGAATTCCCAGACCGGTTCGGCAGCTTCGAGGAGGCCCGGGAGTTCATCCGGGCCTTTGTGGCCTGGTACAACCACGAACATCACCACGAGGGGATCAAACTACTCACGCCGGCGGTGGTTCATTCAGGCAGGTCAGAAGAGGTCTTGGCGGCACGGTCGGTGACTATGGACAGGGCGCACGGCAGGAACCCGGAACGGTTCGCCCGGGGCAAACTCGCTGCCCGGGGAGGTCTGGATCAACCGTCCAGTAATCCCTGCCAGTCAGCTAGGCACCCGGCATGAATTGGTCACAAGGGGCCCTCACTGGAGGCGGGGGTTCCTTTGGGACCGATTCATGCCACACCAGCCAGTGGAATGGCGCTCACCGGGACCTGACCAATACACCTGCTCCGATCTGTGCACTTGTCCCCACTTGGTCTGATTCGTGTTGACACGTTCCGGAACCGCCTGGTGCGGACCCGCATGTCAGGTGGTTTGGGGCGGGCGTTCAGCAATGACCGCCCTTACCCGATTTCGCCCGTATCATTCAGGTGAGGCCAGTATTTGTACTTGGAACATGCCTTTCTTACGGTCTTTCCATTCCACAATATACTTGACTGGAATGTCTCCGGAGTCAGTGTGAACGACACATTCTCCTTGTCGCACATGAGCGGTGCCGTCGTAGCTCAACTCCCGATACCCATCAATTGACTTCGTTGCCGCACCAACAGGCGCACTGCGAATGACTTGTTCAAGTAGCTGCGCAACATCCCGACTGGTGCATGCGGGCAATTCAGGTTCTGGCAGACGCACTTGGAACTGCCCCCTTTTTTGGTCTTGCCATTCGACGATGAATTTAACCGGAATGTCTCCGGCGTTAGTGTGGGCAACGCATTCGCCGTGCCTGACATTCGCCTCACGGTCGTAGCTGAGTTCGTGATAGCCGCCGATGGATTTCAGCTTGGCACCGACAGGCGTGCTGCGAATCACCTGCTCAAGCAATCTCGCTACCTCCGAACTCGAGCATGATGGAAGGCGTGCCGGTATCAGAATAGAGCAGAGGAATGGACCTCCCGCAAAAAACCCCGCGACAACCAAAGCCAAGAACCCGAGATTGGGACCACCAAAACTCCTGCGACGAAAGAACGCAAGTGGGTAGACGACAATCCACAGCGCCAACATGCCTACGAAGAGGAGGCCTGCGCTTTCACGTCCCCGTCCTTTCAAGTCCACTTTTCCGAGGCGACTTGCGTCAATCGCAACCAAAGCCGCTGTCGTAAAGACCATTACTGCACTGATACCCAACGCGACGGGAAAAGATGTGACGAAACACAGCAGTACGCCCGAGATTATAGGCAGGATTAGCGCAACTCTGACCAGCCCCAAACCAGATCGAGGCATCGCAGGTGGATCCGTCGATTCTATGTGTATTGCGTCCACGTCAGACATGTGCGTGCCCTTGGAATTCTGTGGTGACAAGCACCAGTTGTGTGAAGGGGCGAATTTACGGAGTAATTGATTACCGTCTCACGCCGGCATGAACGTAACTATCTCGCATCAGCCATGGTACCCGGCCGGGCCGCGAATGCAACCAGTGTCATCGGGACCAGCGGCGTCGCGCTTCGGGATGCGTTTTGAGCCAGACATCTGGAAGCAGTTTCGACAAATCGTTCGGCGGCTTGCCAGAGAATTGCACGAGCACATCCCGCACGTAGACAAACGGCTCGACCTGGTTCGACTTCGCGCTGGCCATCACGCTGTAAAGAATGGCGGCTGCCTTACCGCCGTTGTCGCTGCCCAGGAACATCCAATTTTTACGGCCGATTGCACAGGTCCTCACCATCCGCTCGCTCAGGTTATTGCCGATCGCCAATGCGCCAGAACGGGGATATTGCTGAGTGAATGCTGGAGATACCCACTTGCTTGTTGTTCCGATCAAACCTCAAACAACAGGAATCAAGCCATGCAGAGCCAAAACGAGATTCGTCAGACAATCACCGACACCATCATCGACGCCTTGAAGAACGGTGGCTTACCGCCTTGGAAACGTCCTTGGTGCAACGACAACAATGCATCAGGCCTTCATGCATCGCTGAGCACCGGCAACCCGTATCGAGGAATCAATCAGCTTCTCTTGCAGTGCTCAGCGATGAAGCAGGGCCTCAAATCGAAGAATTAAGGGGACATTCTACTTTGAATGAAGCCAAAAAAAGGGCGCCATTCTACTACCACTGCCTAAGACCACCGGCAAGATGTTTCGGCGAACCGCTACCGGTTCGCTGCACAAGCGGCCTTCGTCCGCTGACAATTCAAGGAATGCAAGCTTCATGCTCCCTCCCCAACGAGTTCGCGGCAGATCGGGTCCATCCATGCCGTGGCAAGCCGCAAGCCCTGGATGAGTTCCCGCCGCTTGTCAGCATGTGGGAACGCCCCCCCAAAAAAATTTCCAAAAAATTCCCAAAATCCCTCTCGGAACAAATAGTCACACCCGTCAACAATGAAGAAATGTGACCCAAACAAGTAGCCAGGCAACCATGGTCTAGGCCTCCATGCTGCTACCTGAGCGCCACCTGCCACGGTCACGGCAACCCATGCCTCAAGCATCCACATGCCCAAGGTATGTCACTCACCCCCGCCTGTTCCGTTGCCACAGTGGCACC
>Ga0255124_1000470_pt1 | contig 13358 bp, 11 predicted proteins | sample Law_Cont_RepB_8d_FD_188564 | JGI IMG/M metagenome (GOLD analysis project Ga0255124, IMG submission 188564) | Freshwater microbial communities from St. Lawrence River, New York, United States - Law_Cont_RepB_8d | ecosystem: Environmental > Aquatic > Freshwater > River | place: USA: New York... | reverse complement strand
AAGGCAAGGGCTGACGTTTCAAGCCCGCCTCCCCCTGATTTGCCAAGGATCTGGTCAGCTGGCCCAGAAAGGATCAGTTCGGGTTCTATTTCCACTCCATCACAACGAACAGAACAAGTTCGCGAACCGAGCAATGCCTCAAGCTTCATGGGTGGATGAATGGTAATGCCTAGCCGATCGGTAGGAACAACCACTAAAATTTGCATACCATCAGCCAATGTAGCACCGACAATAATCGCCTGGGCCTGATCAGCAGCAGTCACCCATGGAACATCACCATCCAGTCGATAACCACCTGAAATCGGAGACGCTAGAAGTGCAGGACCACCATGCTGGCGGGAGGTGGTAAGCTGCGAAAGGCCCACCGTCAAAAATGTTGTGCCGAGCGCCAATAATGGAAGGTATTTTTCCTTCAAGCAGACCGGACCCGCCATCAGGCGGCGGACTGCCGCATCACGCTGACTTAAAACAAAAGCTGTTGTAAGACATTTGGCACCCAAAAATTCAGCACCCTTAAGCAGATCGACTTGCGAATATCCAAAGCCACCAAATTCAACAGGAACCGACCAACCAAGAACGCCAGCAGCACGAAGGGCGGACCACGACATGGCCGGCCATTCGACTTTCCTGTCAGCATCCTCGGCTCCAGCCTGAAGGCTTGTCATGTCTGTGGTTTGGAGAAAATCATCCATTCGGATCATTGTGTTATGCCATTTCTGGGACTCGGCCGAAAAGGACCATTGCGTCATGTTTAATTATGGAACTCATCTGCCTAAAAGCTTTAGCAGCCAACTCTGCCCCATCTTATTGCAACAAACATTAGGTCCACTCAGACTTGACAGACTAGCCTGCAATTCGCCGAATACACGAACGGTACAGTTTACTCCATTTAAATACGATTATGTATTACTAACATGACAATCTAAGCGATGTTTCAGCTCCAGAGGAATTGATCGCCCGGCTTACCCTAACTGCGTACGACGTGGCCCTTCAGGAGGGGAACACTGGTCGATTCACAAACCTTCAATCTGCACTCTGGCGGGAAATAGGCAGTGTGATCCATGCCTTCAGGTTTCCGGCAAGTTAATTGTTTTCATAATCATTCGGCAGTATCTTCTTCATGGTTGTTATGTGACGGGAGCCAACGGTGAAACAGTCAATTGCACTTGGTCTGACAATGTCTCTGCTGATCGTGCTTGCCCGCGCGGAAAATCTAGAGAATTGGCCCGCATGGCGGGGTACCAACGGCAATGGCATTGCACCTGCCGAGGCTCAGCCACCCATAAAATGGGATGAAAAAACCAATATCCAATGGAAAGTCGAGCTGCCTGGCAAAGGAAGTGCCACGCCAGTGGTGTGGGGTGATCAGGTATTTGTCTTAACAGCCACGCCTACCCAACGTGAAGCCAAGCCAGAGGAATTGCCACCTCGCGATACGCGCTTTGAAACCAAAACACAGGCTCCCACGCGGTTTTACCAGTTCGAGGTGCTTTCGTTTGATCGCACGACAGGCAAGGTGCGGTGGCGCCAAATCGCCAATGATGCAGTTCCCCACGAAGGACATCACCCCACGCACTCATATGCCGCTGGTTCACCAGCAACCGATGGCAAGCGCCTTTATGTTTCATTCGGTTCATTTGGCACCTATGCCTACGACTTGACTGGCAAATTGCTATGGAAGAGGGACCTCGGCCGTTTGCATACCCGCCTCGGCTGGGGCGAGGCTGTCACGCCCGTTGTCTATGGAGATAGTGTTATTCTGAATCTTGATCAGGAAACCGATTCCCGCCTGGTTGCCTTGGATGCCTCCACTGGAAACATCCGCTGGGAGGTCAAACGCGATGAAAAAACATCGTGGAACACGCCGATAGTTGTCAAGCATGGCGACTCGGTCCAGATAATTGTCAATGGCACCAACCGGGTGCGATCCCATGATCTGGCCACAGGTAAACCAATCTGGGAAGTGAGTGGTATGACGACCAATGCCATCCCTTCACCCCTCACTCATGGCGGCTTCGCTTATGTTACCAGCGGGTACAAAGGCGCGGCGGCGCTTGCTATACCGCTTGATTCAAAAGGTGATCTGGGCGACGGAACTGGAAAAGTTGCATGGAAATACAGCAAAGGTACACCCTACGTGCCATCGCCATTGTTGCTGAATGGCCGATTGTACATGACAAAAGGAAACACCCAATTGCTAACCGTGCTCGATGCGAAATCCGGTAAGCCGATTCTCGAGGACGAACGCCTGCCGAAAGCGACCAGTTTCTACGCCTCTCCCGCCGCGGCAAACGGCCACGTGTATCTGGTGGATCGCAATGGCACCACCGTGGTGCTGAAAGATGGGGACAAACCGCTTGTTGTTTCGGTAAATTCTCTGAATGACCCGATTGATGCCTCACCTGTCTTCAGTGGGAAGACACTATTCCTGCGGGGCGAAAAGTATCTGTACGCCATTGCCGGCAGCAACTGATCATCAAACTGGCAATCAGTTCAGCTTCAATTCGTCGATGGACTTGGCATCGAGCGCCGTCTGGGCCATGGTCATCAATTGGTCTTCGGTGAGAAGTTCTAGCCGTTCCATGAGCTGTGGGGATACCACTCCAAACCGCTTCTCCAAAATTTTGGCCAACATACCCAAATAACCCGTTCGGGCACCAAGGCGCTTGCCCCGTTCTAGGCCCTTCTCAAAAACGGTCTTGTTCATGGCTCGTACCCCCTGAAAATCGCTCCCCTGAATAATACGCTCAAAAACGGTTTGTTGCGAGTCATCCAGAGGAAGGTAGGCCTGAACGCATTCAGCCAGCAAAAACCGTTGATGGTCTGTTAGCGGAGCATCAACTAACCGCCGAAGTGCCTCAGCACCCAATTCCGCGGCACGCCCCGCAGGAATCTTCATCAACGCCGATAACGCCACCCCCAGCCAATTATTACCCGGTACGTATCGCTCGGCATCCAGCCCTGGAAGCCCCACGTACAAATATCTCATGGTGTGTATCGGGAATTCCCAGAACTTTTCGACGATTTCATCAACACCGATTCCGTCCATCGCAACATTTAAATAAACCACTATCGGCAACACCGGTATTTTATGGCGACTACGCAGATGGATATAATACTCTGGCAATCGGGGCTTGATACGTGTGGTTCTGTCAGGGGATTCAATTTCCACATGTATCAACGCCAGCCAATGATCAGTTGATCCTCCACCTTCCAGATCGATCGGCTCGGTGGCAGTGAGGCGCGCCAAGAGATCAATACGGAATCGAGGGCCAATGGGTGGTTCTGGTTGCAATTCCTGATCCAGCCAATCGATCCGCGTCAAATCAAATCGTTTCGCCCAGTCCGCGAAAAACAAATGAAGGAAATCTGCGAAAAATTCGCGCAGCAATTCCTTGAACCGTTGATCATGGTCTACAAAAATGTCCATCTTTTAATTGTATGAGCAGAAGCAACCCATGGATTGATGGTTCCTTGGCACTCCACCAGAAACCCGTTCGCAAATCGATGGCATCCGTGGTACAGAAGAACCAGCCCCTTATTTCACTACCGCGGAGCCAACCATGCGATTTGCGATCACAACTCTGGCAGCGTGCGCTTTCACGCTAGCCCTGTCCGCCCAAGACAAACCCGGCACTGGGCCCGGTTGGAAAAACCTCGGGCCTGCCGATTTCAAACGCGCTAACTGCGACGAAAACACCTTTGTCTGGAAGGAAAACGGACTTCTTCACTGCACCGGCACTCCCGTCGGCGTACTCATGAGTGCCAAGACCTATACCAACTTTGAACTGGTACTCGAGTGGAAACACCTCAAGGCAGCAGGCAACTCAGGCGTTTTTGTCTGGGCACCTGAAAAACCACTGCTGGAACTCAAACGCAATGCCCTTCCTCATGGCATTGAAGTTCAGGTGCTCGATCTGGGCTACAAAACTAACTACGAAACCCAGACCAAGAAAAAGGCCGACTGGTTCACATGCCACGGCGATGTTTTCCCAGTGGGTTCCAGCAAGATGAAGCCCTTTGCACCAGTATCGCCCAACGGACAGCGTAGTTTCCCCAAAAAGGAAACCACCAGACCTTTCGGGGAGTGGAACCACTACTACATCAAAGCAGTAGACGGCGAAATCCGTTTAACCGTGAATGGCGAAGAAGTATCGGGCGGAGCCCAGTGCGACCCGAAAACAGGCTACCTCTGCTTGGAATCGGAAGGCTCACCTATTGAATTCCGCAATATTAAGCTGCGCGAAATGCCCTGATTAGTTAGCCTTAGCGCTCATTAGCCAATCCATCCAAAAGCACGCTGGTGATCGATCCCATCATCACCAGCGCTGGATTGTCCACAGACCAATTCGTTTCCGGTATGTCATCAACAACAACCGCAATCGCCAGCTTTGCCTTGGGTGTGCTGACAATTCCCACTTCCGCCCGCAATCGGTCCAACGCCCCAGGTTTACTGGCCAGACGCACCTTCATGTTGTTGCGTGCCAAACCATCTCGGTACTGCTGGCGGCCCAGAACTGTCAGAATCTCTTGAGATTCTTTCTTGCCAACAAGAGTACCCGAATCGAGTTGCGACAGCATGTCCACCATTTCGCGGGCTGTTGACCTGCCGATACCAAACGTTGAGCCATCTGGGCGTTTGTTGTCTGGCATGGAAAAGGCTTTGCTTTCTCCTCCCCCGCCAATTTTGCGCATCAACCGGGTTTGCTTGAATCCCCACGACTCTAAATGGCCGTTGACGACATCCGCACCCACACGATCCAGAACCAGATTGGTCGCCGTGTTGTCGCTGACAACAATCATCATCCGCGCTGCATCACGCACCGTGAGCGACAGGCCTGACCCCAATTCGTGAAGTACTCCTGACCCCGATTCCTTGGACTTTTCATGAAGCACCAGTTTCTCATCCCACTTAAGCCGGCCAACGCGAACCTCTTCATGTAAAGCCATAAAAACAGGGAGTTTGATAGTACTAGCTGTGCGAACCGGCAGATCGGCATTGATACCGTAGCTGGATCCCGTCTTCAGGTTTCTGGCAAAAAGAAACGTCTTTCCCCGGACCTCACCCACGATAGCCCGGACTCGCCTGTCCATTTCCGGAGAGGGCTCTTGATGTGCAATGACGCATGCAAGAACACCTGACAAGCCGATGATCATGGAAATGGCCTCTGGCGGGAAGCAAACGACCCGGTCTGGAACCCAAACGCAGGTCTGTGGCATGATCCGCCACGCTTGCTCGGATTGGAAGCCATGAACGCATCTGCTGGGGATTGATGTTGGTCGTTCGAACCTTGATTTTGGCTGCTAGTGCCGCACTCCTCGCACTGAGTGCAGAAGGCATTCGAGTATTCGTAGGTGGCAATTTCCACACCATTGACGCTCAACGGCTTTACCGTTGCTCACAGCCCGGCCCAGAACGACTGCGTGGTTTGATCAAAACCTACGGCATCAAGACAGTGGTGAACCTGCGAGGATGTTGTGACCCAACTCCGTGGTACCGCGACGAAGCCACCATCTGCCAAGAAATGGGTGCCAATCTTGAAGATCTGGCGTTCTCGGCCAATAGGTTGCCTTCGAGCAAAGCCTTCAAACAATTGGCAGACGTTCTTGAGCAGGCTGAAGAACCACTGCTCATTCATTGCAACAGAGGAATCGACAGGACTGGCTTGGCTTCGGCAGTGTGGCAGTTACTGAAAACCGACGCCACTCCCGCCAAAGCCTATTGGCAACTCAGCCCACGCTTTGGGCATTTCCGGTTCGGCCGCACCGCTCATATGGATGAAGCGATCGATATGTACATCGAGTGGTTAGCGGTAGAAAACCGCGTCCACTCCCCGGCGCAATTGCACGACTACATCGAACACCATTACTGTCCCGGAATCTTGCGAGCTAATCTTGCATGGGAATCTGATTGGCCTCCTCACTTGCTACCCAACCAACCCAAACTTATTTCCGTGCGCGCCACCAATACTTCATTGGCTCCATGGACTATGACTGCCGGCGATAACGCGGGCGTGCACCTTGCTTGGCGACTGATCGATGCAAAGGCCCAGTCCATCGGTGGCGGTATATCCGGATTGATGGACCGCATGGTGGAACCGGGAGAATCGTTGCGTATCGACGTGCCATTACCGGCACTTCCAACAGGTGGCCCATACAGACTGCAGGTCGATCTGGTCGATCCTCAACATGCAACCTTCCTTCAAGCAGGTGGTGAACTGCTGGAAGGAACGTTCATGGTGCGGGAGGCAAAGCCATGACTGATCAAAACGGGACCCCAACGTCGGGACGCAGTCGATGGCTTCTCGTTGCACGATGGACCGGGACCTTGGGTCTTTTGGGCTATTTGGCGACTAGGGTCGATTGGCCGGGGCTTGGCCAAGCTTTCATGGGTATGGACCTGCGATTCTTTTTGGCGTCGATCGCTGTTTACATTCTTGCGCAGATTGCCAGCACATTACGGTGGCGCGCTTTGGCCCACGCTCAAGGCTTCCGCGACACCATCACATCGTTCTCTAAGTGGTACGCTGCGGGAATGTTTTGCAATCTGGCCCTACCCAGTTCGGTAGGTGGCGATGTCGTGCGTGCTTGGTATCTGGCACGCGATGGACGCGGTGCTGTATTGGCGCGTCGGCAAGCAGCGTTGGCCAGTGTTCTTCTGGATCGCGCGACTGGCTTGGGAGTTCTGATCGGTGTGGCAGGCGTAGCAGCTTGTGTTGCCCCCGAAGGATTGCCCTCCCGTGTGACAGCTCCCGTGTGGGTCGCTGTTTCTTCGATGCTGTGCGGGCTTATGTCTTGGCCGCTGATTTCTCGGGCTGGTCGCCATATCGCCCCACGTTTCACACCGCTTATCGGGGGCGTTGACGGCGTACTGATGGATCCGGTATTGCTTGTCACCACCACTGCTTGTTCCGTGGTGGTGCAATTGGGCGGAATCGCTCAGGTTGTATTGATCGGCATGGGACTGGGTATCGACCTGCCGTGGACCTTCTACGGTTGCATCGTACCGCTTGTAAGTCTATTGACACTATTGCCCGTTAGCCTGAACGGTATGGGGTTACGGGAAGCTGGTTACGTGGGCCTGCTGGCCCCGTTGGGTGTTACAGCCACTCAGGCAGTTGCCCTGAGCCTGTTGGCGTTCACAGCGACATCGCTGGTAGCGCTGGTTGGTTTGCCGGTATTGCTGGTGGAAGGAATCCCCGGCAGCAGGAATGGATCGATCGGAGAAAGCGATGACGCAAGCACGGAAGCTGTCGGTAATCATTCCGATCAAAGAGGAGCAGGACAACCTGCGTCCGCTGCATGAGCGCCTGACTGCCGCGCTGGAACCATTAACTCGGCCGGGCGCCAGTCCAAGCCTTTCAGACTACGAAATTGTTCTGGTGGACGATGGCAGCCGGGACAGGTCGATGGAAGTCCTGCGTGATATCGCCGCGGCAGACCACCGTGTGAAAGTGATTCGCTTGCGCCGCAATTACGGACAAACTCCTGCCCTGAAAGCAGGTATCGATTACGCGTCTGGTGATCTTGTCGCCACTATGGATGGCGACCTTCAAAACGATCCGGCCGACCTGCCAGTGCTTCTGGGCCATCTCGACGAAGGCCACGATGCTGTATTTGGCGAACGCGCCAGCCGGCAAGACGGCCTTTTCCTCCGTAAGGTTCCCAGCCTTATTGCCAACGGTCTTATCCGCCGAGTGACTGGTTGCACTATTCGCGACATGGGCTGCACCATCCGCGTGATGCGCGCCGACGTCGCTCGTGAACTGCCGTTGTATGGCGAATTGCATCGATTCATCCCGGTGCTGTGCCAGATGCACGGTGCTCGGATGATACAGGTACCCGTGCGCCACCATGCCCGTGTAGCCGGGGTTACCAAGTACAATCTGACACGCACATTCCGGGTTGTGCTAGACCTGATTACCGTACAGTTTTTGCACACGTATCTGGCCCGTCCCATGCACGCCATGGGCATGTTTGGTCTTGGCTGTATCGGCTTAGGAATGACCAGCCTTGCTGCCACTGTGATCATGAAATGGACATCGGGAATCTGGATGACAGGCAATCCATTCCTGCTGCTTTCAGCTCTTCTGGTTCTGATCGGGACTCAGTCCATTGGCATGGGACTCCTCGGAGAAGTCCTGTCCCGCACTTATTTTGAAAGCCAAGGCAAGCGAAGCTATGCAGTTTCTGAGGCCCTGAACGTAGAAGAAGCACCCAGCCGGCGTGCCGCGTAAAGAAAGCGAACGACGCTGGGGACAGGGAACGGCATTGCCCGAACCCTGTCCTGCGTTAACTCTTGGAAATCGCTGTAATGCGTCTGTTGGTGAATAGATCTCTTCCTTCAATCTCGATGTATTTCGCTTCAATCCATACCATTCAGGCGGATGGTTCCTGAAAAATCATTCTGATTCACATCCGATTTCTTGACTTGCCTTAAAAAACCGGCGATTCTAGCTCTGCCCACCTGATCTTCATCATTCTTACTTTTCAATTCAGAGGTGCCGCATGCTTCGCAAGCGTTCAGGATTTACCCTGATTGAGCTATTGGTGGTTATTGCCATCATTGCTGTTCTTATTGGCCTACTGGTGCCAGCTGTTCAGAAAGTGCGCGAGGCCGCCAATCGTATGAGTTGCGGTAACAACGCCAAGCAACTCGCCATCGCCTGTCATTCCTACCACGACACCAATGGCGGACTACCAGCCGCTGTAATGATGCATTCCAGCGTGACCAATCCCGCAGACTACAACCAGAATGTAGGCCCGAACTGGATTGCACTTATTCTGCCTTTCATTGAACAAGAATCCCTGTACAAGACAGCGTCTGCAAGCATGATGGCCTATCCCAGCACGGGAGACGCGACTTGGCGGTCGATCCGATCGACGGAAATCAAAACTATCAAATGCCCTTCCGAAGCCAATGGCGCTCTTCAGTTTTCACGAATCGGTGGCAGTTGGGCTCGTGGCAATTATGGCGCCAACTCTGGAACGGGTATGTTCTGGACCAGCGGCGGTGGCGAGCAGGGGCTGACGGTTTCCGGCGGAATTATAGTCGAAGCCGCGTCCACCATTGGCGGTTACAGCTACGGCATGAATGGCGTCTCTTCCCTTGGAGTTATGTCTGCCAATAGCCGTACACGTTTAACAGACATCACAGACGGCACCAGCAACACTGTGATGGTGGATGAATTGCGTGTGGGCACAACAGACACCGACCTGCGTGGCACATGGGCTTTGGGTCAGGTAGGCGCAAGCATTACGGCTGCCAGTGGCCGGGGCGATACACCAGGGCCCAACGTTGGACTCAGTGGATACGACGATATCCTCGGTTGCACAGACGACCCCGCCAAGGGAATGGGTTGCTGCTCAGGTTGCGGTTCTTGGCAGGTAACTTCAAAGAGCATGCATTCCGGCGGGGTTCAGACGGCACTGGCCGATGGAAGCATTCGTTTCATCAGCAACAGCATTTCCCAACGCAATTACCAGCTCATTCATTCGCGGGCTGACGCGCAAACCATGAACCTTGATTGACAATTCAGATCTGAAGGGAATCGGCATATGAAGCGCTTGGGATTTGCCTTGGTATTGATAACGGCCCATCTGGCTGGCTGTGGATCAAATGCTACCACTTACAGAGGCAGACTTATGGTGGATGGCAAGCCATTCATTCCAACGGAAGGCCAAATGGTGCAAATCCAATTGCTTCCCGACAATTCCGCCGAAAGCCCTGTCATGCTTGGAGTCGACAAAAAAGGGTTAGTCAGTCCGGTTTCAGCGGCAGGTATTCTGCCTCCGGGAGATTACAAAGTAGCCATCATGGCCGCCGACCCGGCGGCCATGACCAAAGGCAAAATGACGGATCAGTTCAAGAACGCCTTTTCCAAAGACAAGACAAAGCTCCGGCTTAACATCAAGCCCGGAGCGAACACCCACGACATTAAGGTGACTACGCCCTGAACGCGATCAGCGTACTCGCCATTCAATGCGCTCCATACCTTGCGCATCGCGATAAATCATGTCCGTATCAGCCACTCGCTGAATACGCATTGAATATACCTGATTTACATCTTTTTTATCGGTACTGGCTGTGTAACGCAAAGCGATAACGCCTTCGGACAAATTCCAGGTCCCGCTGCGCCTGTCTTCGATGTGAAACACCTTCTGGAAACCGTTCTTGTAAGTAGTCAGCGCGCTGAACGTTCCGTCAGGGTTGAAGGTGGTGTACGAAATTCTTTGCTCATCTTGGTGCCCCCAAGTGCCCACAATTTTATCGCGATTCACCAGAACCGGTTCAGGCACGGGAACTACCGGAACCAAGGCAACCTGAGGTGGTGGAGGCTGGCGCACAGGTTGAGGAGCCACAATAGTCGATGGTTGGACAAGGATCGGGGTCATGGGCGGGGTCAGATCAGGAACCCGGTGAAGCATGATCAACAATCGTTTGCTACCTACCGCTGCGGAAAACCGGTCGGGACGTGTGACGACATCAGGACTGCCAAAGCAAAGGGTCAGCATGTCGCCCTGAACGGAAAAAATGCCCTTAGTATTGACCCGTTCAGCACCAGCAAGATCGATCGTGTTAGGGTTTTTGGTTGTATCCACAACACATGCCATTTCCTGCAAGTCCTTGTGACCGGGGTTCTTGCAACGGATGACATTCCCTTTTACTGAAAGCCTGCCATCCTCGGCAAACTTCTCGAACACAACTCGCGATGGCTGGACTTCGCCATTATCGATGACGGAAATGATTTCCCAAGATCCTTCCAGCGGCCCGGTCGGATCCGCAGAAACCAAACAACTCAGCAATAAACCAGCCGCCATCCATGCGCACGTCATGTCAACCTCCATGTCTTGCCAAAATCCAGAGCCTATCGTCGAAACTTCGGGCAATCGGTGTCAAGGCAGGCCAATCCTGTCTGGATTTTCATCTCGCGATCAAGCACGGCCACGGGCCATGGTTTATGATAAGCCTCCCACCCGGTTTCAATTTTTTGGAGTATCGACTATGGCTCCACCCAATCCCAAAAACAGCCAATGGATGAGCGTTGTGGGGTGGATTATTGGCGTTCCGGCAGCTTTGGCACTGTTGGGGTGGTTGCTGCTGCACGGGCATCCGGCTGACGAATCCTCTAGTGATACCTCAAAAGAAGCGGAACTACCGCATGACACGGTGACCATGGCAAGCGACCGGTGGAAAGCCAGTGGCATTGCCTTGGAGTCGGTTGTTGCGGCACCGTTCGTGGAGCGTCACTGGCGCACAGGCCGATTGGCTGTGGATGAAGGCCATGTGGCACACCTTTCACCAGTAGTCGATGGTGTCATTCGCGAAGTGAGGGCTCGGCTAGGACAGCAAGTGAATGCTGGAGACGTACTTGCGGTCCTCGACTGCCGGGAAGTCGGTCAGGCCAAGCTCGAACTGGTCAAAGTAAGGATGGGTTTGGATTTTACCCAAGGGCAATACGACAGAACCAAAGTAAGCACGGAAAACGCTCTGGCCATGGTCGAGGCCATGCTGGCCAACAAAACCATCCCGGAAATAGAACGGGCTTTCCAGAACCGCCCCATCGGTGACATGCGCCAACAACTGATTGGAGCGTACAGCAAAAGACTTCAGGCCAAAGCACAATACGAATCGGTATCGCGGCCAGAATCGGCGGGTGCTGTATCTGAAGCCATTATCATCCGGTCCCGCGCCGATAATGAAACTGCTGAGTCTGTGTACCGGGCGCTGTGCGAAGAAACACGCAATCAGGGGATGCTGCAAATACGGGCAGCGGAACAAAAACTTCGTGAGGCACAAACAGCCCAGGCGCTGGCAAAGGCGCAGTTGCTGATGTACGGATACGATGCCAACGAGGTGGACCGTATAGACCCCATCCGTGAAGGTGCCGCCGTTTCTCTCCACGCCATCAGGGCACCCCTTTCGGGCAGCATTGTCGAACAGCACGCTGTAACCGCTGAACGCGTTGGTCCGACCATACAACTCTTTCAAATAGCTGATTACTCTAAATTATGGCTTGCCGCGGACATTTATGAATCTGATTTACCACTCACTACCGGCCTGACTGGGCAAACCTTGCGTTTCCGTGTTCCTGGCCAACCGGGTACCACCGGTGTCGCTACCATTTTTTCAGTGGGTGGATCAGTCGATCCAACAACGCGCGCCATCTCTCTGCGGGGAACCGTTGACAACAAAATGAACTTGCTGAAATCGGGATCATTCATCGAGGTAGAACTCACGCGTACCCTTCCCGAAGCCATCAGCGTTCCTTTAGAAGCGGTTCAACGGGATGGCAGCAATCCGTTCCTGTTTGTTCATGAGGGCGGCGATCTCTTCCGTAAGGTGCCGGTAACCCTCGGTGCCGAATCGGAAGGCCGCGTGGTTGTTGCGGAAGGAATCAAATCAGGACAGGCCATAGTCAAACAGGGCGGCTTTATCCTCAAGTCCGAACTGATGAAGGATCTGATCGCGGGGGAATAACAGACCCGGCGCAACACCACGGAAACTTCAATAATGGGCGGAAAGCTGATCAATTGGGCTCTCGACAATCGCTTCCTGGTGCTCATGCTCCTGGTTCTTTTGATTGTGTTTGGCACTGTCGCCCTGACACGATTGCCTATCGACGCCGTACCCGACGTCACCAACGTGCAGGTACAGATCATGACCACGGCGCCAGCATTGGCAGCGGAAGAAACCGAGCAGTTCATTACCTTTCCAGTTGAAAATTCCCTCAGTGGCATTCCAAAGGTTGAGGAAATCCGATCTGTTTCACAGTTTGGCCTATCGGTGGTGACCGTCGTCTTTGAAGAGGGAACCGATATTTTCTGGGCAAGGCAGCAAATTGGCGAACGGCTGCTGGATGCCCGCGAAAAGATTCCTCCGGAAATTCCCTCGCCACGCATGGGGCCTATCGCCACCGGCTTGGGTGAAATTTACCAGTTCGAAGTCAGGTCGCGTCCGGGTTTCAATCACTCGCTTATGGAACTCCGTGAGGAACTCGACTGGAACATTGCTTTCCAGCTTCGAAGCGTTCCCGGAGTGATTGAAATCAATACCAACGGCGGAGAACTGCGCTCCTACGAAATACAGATCGATCCCGACCGCATGCTCGACCTCCGTATTTCCATGAACCAAGTCACAAACGCCCTGCGCGACAACAATGGTAACGCGGGAGGTGGATACCTCATCCTGCACTCGCAGGAACAACGTATTGTCCGTGGCGAAGGTCTGATCCGGTCGCTGGATGATCTTGGCAAAATTGTTGTTGAAACCCGCGGCGATGGCACCCCAATATACTTAAGTCAGATTGCAGATATACGCTTTGCACCGATCATCCGTCAGGGCGCTGTCACACGTG
>Ga0255124_1000468_pt1 | contig 13365 bp, 9 predicted proteins | sample Law_Cont_RepB_8d_FD_188564 | JGI IMG/M metagenome (GOLD analysis project Ga0255124, IMG submission 188564) | Freshwater microbial communities from St. Lawrence River, New York, United States - Law_Cont_RepB_8d | ecosystem: Environmental > Aquatic > Freshwater > River | place: USA: New York... | reverse complement strand
GTCCCATTTCTGCATGGTACCGATTTGATCATGCCGGGTCAGGTTAAATTGCAAGGGTGTCACGGTGATCAGCCTTTCCGCCAATGCGGTCACATCGGTGTCCGGATTGGGGGTCGGGCAGTTGAAATCAGGCCCAATCCAAAAATACACCCGACCACGCGGGTCCACCCGTTTGTCGTACCACTCTACATAACTTGCAGTGTTTTGTGGCAACACAGTCACCCCCCTCGGGGCTCCTTGGGACAGGTCGGGAATATTGACATTGAAAAGCGATCCCTCCTCGGGGTTGCCGGCCAAGATCCGCTCCACCATTTGGCGTGCAAAGGATGCGCCTTGCAAGAAATCAGGGCGGCCAACCGGCGGCATTTCCAGCGAGCAGGCAATGCTCGTCTTTCTGAAAAAAGCCCCTTCCACCGCGGCACCCACCGTGCCCGAATACAGCACATTGATCCCCGCATTGCTACCAGCATTTAGACCGCTCACCACCAGATCAGGCGACCAAGGCAGCAGCATTCGCAGGGCCAACTTCACACAGTCTGCCGGACGCCCCTCCACCGCCCAGCCCAGCATCTCACCTTTTTCGTCAGCCACCTCGGTGGCCACAATGGGGCTGAATATGGTCACTGAATGACCAGCGGCACTCTGTTCGGTTGCCGGAGCAACCGCCAGCACCTCACCCAGCTTGCGCATTTCTGCCATGAGTGCCCGAAAGCCTGGCGCATAAATCCCATCATCATTCGTCATCAAAATTCGCATGTCTTTCCCCATTCAAATACTGGCTATTTTCAAACACACCAATTCAGCCATCCGTTCCCCGTTGCGTGCCTTCTGGCAATTGTTTTTCTTCTGACAAAGCATTTTCTCCCTTGGATTTGCGTGCCTTCAACGGCCTTTTGGGCTTGTCGGCCGAAAACCGTTTGTGCCGCAAAAGGTGATGGTAGTGTTGTGCGAATCGGTGGGCCTCATCACGCACCGCCTGCAGCAAACGAAGGGATTCGCTGTGCCGGCTAAGCCGCAACGACTCCGACTCTCCAGGAAGAAAGACCTCCTCTTCCTGCTTGGCAAGCGACAGCAAGGTAGGAGGTTGCAACTTCAGCGATTCAAATGCCTGAATCGCTGCGTTCAATTGCCCCTTGCCCCCGTCAATCAGCAATATATCGGGCCACGGCCTTTCCTCGGGAGAATGGCTGAACCGTCTAAGTATCACCTCGCGGATACTGGCATAATCATCAATCCCCCGAACTGTCTTGATCCGAAAGCGCATGTATCCGTTCTTGAAGGGTAACCCATCCAAAAAACAAACCAGCGACGCCACCGTGTCGCTACCCCCCAAATGCGCAATATCCACCCCCTCTATCACCCGCGGACGATCCTTCATCGCCAGAATTTTACGCAGACCCGTCAACCCCTTCTTCGGATCAACCGAAAATACCTCCGGCTGCACATCCCTATCCACAGAGCCCCGCCGACCCAGCGATTGAAGCGCCTGAATGTCGTCTCGCAAACGGGCGGCCCGCTCAAATTCAAGCGCCTTCGAGGCTTCTTCCATCCGAACACCCATTTCCCGCAGCAACCGTTTCTTGCGCCCCTCCAGAACCAGCCTCAAAGACCGAATCTGGGCCCGGTAATCCTCACGGCTTACCCGAAGGTTGCACGGTGCTGTGCACTGGCGAATGGAATGAAGAATGCACGGCCTAAACCACCGCCACTTTGGATCGACTGAACGGATACTGAGCTTGCAGGTTCTGAACTGAAAAATCCGTTGCAGCACCTGAATTGCCATCCGCAAGCTGGCTGCAGAAGTGAACGGCCCATAAAGTCGCACACCACGCCTTCGGGGGTTGCGTGTGAATTCTACGCGCGGAAATTCCTCACGAACGCGGATCTGCAGATAAGGAAATGACTTGCTGTCTTTCAGCTCCACATTGAATCGGGGCTGAATATCCTTGATCAGACGCGCCTCCAAAAGCAGCGCATCCACCTCCGTCTCGGCCAAAATATGATCAATGTCTGTGATCAGGGGCACCATGTCGGCGGTACGCGAATCTTCCGCAGCCGCTTTGGTGAAATAATGCCCCGCCCGGCTGCGAAGATTCTTCGCTTTGCCAACATAAATCACCCGACCCTGGGCGTCTTTCATCAGGTACACGCCCGGCGAGTGCGGGAAACTCCGCACCTTCTCCGCCGGACTTACGACTTTGGCAGGGGACTGCTCGGCTGATTGCTCACCCGTCTCCCGCTGATCGCCTGGCTCTTCCTCGCCGCCTACCACCCCGAACTCCCTCCGGGGCACCTCGGGCAATTGCCCGGGCTAGGCCCCTCTCCTGATGATATCCTTGCCCACCCAGGGCCGGAGTACCTGAGGCACCGCAATCGAACCATCCGCCTGCTGGTGGTTTTCCACCAAGGCCACAAGGGCCCTCGCGCAGGAGACTGCGGTGCCATTGAGCGTGTGCACAAACCGGGTACCTTTTTGCCCTGCCGATTTGTAACGAATGTTTAGCCTTCTGGCCTGAAAGTCTGTGCAATTGCTGGTGCTGGTCACCTCACCATATCCACCCCGGCCCGGCATCCAGGCCTCAAGGTCATATTTTCGGTAGGCCGGGCCTCCCAAATCACCGGTGCAGGTGTCTATCACCCGGTAAGGCAAACCCAAATCCTGAAACACCTCTTCCTCGATACCCAAAATTTCCAAGTGCAGCGCCTCGCTCTGCTCAGGCGTGCAAAAACTGAACATCTCAACCTTGGTGAATTGGTGCACACGGTACAAGCCCCGCGTGTCCCGCCCAGGCGCCCCTGCCTCCGTGCGGAAACAATGCGACAAGCCCACATATTTCAGGGGCAAACGCGCCGCATCCAGAATCTGGTCGCGGTGCATGCCACCCAATGTGATTTCCGCAGTCGCCACCAGGCACAGGTCCGATTGCTCAATCGTATAAACCTGACGGGTCTCCGGGTTGGGATCCCGCGGCATGAAGCCGATCCCCTCCAAAACCTCCACTTTCGCCAAATCAGGAGTGATGATCGGGGTGTAACCGCGGGCCACCAGCTTGGCCATTGCGAAATGCACCAAGGCCAACTCCAAAAGCACCGCCTCATTCTTCAAAAAATAAAACTTGGAGCCCGTGACCGATGACCCCGCCTCAAAGTCCACCAAATCAAGACTTTCCATCAAGGAGACATGATCCTTGGGGGCAAAATCAAATGCGGGAATTTTCCCCCATTGACGAATGTCTTTGTTGCTGTCAGGGTCACCGCCAATGGGAGCTTCGGGGTGGGTGAGGTTAGGAAGTTGGCAAAGCGCCTCCCTCACCCTCACCTCCGCCTCGCGAAGTTTGGCCTCCAACCCTTGAGCTTCCTCACGCAGGGCCTTGCCTTCGCTGATCAGGGCCTGACGCCCCGTCTGGTCTTTCTCCTTGGCGATCAGCTTCGAGACCTCGTTCTGCCGCTCCTGCACCGCTTGGGTGCGCTGGGCCAAGGCCCGGCGGTGATCATCGGCCTCCACAGCCACGGCAGGATCCGCCTTCACCAGACGGTTCACGCAATTGGCCCGCACAGCCTCGAGATTTTCACGCACATATTGAATATCTAACATGCTATTTAATCTTGCTCGGTTTTAGGCCAATGGCTCAGGGACGCTGGTCGATGGGGGTATAAGGGCAGTCATTTGTGCCCGTGAATATTTGCTCCGGGCGAAAAATGCGGTTGTTCTTCAGTTGCTCCAGCCAATGCGACAACCAGCCAGACACCCGAGCCACCGCAAAAATAGGCGTGAAAAGGTCGCGCGGAATTCCCAAAGCCTCGTACACGATGCCCGAAAAGAAATCGACATTCGGATAAATGCCCTTGGGCCCCAAGATCTTCACCGCCGCCGCTTCCAATTGCAGCGTCAGGTCATAGCGCACTGGCCTGCCACTCTCGGCAAACACATTCTCGGCCAACTCTTGAAGCACCGTCGCCCGGGGGTCCTTCACCTTGTAAACCCGGTGCCCCATTCCCATGATTTTTTTCTTGGTGGCCACAGCGTGCTCCAGCCAACCAGTGGCTTTGGACGGCTCGCCAATTTCGTCGAGCATGTCCAAAACTTCTTCGTTGGCCCCGCCGTGCAGCGGGCCACTCAAGGTCCCTACCGCCGCCGCCACCACCGAATAGGGGTCGGCCAAGGTCGAGCCTGTCACCCGCGCCGAAAACGTGCTGGCGTTCATCTGATGCTCCGCGTGCAGCACAAAGCACGCATCCAGCACCCGGGCAACCGCCGTGGAAGGCTCCCTGCCAAATAGCATCCAATAGAAATTGGCCGCATGACTCAGGTCTTCACGCGGCGCAATCGCGTCATCACCATGCCTAAGTCGATGAAAAGTCGCAACTAGTGTGGGCAGCTTGGCGATCAAGCGCACCACTGATTCCCAATTCGTTTTTGAGTTGGACACATCGCGGGCAGGATAGAACATGCCCAGCCCAGCAACTGATGCCTGCAACGCAGCCATCGGATGCCCCGACTCAGGCATGCATTTGATCATGTCGCAAAGCTTGTATTTCAGCTTGCGATGTTCTTTGAGCTGGCTGTCAAAAATAGCCAACTCTTTTTGGGTTGGCAGTTCACCCTTCAACAGCAACCAGGAAGTTTCTTCAAAGGTACTTTCCCGAGCCAGCGCCTCCACTGCGATGCCGCGGTACTCCAAACGCGCCCTTTGCCCATCAATAAAACTGATCGACGACTCGGCCACCGGCACATCTGCCAGGCCCGGACGGTATTCCGGCTCGCTCATCACCACCCCCGCCGCATTTGTTTTGTAAGTCTTTTGCAAATCTCAGGTTGTGTCAGCCCAAAATTGAGCCTTCAGCCTGCCCGGCCTGCTATATGTCGATTGTAGGAACCCCTGCCCTGACCGGTGAGGGGACATTTGTTTTCCTAGTCATTCCTCGGTGTAAAAAAGCCCCACCAAACCCTCCGAGCAATCCGATTCACCAGGTTTTTCTGCCAAAATCGCCCTCTGGCCTAATGTTTTGGCAAAAACCAACGCATCAGACAACTCTAGGGGCCAAACCAACAACATCGGCTCCATCCAACCCACCTCAAGCTCAACACCCACCGCCGCCAGATGCTGAAGCCCCTCCGCCGCCACCCTATCCCTCAGTTTCCTATAAAGCAAAGCATTACTTTCTGTATCCAAAGGCATACTTCCTGGGTTACAGGATGTCAGCAATGCCCAAGGCTTGCCACCAACCAGTTTGAAAAAACCCTCCGGACAAGGTTCGTCCACCCGCAATACCATCACTCTGTCGCTTTCGACCAATCCCTCCAAAAGCCAGTAACTGGTTTTGCTGTAGGCGCTTTCCAATTCCTGCCAATGTTTCCTCATGGCTGGCTCGCTGGCGTAAATTGCTTATCTATAGCCTTGAACCCATCCATGTCACGCACCGGGTCAAACCCCTCGTCGGCCTTGAACTGTTTCCAAATCGTAGCCTTCCGGCCGGCTGGAATTTTTGCCATCGCCCCTTCAATCATGGTGGCCATGCCCTCCACCGTTTTTTTAGCTGCCTCCGATTGGGGCCCCTGCATCTTGCGCTGCTGGCCTGCGACTTGCGCCAGAATGGTCGATGCGTTCAACAAGTTCATCGGCTGATCCTTCGAAAGCAATTGCACCTGCTTCAGGTCAGCCAATGCCCCAGCCTCCTCCCCTTTTTGCGCCAGGAGATACCCCCGACCAACATGCAGGTCCACCAGGTCATTCGGGGCGGGATTTTCTTTCAGCCCCAAATCAAAATCTGATAAAGCCGCATTACGCCACTGGTTCATCAGGTTCCACCCGCGCATCCGCCGAATGGAAGGGGTTGTCGGGTCCAATGTCATCGCCTGGGTTTGGCTGGCCAGCGCACCAATGTTGTCCCCCTGTCGGGCCTGAATAGTTCCCAATCGCTCCCAAGCCAAAGCCAAGGCTTGCCGGTCATCCGGCTTCCGCATTGTCTGCAGCTCCAAATATCTCCGTAAATCTGCTGCGGCCTCTCCCAGCAACTTGCTGGCATTCGGATCAGTCTTGGGCAATCTGGCACCTTGCGAAAAACGGGCCAGCCCCTTCGCTAAAAAAGCAGCAGCATTTTCCGGATTTCTCAAAAAAGCCGCCTCAGCCATATTGATACCGTCTTCCACCTTGCCAGCTCGCAAAAACTGGTTGGCTCCGTTTAGCAAGTAATCGCTCACTTTTTTCGGATCCGGCTCGCGCTGTCCCGCCTGATCCCATGCCTTGGCCGCCTCGAATCTTGCCTGATTGTCTTTTGAAGTATCGGCTCCACGGTCCAAAATCTGGGCATAGGCCGCCCAAGTGTTTGCCTTGGCGTTGGGATAGGCCGTCACTGCTTTTTTCAAAAGCGCGCCAGCCTCTTTTTCCTGCCCAAGCTCACTCAAAATCCCTGCCAAATTGGCTAGCCCCAACTCCGTTTCCTGGGTGGAAAGGGCCTTTTCCAGATCCGTTTTTGCCTGTTCAAAAAGCGCTTTAGCCTCCGCCAATCGCTTGGCATCCCTCAATTTTACTGCCTGACGAAATCGGGAATCAGCCCGATTGACCAAAAACACTTGCGTGGCCCCCGCCCCGGCTTCGGCCCGTTGAAAATGCCGGTTAGCCTCCTCAAAATCACCCTCCCTGGCCTCACAAACACCCAGCATCACATCAGTGAAAACAAAATCTGGCTGAAGTGATCGCGCCACCAGGTACCCCGAATGGGCCGAACCCGTTTCACCCTGCTCCAAACTGATGGTTGCCAAAAAATATTGCGACCAAAAATGCCTCGGATCCAAGGCAATAGCCTCGCGAAAAGCGTTAGCAGCCAGGCTATATTGCCTCGCCTTGAAATGCTCGTCACCAATTAAAAACCACTCAAGAGGCGTGGTCGCCTTGCCGCTTTTTGCCAAATCCATTGCGTTCTGGCTAGCATCCGGATCTGAATTTTTCAAATACTGCCCCATTTTCAAATGGAAAAGCTTGTCGATGGGTAATAACCCTTTCGCCTTTTCCAAATGGGCCTTGGCACCCGCCAAGTCTTTCTCATCAAATGCAGTATCCGCCAAAATCACAAACAACTCACCCAAACGCGAACGGATGTTACCCCGCTCCTCCTCCCGAAAATACTTGTCAAAAACCGGCTCGGGTTTCTCAAGAGCCGCATCCAGATTCACCAAGGCAAACGCATTGGCTACATTGTCCCGAATGGTCTTTCGCAATTTGCCAATTTCCACACCCACCTGGTTCACATGAGAAAACAATGCGGCGTCATGCGCCTTGTTGAAATCAGCCACCAGCTTGTCGGTCGCCAAATGCTGGTTGGCTTCCACCAGCATTTCATCCAATTCCTTGGTCAAATCCGCCAAGTCTTCCTTAGCTGCATCATGGCCAGAACTGGCCGAGGCCAGTGTGGCTAGTCCACCTTCCAAGCTGTTCTTGGCCTCGTCAAATCGTCGCTCAGCAATGGCTCCCCTGGCTACCTGCAAGGCACCCCTGCCGCTTTCACGCGCCGATTCAACCTGCCGCTGCAAAGCCAAGCGGTTGCTTTCCGCTATGCCAAATGCCGCATTCAGCGCGATGCTGCCTCCAAGCAACACCACCAAAAAGGCTGCGCCAACCCCAGCCAACGCCGCCAGGGCTTTGTTTCGCTTGGCCCATTTCACCACCTTTTGCAACCGGGTTATAGGCCGGGCCATGATCGGGTCACCACGCCCAAACGCCGCCAGATCTTCCGCCATTTCGACGGCTGTCAGATATCGCTTTTCCGGCGCCTTTTCCAGTGCTTTCAGCGCGATGGTCTGCAAGTCAATCGGCACCGTCGGGTTCAAATCAATGGGCGAGACCGGCTCCTTCTTGCGCACATGCTCCAAAGTTTCCAAAAGGGTGCGCCCCTTGAAAGGCGGTCGCCCCGTCAGAAATTCATACAAAATGGCTCCCAATGAGTAGATGTCCGCCGCCGCGGTCAATTCCTTGGCCTTGCCCTCTGCCTGCTCCGGGGGCATGTAGCTGGGTGTTCCCATGATCGACCCTGTCCGGGTGTGCCCATCATCCGCATCAAGCTCCTTGGCCAAGCCAAAGTCGGTTACCTTGGGAAGGTCTTCCTTGGTGAGCAACACATTCGCCGGCTTCAAGTCGCGGTGAATAATCTTCAGCGAGTGGGCATGGCCCATGGCCCGGCAAATTTGCTCCATCACCCGGGCAGTGAACTGCGGTTCCTGCGGCTCCCCTTTCAACCGGCTATCCAGCGGGCCACCTTCCACAAACTCCAGCGCCATATAGGGCAAGCCTTGGAACTCTCCCACATCAAACACGCCCACAATGTTGGGGTGCTGGGCCGCAGCCACCGACCGCGCCTCAAGCCTGAACCTTTCCAGCTCCGATTCGCTAGCCTGGCTGTTCAACACCATTTTCAGGGCAACCATGCGGTTCAGCCCCAACTGCCTGGCACGGTACACCACACCCATGCCACCCCGCCCCAACTCACCCAAAATTTCATAGCCAGGCACTTGGGGCATTCTGCCTTTGCCAGATGCAGGCGAATTGGGAACCGTTGCCCCAAGCGTTCCCTTCAAGCCAACCTGGGTAGCCGAAACTTGGCTTTTCCCAGCCACTGTTTTTGACCCCGCGCCAATAGCACCGGTCTTTAAAAGCTGGCTCTGCCCTGGTGCTACTGTCGCCCCCGAGTCATCCCCGGCCCCTGGCGGAGGCATCGTCGCACCGGAATCATCCACAACACCACCCGGAGGCATCGTCGCGCCTGAATCATCTATCCCGCCCGGTGGAGGCATCGTCGCACCGGAATCGTCCACAACACCACCCGGAGGCATCGTTGCCCCTGAGTCATCTGCTGCTTCACCCGGAGGTAAGGTTGCACCCGCATCCCAACCCGCTCCCCTAGCTTGGGGCGTGTCAGCCAAGGTCGATCCATCATCCAACCCCGCGGCAAAGGCACCACCTTTCAGGGCTCCAAGTGCTCCGCCGCTAGGCAAGGCATCAGGGGCCAAGGTGCGGTCGTCCGCTGAATTCGGCTGGGGTCTAGCCGCAAAATCATCCGGGGCCAAGGTGGCGTCCATCCGGTTATTCACTGTGACTTTATTTGCCTCGGGCACTGGGTTACCGGGGGCCAAGGTGGCATCCGAGGCCCCGCCACCATCCACCCCCACCAAGCTGTCAGGCGCCAGAGTCGATTCAGAATCGGTGGCAATGTTTTTGGCAGGCGGGTTGGGGCGGGTCATAAAATGAATCCTGAAAAAGCCAACTGGCAGACATGCTCCAAATGCATACCTGCCAGTTTAACGGTTCTTTTTCAGAATGTTCAAAACCAATCTGCCGGGCCAGCAAAAGGCCAGCACCATTAACGAATGCGAGTCCCCGGATGGGCATGGAGTTGATGCGCCTCAACCTGGTCAGGGGTCAGATGCCAACCGCAATCATCACAGGTTAGGGTTTTTTCGTAGCAAGTTGGACACAGCAAGGGCCCACCCAAAAAGAATTGGTCAAAGCGCCGCTGGTCATCCCCCCCCAAATGGGTCGGATCGTTGGGCAGAGAGGTCATCTCCTTGCAAGCACTGCACCGCGCATGGCGCGCTTGGTTCAAAACAGGAGTAAAATGATCATGAAAACCGCGAGAAACCACACCCTTACCCAAACAGAGCGGGCAAGACATGCCCAGTTGCGAGGCAATGGCCTTGCGAATGAAATCGCTTTTGTTCGGCAATTTGTCGAGCAAATCAGCCAATTCCTTCTCCACCTTAAAAGCCACGATTGCTGTTTTCGGGGCTTTGGGTGTGGTCATGAAATGATTCCTCGTGTTTACCGGGTTGGGTAATTGCCCCGGATCTAAAAGGCCACAGGCACCCTTCCCCTTAACCGTCTCAACCTTCTATAAAATACCTGACTATAAAATACCTGACAATTTTATGATCGTCCATCTTTCCGCCAATCAAACAGTCAAGGCTTTCTCATGAACCCCCATTCCACCCGAAGCGGACAGGTTCGAGGGTGGAATCTTTTCTGCCTGCCCATCGTGACACTTGTGGCCCTCTTGGTTAGCCCCGAAACCCTTTTTGCCCTCGAATCGGGTGCCAGCGCTGGCAAACAGCCCGTGTGGGCCGCAATTCCATTTGCTTTGCTCTTGCTGGGAATCGGCGTTTTCCCGCTGGCTATCCCCCATCTGTGGCATCGCGACAGCCTCAAATTCTGGTTTGCCCTGGCCTTGTCGCTGCCGGTTGCCCTCACAACTCCCTGGCAGGGAACTTCTCATGCCCTTTTGGAATACTTGGCCTTCATGGCCCTTATCGGCTCGTTGTTTGTCGTGGCCGGAAACATCCATCTGGAAGGCACCTGGCGCGGCACTCCCCTAGCAAACACCGCCCTTCTGGGCTTGGGAGCCGTGCTGGCAAATCTTTTGGGCACAACGGGTGCCAGCATGCTGCTAATCAGGGTGCTTTTGGGCACCAACCGCGGTAGAAGGCATCTTGTCCATTTGGTCCTTTTTTTCATTTTCATTGTCAGCAATACCGCCGGCCTCCTCACCCCCTTGGGTGACCCGCCACTTTTTCTCGGCTTTCTTCACGGCGTACCCTTCATCTGGACTTTAGGCCTGGCACCCCAGTGGCTTTTGGTCAACTCTTTATTGCTCGCTCTGTTTTGGGCACTCGACTGCTTTATTTTCGCTGAAAAACCCGGTCCACTAGCCCCCACCAACCGCTCGCAATTTCGCCCAACCCTATTTGTTCAAGGCAGTCACAACCTTCTATTCCTGCTCGGAATCGTGGGAGCGGTGCTACTGAAAGGGTCGATGGGCGAAGGACTTGGTGCCACCCTTCTCTCCGCCGGCCTGATGGTCCTGATGGCTTGGTTTTCCTTGCGAACCACTAGCAAAATTTTAAGGCAACTGAACGGCTTTTCCTGGGCCCCGGTTTTGGAAGTGGCAATTCTTTTCGCTGGCCTGTTTGTCACCATGGGCCCCGCGATTGCCCTGCTCGAGGAAAACAGCCAGCATTTGGGTATCAACAAACCCTGGCAGTTCTTCTGGCTCACGGGTGCCCTGTCCAGCTTTTTGGACAACGCCCCCACCTATGTGGCTTTTGCCAGCTTAGCTATGGGCAGCTCCGGATTGACAAATGCAGGGGATTTTGGCGAATTGACAACCTACCAAGGCGGCGCGCTACTCAAAGCTATCAGTTGTGGGGCCGTTTTTCTGGGAGCTATGACCTACATCGGCAATGGCCCCAATTTCATGGTCAAAAGCATTGCCGAGGCCTCGGGCGTCCGCATGCCGGGCTTTTTTGGCTACCTGCTTTGGTCCTGCGGGCTCCTTTTGCCTATCTTGGCAGTGTGTTGCTGGGTATTTTTCATTTAATATTTCCCGCCCACCCAAGTTCAATCCTCGCGCCTTTTCCCTTGCCCATTGGCCAACTTGGGGTAATATTTAACTATCCAGTTTTGGATGGTGGATGTAGCTCAGTTGGTAGAGCACCGGATTGTGGTTCCGGCTGTCGCGGGTTCAAATCCCGTCATTCACCCTAAGTGCTCACGCAATCGCCTGCTATCAAAGCCCGTATGCCGGGCCAAACATTCTGTATTCCATCCTGCACCTCTTTTTCCAGTTGCCTTTCGGCCACGCTTTCAGCGTGCTTTCTTTAGCCGTATAATGGGATAAATTCTTACCCAACTTTTGGAAACTTACACCATGCTCTACGCCAGAAGTTATTTGCTTTTTGCGTTGCTGGCATCCCTTGGCTGCAACTTGGTTTCACCCCACCAAGCTTGGGCACAAGACTCCGGCCCTCCCCTATCCCCCGACCTCGAGCTCAGGGTAGACGCTATGGCCGCCAAGGCGGCTGGCTGGCTCAAAACCCGCCAGGAAGCTAATGGCGGTTGGTCTACCGAACTCAGCCCAGGCATAACTGGCATCGTCTCCACCGGATTGCTAAAAGGGGCCAAGCTTCCCGCAACCGATCCCATGGTGGCCAAATCCCTGATATACATTGAAGGCTTGATCAACCCCGAAGCTGGCCACATTGCCGGCAAGAATCCGCGCATGGGTCTGCAAAACTATGTCACCTGCGTCAATCTGATGGCCCTGTCCGCAGCCGGCCGCGATGCCCACAAAAAAGTGATCGCCGATGCTTCCTCCTTCCTGCGCAAACTGCAGTGGGATGACGAAGAAGGCAAAAACCGCAACGACGATTTCTTCGGCGGTGCCGGATACGACTCCAAATCCCGCCCAGACATGTCCAACACCCAATATTTTCTCGACGCCCTCAAAGAGGCCGGCATTCCCCCATCAGATCCCGCCTATCAACGCGCTATGTTGTTTGTCAGCCGTTGCCAAAACCTGAAGAGTGAACATAACGACCGCCCTTGGGCCGACAAAATAAACGATGGCAGTTTCATTTACTCCGCGGCGGCCGGTGGCTCCACCAAAAGCTTCGATTCTCCCCAACAAAATGGCGCGCTGCCAGGCTATGGCAGCATGACCTATGCAGGGGTGAAAAGCCTCATCTATTGTGGCGTAAAAAAAGAAGACCCCCGCATTCAGGGTGCCCTGAAATGGCTCCGTGACAATTACACACTCGACAAAAACCCAGGCATGCCCGAAGGGCGCGAGGAATGGGGATATTTCTATTACCTGCACACTGCTAGCAAGGCTCTCCAGCTTTTGGGCGATGATTCCTTCACCGATGCCAAATCGCAAAAACACGACTGGCGACGCGAAATCATCGAGCGGCTCGAAAAACGCCAATCCGCTGATGGTTCCTGGGCCAACCCGAAAGACCGCTGGATGGAGGGCAATCCAACTCTGGTGACTGGCTATGCTCTCATGGCCTTGGCCAACATCCGCTCCAAATAAATCTATCAAGGCTTGCAAAAAAACTAAAAAAGATGGCAAAAATCCAACGATAGACCTCACCATCAGGCGCCCAGCTATTGATGGGCCCGCCCGCTGATACTGGCCTACAGCATTCCCCTTCCAACTTTTCGATTAGCTGGCCCCTGCGGCTTGCCATTTGCCTGGTGCTTCCTACCGGGTCGGGCAAAGCCCTGTTTCCCCCCCCTTGGCCTTTGGGTTTGGCCAACAGCCAAGCCCCACACCATTTTTGATGAGCTCAACGAAAAACCTGGTGGCGAGTTTATCTCCCAAAACCCCGGCTATTTGGGCCCAAACTCTTGCGCCCCCTGCCATGCCAAAAGGGTGGACGATTTCCATGGCACACGCCATTTCAGGTGTCGCCCAGCACGGGCTGGAATTGGCCCAAAAAACACCTCAAGGCCGAAGCTTGGTGCCACAGTTCCAATCCAGGCTCAAATCGTGGCAAAACCAGTAGTTGCAGACCCCAAGGGCGCCACTGGTTTTTAG
>Ga0255124_1000459_pt1 | contig 13501 bp, 13 predicted proteins | sample Law_Cont_RepB_8d_FD_188564 | JGI IMG/M metagenome (GOLD analysis project Ga0255124, IMG submission 188564) | Freshwater microbial communities from St. Lawrence River, New York, United States - Law_Cont_RepB_8d | ecosystem: Environmental > Aquatic > Freshwater > River | place: USA: New York... | reverse complement strand
CATGAAGCCGAATCCGGTCTCGCGAATGGAGTCGGCGATTTGCGTGGGCGCGAGATTAAGGCGAATGCCGGCGGCTTCCAACACGTCGGCCGAACCGCTGCTGCTCGAAACCGACCGATTGCCGTGCTTGGCCACAAAGCCACCGCCGGCGGCGACCACGAAGGCGGCGGCGGTCGAGATATTGAAGGTGCCGCTGGCGTCGCCGCCCGTGCCGCAGGTGTCGATGAGCGGGCTGCAGGCGGATTCGACCTTGAGCGAGAGTTCGCGCATCACCGAGGCCGCCGCGGTGATTTCGTCCACCGTTTCCCCCTTCATGCGCAGCGCCACCAGCAGGCCCGCGATCTGCGCCGGCGTGGCCTCGCCCGCCATGATTTGGCGCACCACGGCCAGCATGTCGTCAAAGGCGAGATCCTGATGGGCGATGGCGGCGGCGATGGCGTCTTTGATTTGCATTGCGGAGGTCTCAGGCCGCGCGGCGACCGCGGCTCAGGTTGAAAAAGTTTTGGAGCAGGGCGTGCCCGTGCTCGGTCAAAATGGATTCAGGGTGAAACTGCACGCCGTACACCGGCAGTTCCCGATGCCGCACGCCCATGATTTCATCAACGCTGCCATCGGCATGCGCGGTCCAGGCGGTGATTTCCAGACACTCCGGGCAGCTCGCTTTATCGATCACCAACGAGTGATAGCGGGTGGCGGTGTAGGGATTGCCCAAGCCCTCAAAGACATCCGTATTGCGGTGATGGATGAGTGAGGTCTTGCCGTGCATGACTTCGCGCGCGTGCACAATCTTCCCGCCAAAGGCTTGCCCGATGCTTTGATGCCCGAGGCACACGCCGAGGATGGGGAACACGCCCGCCAACTCGTGCACCACCGCCAGCGACACGCCGGCCTCGTTCGGCGTGCAGGGACCCGGCGAGAGGATGATGTGGTCAGGCTGCAGGGCGCGGATCTCCGCGACCGTGATGGCGTCGTTCCGGTGCACCGCCACCGTCTCCCCCAACTCCCCGCAGTACTGCACCAGGTTGTAGGTGAAGGAGTCGTAGTTGTCGATCATGAGGACCATAGCGCGGGTCTCCTGTTGAGGGCTTTGGATTTATCGCCAGGAGATGTTGTTCGATGGCCGCTCGTGTGTGCGGTGGCGGCGGCCGTCCGACCATGAAATCTGTCGCTGGAGTACCAAACAGTACCAGGCCGGCATTTTCCCCCAGAACGGGCCACTAATGCATCTCCGCCGTTGCGCAGAGAACGGCGAGGCGCGACAACGATGCGGAGTGAGGTTCGCCGCGAGGGCGCGAGTTCAGCCGATCAGGAAGTCGCCCGCGGCCAGGCCGGCCGGACGGGTGCTGAGCGTGGCGAACTGCACGGGGCTGAAGGTGGTCAGGCTGCCGTCCTGATCGAAAAACAGATTGCCTGTCACGGCGTCATAGAGAATGCGGGTAGTGAACGCGGTCGCCGCGCTGGCGGTCTCGAAGGCGGCGCCGGCCAGCGCGCCAGCGCTCATCCCCAGGAACCAGTCGTGGTCGAGCACCAGAACGTCGCCGCCGGTGGCGCCTGCGCCTTCAAACTCGCTCACGATGTCCACGTTGCCCGCGCCCAGCATGGCGTTGAAGCGAAAGCTGTCCTCGCCCGCGCCGCCGCTCAAGGTGTCGTTGCCGGCATTCCCCTCCAGCACGTCACTGCCGGCGCCGCCATCCAGGGTGTCGGCGCCCGCGTCGCCATAGAGGGTGTCGGCGTCGGCGCCGCCCAGCAGCCGGTCCGCGCCGCCCAGCCCCGCCAGTACGTCGGCGCCAGCGCTTCCAATCAAGGTGTTGTCGGTCGCGTCGCCGGTCAGCCTATCGGCATAGGCGCTGCCGGTAAGGTGCTCGATGTCGAGCAGCACATCGCTCCCTGCGCCGCCGGTGTTTTGCGCCGGCGCCTGCGCCGGACGAACGCTGCCGGTGAGGGTGAAGTTGTCGACGCGCCAGGTTGCACCGGCGGCGTTGTTCGCACCGAGCGCCGAATCCGTGGCGCCCGTGGCGGCCAGCGTGAAGTTGACCGTGCCGGCGAGGGCGCTTTGAGCGCTCAAATCAAGCAGATGCACGGCGCCCGGATTGCCGCGCTGTGCGGCGCCGGCAGCCAGACTCACGCTGTTCGCACTCAGGCTCCAGCTGGTGGGGCCAAAGCCGCGATTGCCGCTCGAGCCCTGTTCCCAGAAATCAACCGACGAGAGGTCCAGCACGTAGCCCTCCGCCACCGTCAGGCTGAACACAAAGGCGTTGCCGTCGTGCCAGCTTGTGGCCGCGATCGCTGTGTCCGAGACGCCCTGGCCTTTCAAGCCCAGCGCTTCCAGCGCCGTACCGTCTTGCGTCGACCACGCGCCACCGCCGGAAAGTCCGGTAGGGAGCGTGCTGGCGGGATCGAGCCCCGGGTTGTTGTAGGCCAGCGCATCGGTATTGAAGCGATAGCGCAGCAACACGCCGGCGGCCAGCGCCACGCTGACGCCGGCGTGCGCAGTGTCGTAACTCGCGGTGTCGTTGTCGGCGCCGCCGATGAGGGTGTCGTTGCCCAGACCGCCGATAAGGGTGTCGTTGCCGGCGCCGCCGTCCAGCGTGTTGTTGCCGCTGTTGCCGACGATGCTGTTCGCGCCGCTATTGCCCGCGCCATCAATCGCCGCGCTGCCGCTCAGGATCAGGTTTTCAAGCGCCGCATCCAGCGCATAGCTGAAGGCGCAGACGATCGTATCGAGGCCGCCTGCGTCGAGCACCACATCGCCCGCATCGTCGACCACGAACAGATCGTTGCCCTCGCCGCCGATGAGCGTGTCTGCGCCTGCCCCGCCGTCGAGGGTGTCGTCGTTGTTGCCGCCGTAGAGGGTGTCGACCCCTGCCGCGCCGAACAGCGTATCGTTGCCCGCGCCGCCATCGAGCGTGTTGTCGCCGCTGTTGCCCGTGATGAGGTTGGCTTGGGTGTTGCCCGTGCCATTGATCGAGGCCGCGCCGGTCAGGACCAGGCGCTCAAGGCCGGTGCCCAGTTGATAGGAGAGGGGGGTTTCCACCGTGTCGACGCCGGCGGAATCGCTGATGCGGTCACCCAGGTTATCGATCACATAGGTGTCGTTGCCGGCCCCGCCGATCAGGCTGTCCGCGCCAACACCGCCGTTTAGCCGGTTGTTGCCGGCGTTGCCGGTCAGGCGATTGGCGAGCGCGTTGCCGGTGGCGTTGAGGGCGGCGCTGCCGAGCAGGGTGAGTTGTTCAACATTGCTTGGCAGCGTGTAGCTGACGGCGCTCTTGACCAGATCTGTGCCTGAGCTGGCGGATTCCAGCACCTTGTCCAGCGTGGCGTCGACCAGATAAACATCATCCCCCGCGCCGCCGTTCAGCGTGTCGGCGCCAGCGCCGCCGTCCAGGGTGTCATTCCCGGCGCCCCCCAGCAGCAGGTCGCTGCCGGCGAGGCCGAGCAGGAAGTCGTCACCGGCCAGGCCGTTCAGGGTGTCGCGACTGCTGGTGCCGCTCAGCCGGTTTTTGGCGGAAGTGCCGGTCAGTACGGCCATGGGGACAAGTCCTCGAAGGGGGATGCAGGCACGCGCGCTGCCACTGTGTGGTGGCGAGTATTTCAGAGACCTGAAGCTTGGGGATAGGGCTGAAACAGGCTTTTTTCAGCCTATTGCCTGCGCTTTAAGGGCACCCACCTTGCGCCGGCCTGCCCGGCGATCCTGCCGTGAGCCCGCATGGCCACACGAGATGAACGGACTATGTATCTCCCGCCCATCGCGAGGTGCTGGCAAAGCCCTCGTAAGCGTTTACACTCCGGCTTCATTTCCACAGTAATGGAATTATGGAAGAGACTCAGGTCATCAAAGCGCTCGCGGCGCTCGCACAGCCCAGTCGCCTGCGGATTTTTCGGGCGCTGGTGGTCGCTGGGTCGCCGGGGATGACGCCGGGCATTTTGGGCGCGACCTTGGGCGTGCCGCCGGCCACCTTGTCCTTTCATTTGAAGGAGCTGGCTCATGCGGGGCTGGTCAGCCTGGAGCGCAGCGGTCGCCATCTGATTTACCGCGCGGAATACGCGCACATGAACGAGCTTCTGGCCTATCTCACCGCCAACTGCTGCGAGGGCGAGCCCTGCGCGGTGGTGGCATCAACGTCCTGCCCCTGTTGACGGAGTCTGTATGAAACGCTTTCACGTCCATCTGCATGTCGCGGATCTCAACCGCAGCGTGGTGTTCTATTCCCAGCTTTTCGGGCTGCCTCCCACCCGTCTGGAGGCCGACTACGCGAAGTGGATGCTGGACGACCCGCGCCTCAATTTCGCCATTTCAACGCGTGGCGAGGAGGCCGGGGTGAATCACTTCGGGTTCCAGACCGACACCGGCGAGGAACTCGCTGAGCTTAAGGCCCAGTCCGCACGGGCTGAGCTGGCGCTGGTCAACGAGGGCGAGGCGGCGTGCTGTTACGCGCGCAGCGAAAAGCACTGGATCATGGATCCCTCGGGTTTGCCATGGGAGTTCTTTCACACGCTGGGCGATATCCCGGTGTTCGGTGAGGCGCCGCCCGTCGCCACCAGCGCGTGCTGCGCGCCGGCTGCCAGCGTGCCGGTGAGCCCGCCCAAGTCATCCTGCTGCTAGGGGCGCCGTATGACCACCAACGTCCTCATTCTGTGCACCCATAACTCGGCCCGCAGCGTGTTGGCCGAGGGCATGCTCAACCATTGGGCCGAGCGGCTGGGAAAAGACGTGCGCGCCTACAGTGCCGGCAGTGCGCCTGGCGGGGTGGTGAATCCGCACGCGCTGGCGGTGTTGAGCCGAAGTGGCATCGACACGCGCGGCTTCCGCAGCAAGAGCTGGGATGAGTTCACCGGCAGCGCCGCGCCTGCGCTGTCCATCGTCATCACCGTGTGCGACAGCGCGGCGGCGGAAGTCTGCCCCCTTTTCACCGGCCGGCCCGAGTCGCCGCCCGTTAAAGCGCATTGGTCCTATCCGGATCCCTCGCGCGCGGACGGGGATGACAGCGCCAAACGGCGGGCGTTTGAACTCACCCGGCAGGCGCTGGGTTACCGCTGTTTGCAACTGTTGTCCTTGCCTCTGGCCGAGATGGACCGCGCCGCCCTGCAGTTGGCCCTGACCGACATCGCTAATCGCTAGGAGAAATTTTCACCATGAACAACGCAAACACCCCGGACCCCGCGCCGATGAGCGTTTTTGAGCGCTACCTCACGGTATGGGTTTTCTTATGCATTTTGGCCGGCATCGCTTTAGGGCAACTGCTGCCCGGCCCGGTGCAGGCGATCGGCGGCATGGAGGTCGCCAAGGTCAATTTGCCCGTCGGTCTGCTGATTTGGGTGATGATTATCCCCATGCTGCTGAAGGTGGACTTCGGCGCGCTCGAGCAGGTGAAAGCGCACTGGCGTGGCATCGGCGTCACGCTGTTTGTGAACTGGGCGGTGAAACCGTTTTCGATGGCGCTGCTCGGCTATGTGTTTATACGGCAGGTTTTCGCGCCCTGGCTGCCCGCCGACCAAATCGACAGCTACATCGCCGGCCTCATCCTGCTGGCCGCCGCGCCGTGCACGGCGATGGTGTTTGTGTGGAGTCGCCTCACCGGCGGGCACCCGCTTTTCACGCTGTCGCAGGTGGCGCTCAACGACACCATCATGGTGTTCGCTTTTGCGCCCATTGTGGCGCTACTGCTCGGGCTGTCTTCCATCACCGTGCCATGGGCGACGCTGCTCACCTCGGTGGTGCTCTACATCGTGATTCCGGTGCTGCTCGCGCAAGTGTGGCGGGCGCGCCTGCTCAAGGCGGGCCCAGCCGTGTTTGACGCCACCCTCGCGAAGATTGGGCCGTGGTCCATCACGGCGCTGCTCGCGACGCTGGTGCTGCTGTTCGGGTTTCAGGGCGAAGCCATTCTTCAGCAACCGCTGGTAATCGCCATGCTGGCGGTGCCCATCCTGATTCAGGTGTTTTTTAACTCGGCGCTGGCCTATTGGTTGAACCGGCGGCTGGGCGAGGCACACAACGTGGCCTGCCCGTCGGCGCTGATTGGGGCCAGCAACTTTTTTGAACTGGCGGTGGCGGCGGCGATCAGCCTGTTTGGCTTCAAGTCCGGCGCGGCCTTGGCCACGGTGGTGGGCGTACTGATTGAAGTGCCGGTGATGCTGTTGGTGGTGCGGATCGTTAACCAGACCAAGGGCTGGTACGAACGGGCTTGATCTCGCCCAAGATGGGTTGCTGGCGGCCATGCTGCAGGAGCATATTCCCGGCTGCGGCGCGTCCTTTCCGCCCAGTCTTTGCGAGGTGAACTGTGTCCTACGCTCACACCATCAACGGCTCAGGCTATCGCTTTGCTGACCTCAAAACCTTGCTGGCGAAAGCCTCGCCGGCCCGATCTGGTGACTACCTCGCCGGGATAGGGGCCGCCAGCGCGGTGGAGCGCATGGCCGCCCGCCTGTGTCTGGCCGAGGTCACGCTGGCCGAGATCGTGAACAAGCCGCTGATCCCTTATGAATTAGACGAAGTCACGCGGCTCATTTGCGACCGGCACGCGGTCAGCGCTTTCGCCGAAATTGCCCATTTCACGGTGGGCGACTTCCGCAACTGGCTGCTGCTGGAATCGACCGACGAGGCGACCTTGGCGCGAATCGCGCCGGCCGTCACACCAGAAATTGCCGCTGCCGTCTCCAAACTGATGCGCAATCAGGATTTGATTCTGGTCGCGCGCAGGTGCCGGGTGATTACCCGCTTCCGCAACACCATCGGTTTGCCCGGGCGACTCGCGGTCCGGCTGCAACCGAATCATCCGACGGACGATGTGAAAGGGGTGGCGGCGTCCATCCTTGATGGCCTGCTCTATGGTTCGGGCGACGCGGTGATTGGTATCAATCCCGCCTCCGACAGCCTGCCGGTATTGAATGGCCTGTGGCGGATGGTGGATGAGGTCATTCAGCGCTTTGAAGTGCCGACCCAGAGCTGCGTGTTGACGCACGTCACCAGCCAGATCAAAGCGATGGAAGCCGGCGCGCCCATCGATCTGGTGTTTCAATCCGTGGCCGGCACCGAGGCCGCCAATCAGAGTTTTGGGATCACCCTCGCGATGCTGAAAGAAGCCCATGAGGCGGCGTTAAGTCTCAAGCGCGGCACGGTGGGCGACAACGTGATGTATTTCGAGACCGGCCAGGGCAGCGCGCTGTCGGCCAACGCGCATCACGGCGTGGATCAGCAAACCTGCGAGGCCCGCGCTTACGCTGTGGCCCGCGAGTTCCGGCCCTTGCTGGTCAATACGGTGGTGGGGTTCATCGGCCCGGAATATCTCTACGACGGCAAACAGATTATTCGCGCGGGCTTGGAAGACCATTTCTGCGGCAAGCTGATGGGCGTGCCGCTGGGCTGCGACGTGTGCTACACGAATCACGCCGAAGCCGATCAGGACGATATGGACAATCTCCTCACCGTCCTCGCGGCGGCCGGCGTCACCTACATCATGGGTATCCCGGGCGCCGACGACATCATGCTGAACTATCAGAGCACCTCGTTTCACGATGCGCTCTACCTGCGCGAAGCCTTCGGCCTCAAACACGCCCCGGAGTTTGAAGCCTGGCTTGAGCGCATGAAACTGCTGAACGCCGCCGGGCGCCTGCAGTCGCTCGGGCCGCGCCATCCTTTGCTGACCGCGCTCACCGATATGACTCACGCCGCATGAGCGAGCAGAAACCGGTCGTCATCGAAGCCAATCCCTGGACCGAGCTCCGCCAGTTCACCGACGCCCGGATCGCGCTGGGTCGCGTGGGGGCCAGCCTGCCCACCGACGAAGTGCTGAAGTTTGGTCTGGCGCATGCGATGGCGCGCGATGCGGTGCATGCCGCGCTGGACCCCACCAGCCTCGATGCCAGCCTTGCGTCGCTCGGACTCCCCACGGTGTGGGTGCGGAGTCGCGCGCCGGACCGGGCGAGCTACCTGCTAAGACCCGATCTGGGACGCAGCATTGCCCCCGATGCCGAGCCCTCGCTGCGCGACCACAGAGGCCCTTTCGACATTGCGCTGGTCCTGGCCGACGGCTTGTCTGCGGTGGCGGTGCAGGCTCACGGCGCGCCGCTGCTGCAGGCTTTGCTGCCGCAGCTGCACCCCGCGTGGCGGGTGGCGCCGCTGGTCATCGCCACGCAGGCAAGGGTCGCGCTGGGCGACGACATTGGCGAAGCCTTGGGAGCGCGTCTGGTGGTGATGCTCATCGGTGAGCGCCCGGGCCTGAGTTCGCCCGATAGCCTGGGTGCCTATCTCACTTTCAATCCCCGCCGGGGGCGTTCCGACGCCGAACGTAACTGCGTGTCGAACATCCGCCCCGCCGGCCTCCCTTACCCCGAAGCGGCCCGCAAGCTCGGCTGGTTGATCAATGAGGCCTTGCTGCGTCAACTGACGGGCGTTGAATTGAAGGATGACAGTGACGTGGCGATGGTGGCGTCGCCTGCCACGCCCGAATTGCTCGTATCCCCCGCCGCGGAAGGATAGGCCGAATCCGCTCTCGCCCGGTTTTAGTCCAGGCCTGAAACGACCCCTGCTTCGTTCTGCGAGCCATCCGGCCCGTGCTCGCTTCTGGATTGTTGTCACGAGACTGTCTTTTTAGGACCGTGAATTGCCCATCGCGGACGCTGAGAATCGATATTTTCGCTTTCCCTTCAAAAAAACCGCCCTAATTTCCCAGACAACTTGAAAACGCTCTTAAGGATGATTTCCTTGGTGCCGATAGGAGCCCGAGCCCGGATGTTTGGCATCTGTTTCAGTCAGCGACCAGCGCCCGGTGCTCAACTCAGCGGCTTCCCGCAAAGCCGATTTCGACACCTGTTTACCTCTCTCTGGATCAAGGTGGCCTCGAGTGACTGAAAAAGCATCTATACCCAAAGCCGATACAGGCACCGAGCAAGCCATTGCGCGCTTCGCCAAAGACCTGTCAGAACCATTGGTCCCCGTCACACCGGACACCACCAATACGCTGGTGCACCAATACCTCGTGAAGAATCCGGGCGTGGAGACCATCGCCGTTGTTCGCGACGGTGTGCCGATCGGGTTGATTAACCGCCACACGTTTATGGAAGGCTTCGGTCGTGCCTTCGGGCGGGAGCTATTCGGTCGTGACGGCTGCACCACCTTCATGTTCGAGTATCCGCTGATCATCGAAGAAAGCGCGACGGTCGAAAACTTGGTCAAGGCCGCGCTGGATGACGGTGGCGGGGCCTTGAAGGACGGCTTTATCGTTACTCGGCAGGGTCAGTATGTGGGCATGGGTACCGGCTTCTCGCTGCTGAAATCCATGTCGGACATCGAGGCCCAAAAAACCAAGATGCTGATGTCCAGTATCAACTACGCGAGTCTTATTCAGCAGTCGCACCTCGCCGACTCCGACCGCGCACTCGCCGCTTACTTCAAAGACTACGGCATCCTTTGGGACCCACGAGATGTCGTGGGTGGTGACGCCTACTTCTTCCGCCGCACCAGCAAGGGCGTCTTGGGATGCTCGTTCGACTGTACCGGTCACGGCGTACCGGGCGCCTTCATGACGCTCATCGTGCTGTCCTTTTTCGAACAGTACTTTGAAGAAGCCACGATCGACGAACACGCCGATCCGGGCACCGCGTTAACCAAGCTGCATCAATATGTGCGGCGCGTGCTTCAGCAGAACGACGACGCCACGCGTAAGGCGTCGAACGACGGCCTCGACGCGTTTATGTTCACGCTCGAAGACGGCTCTACGACTATCAAATACGCCGCAGCGAAGTTGCACCTGATTGTTGTTACGCCCGACGGTGAGGTGAGTTCCGAGGACGGCGACAAAGCCGGCATTGGCTACTTCGATACACCCGCCGACGCGGTGTGGAAAACCTACGAAATCACCGTTCCCCAAGGGTCCGTAATGACCATTGCCACCGACGGCGTGATTGACCAGGTCGGCGGCCCCAAGAAAATTGCCTTTGGCAAGAAACGGATCGGGACTTTTGTCCAGAAACATCTCAACCAGTCGGCGAAGGAACTGGTGACCGGCTTTCAGCAGGTTTACCTCGACTGGCAGGGCGAACAGAAACGCCGCGACGACGTCAGCATCTTCATTTTCAGACACAACCCTTAGGCCCAAGGAATAACGATGGACATCGGTTCTTTTGCAACTTTCACGCAATACGCGCAGAAAAGTCAGGTTTTTTACTACTACCACGGCGAGTTCTCCACCCCGATCGTGGAAGCTGCGGCGCACTCACTGAAGGCCCGCATGGCGGATGAAGGTACTGCAGCGCAGAAGTCGCGCAAGCTCTTCTCTACCTTCATCGAGATGGCGCAAAACGTGATGCACTACGGGGTGCAGGCGCAAACCGCGGGCGGTCAGGACGTGGATGCCAAGCTGGGCGCCATCGCGGTCGGCAAAGCCAATGACACGCAGTTCTGGATTGCCTGCGCCAATCTCGTGGCCTACGGAAGCATTCCGCGCATCAGCGCCAAGCTCCGTGAGGTGCAGACCCTGAGCCTTGAAGAGATCAAGAGGCAGTACAAGGAGCAGTTGCGCAACGACGAGCACTCCCAAAACGACGCCGTAAGCAAAGGCGCTGGTCTGGGTTTTTTGACTCTGGCGCGCGACAGCTCTGAGCCGCTCGAATTTCACTTTTTGTCCGATCCCACCCGGACGGATAACGCGGCCTATTTCTTCATCAAGGCCGTGATCTAAATCACCCTGAAACCTTCCGTAACAGGACCAACCCAGTAGCAGGACTCAGACCAATGAGCGACTTTACCATCGAAGCCACCGCCGTTACCCCACAAGTGACCTTTGAAGCCGACGCCCGTCAGATGTCCCTGGAAGGCGAATGCTATCCCGAAAATCCGATGCCGTTTTTTGACGGCATCACCGCCAAGCTCGCCACTTGGTACACGGGCGCCAAGCCATCGGAATTTGTGGCTATATTCAGGCTGCAGTACGTCAACAGTAGCTCGACCAAGGGCTTCCGCGCCTTGCTCTCCATGTTTAACGACTGGGGCAAGGACGGCACCGAAGTGCAGGTGGTGTGGGAACACGAAGAAGAAGACGACACCATGGAAGAGCTCGGACAGGATCTGGTTGAGGACTTCGGTTACATCCATCTGGAAACCGCCACGTTCTAATCCGGTCTTCTGGCTGGACGCCACCTGCTTTGCCGCCCTCGGCGAGCAGGTGAAAAACTTGGCGCGCGCCGCGGGATGAATGCGGGTCCTGTGCCAGAATTGAGATCTAAGCCTCCAATTGATTGGAGGGTGCCGCAACACAGGGTTTCAATTCCGGGGTCGCAATGTCTTCCATCGCTCGGGGTCGGCGACGACGTAGCGCGGCTACGCGCTGGTGGTTCATCACTTGGCGTGTCCTGCTCGGTGCGACGTGCGTGCTCCTGCTGGCCTTGGCGGTTTATCTGCGGGCGCCGCTGTCGAACTATTTCTTTCGCCTCCCGCGCCTCACGCATGAGCTGAGCGCCCTGCGCGCGCAGGCGGCGCCAGTGCAGCTTGACGACGGCTGGGGCGAATACCGCGCCGTGATCCACTCGCATTCCGCGCTCTCACACGACTCGGAAGTGCCGTTCCCCACCATCCTGTCGGCCGCGAAGGCGGCGAGCGTGGATGTCGTCTTCATGACCGATCACTGCATCGATAAAAAAGCCGACTTCAGCCTGCAGTGGGACGGACTGCACGACCAGGTTCGGTTCATGCGCGGTTGGGAACTGCATAACGGGCTGCTGATCTGGGGCTTGGCAAGTCCGGCGACCCTTGATTGCGGCGCGCCGCTCGCAGACACCGCTGCGCGGGTGGAAGGCGCAGGCGGATTGACGGCCTTCGGCCACACCGAAATGCCGAGGCCTTATGACGTTACCGCGGTATCGGCGATGGAGATCTACAACATCCACACCGACTTTCTGGACGAGAAGCTTGGCCGCATCCTGCCTCAGCTGCTGATTAATACCTGGCGCTGGCCTGAGCTCGCGATCCGCGAAATCTACGACCGCCCCGAGGCGCAGCTGAAGCTGTGGGACCGGCAGAATCGCGAGCGGCGCGTGAGCGGCTTTGGCGCCAACGATGCGCATCAGAACTTGGGGCTACGCCTTGAGTACACCGAGCAGGGTGGCTTGTGGCTGCGTCAGTCGAGCCGGAAATCCTTCACCGACCCGCAGCGTCCCATCGGCCCCGCCACGCGCTGGGTGCTGGAGCTGCTGTTCGGGCCGCTGGTCCCCGGACGCGAACTCGTACATCTGGATCTCGACCCCTACGAGCGCAGCCTGCGCTATGTGAACACTCATTTGCTGGCCCACGACAACACTGCGGAAGCACTCATGGACGCCCTGCGCAGCGCCCGCTGCTATGTGGCTTTTAACCTGCTCGCTGATGCCCGTGGTTTCGTTTACTTCGCCGAGGATGGCCCGCTGCGCGCGACCATGGGCGAGAACATTGCGTGGACCCCGGCGCTCCGCCTCAAAGGCGAAGCGCCATTGCCGGCGCGCTGGACGATAGTCAAAGACGGTGAAGCGATTGCCCGGGTTGAATCTCGCACGCTGGACTGGCCGGTACCGGCGGCAGGGAACTATCGGGTGGAGTTGGCGCTACTTGTCGGCGATGAAGGCTGGCTTGACTGGATTTACGCTAACCCTGTCCGGGTGCTGGCGGCCGCCAATTGAACCTTGCCCGCCGCTCGGCGGCGGGCAAGGCCGAGGATTTAGTCGAACATCGCCACCGCGCGCGTCCAGCCGCCGGAGGCGCCTTTGATTTTGATCGGCAGGCAGGACACCACAAAGCCGTGCGAGGGCAGCTGCTCCAGATGGCGCAGCTTCTCCATGTGCGAGTAGGGCGTGTCGATCCCGGCGTAATGCCCTTCCCAGATGATGCGGGGGTCCTTGGTGGCGAGCCAGCGCTCCAGTGTTTTGGAGAACGGCGCGTCCCAGCTCCAGCCGTCGATCCCCGTTACGCGCACGCCCTGCTCGGTGAGCCAGTGGGTGGCCTCACGACCAACGCCGCAGCCCGAATGGATGTATTGGTCGGTGCCATACATCTCGCCGGCGCGGGTGTTCACCAGCACGATGTCCATGGGCTGGAGTTCGTAGCCAATGCGTTTCAGTTCCGCCTGAACGTCCGCCGCGGTGGCGACATAACCATCCTCGAAGTGCCTGAAATCCAGCTTCACCCCGGGGCGGAAGTACCAGTCCAGCGGCATCTGATCGATGGTGGGCATGGGATTGCCCTTGGAGTCGACCGAGTTGTAGTGATACGGCGCGTCCATGTGGGTGCCGTTATGCGTGGTCAGCGAGATGTGCTCAATCGCCCAGCCTTCGCCGCCAGGCAGGTCTTCCTCCTTCAGCCCCGGAAACAGCTCGCACATGAGCTTGGCGTTCTCTTTGCCGGTGACGTAGCGAATCGAGGGGCGCATGAACGGTGGGTCAACCACGGTGTCGTTATCGAGCGGTTGGGAAATATCTACGATCCGCGAGGGTAGTTTCATCGACAAACTCCTGTCTTCTTCGAGTATGGCTGCAGAGC
>Ga0255124_1000457_pt1 | contig 13527 bp, 12 predicted proteins | sample Law_Cont_RepB_8d_FD_188564 | JGI IMG/M metagenome (GOLD analysis project Ga0255124, IMG submission 188564) | Freshwater microbial communities from St. Lawrence River, New York, United States - Law_Cont_RepB_8d | ecosystem: Environmental > Aquatic > Freshwater > River | place: USA: New York... | reverse complement strand
AGACACCTGCGCGCCGCCAAAGCTTCGGTTGTCGAGTTGGCCACCATATTCTCGGGCAAACGGAACACCCTGCGCCACGCACTGGTCAATGATATTCCGGCTAACCTGAGCCAGGCGATAAACGTTAGCTTCGCGGGACCGGTAATCACCACCCTTGATAGTGTCGGTGAACAGACGCTCGACCGAGTCGCCATCGTTGCGGTAATTCTTGGCGGCATTGATACCGCCTTGGGCTGCAATAGAGTGAGCCCGGCGGGGGGAATCCTGATAACAAAAAGTGGATACGTTGTAACCGAGTTCGGCCAGCGAGGCAGCGCACGAAGCGCCAGCCAAGCCTGTTCCCACCACCAAAACATGGTATTTACGTTTATTGGCTGGATTGACCAGCCGCATGTCCATCTTGCAGCGGTCCCATTTTTCGGACAGGGGACCGGAGGGTGCTCGGGCGTCTAGCTGCATGGGGTGCCACCTCGTCGGGTCTTCTTAGTCGGTACTTAGTGCGGTTGGGATGCGGAGGCTGTACCACCGTTGGCTGGGCTCCACAACCGGGGAAGGTTGCCGTTCCGAGTGTCTATCTCCGCTTTTTTCATCTCAATGTCCGTCTTGGATTGGATCAAGCCTGTCTGAATGGCGATGGGAATCGAACAGTTGCCTACCACCACAACAACAGCGACAACCGGACCGGCCCAAGCTGTGATTCGCCTCCAGATACCCCGATTGATACCCAGCGACTGAAACAGGCTAGATCCGCCATGCCAGAGATGCATGCCCAGCACGATCTGGCAGACGATGTAAAAGCACGCGATATATGGATTCTGAAAACCCTCCACCACCATTGAATGCACATCCAGCAAATGCGGGCGACCCGGGCCGCCAATGGGCCTGCGGTAGTCGGCACTGTGGTCGGTGACACCTGCGGTGAAATGCAGCAGGTGATATACAACAAACAGAAACACAACCAAACCTGAAAGCAGCATATGCCGGGAAACCCAACTGCTTGTCTGCGGTTGATGAGCAGCATAAGCAATGGGCCGTGCCAACTTGTTCTCATATTTCAGGCTGATGGTAAGCCCGATGTGAACGGCAAAAATAGTGAGCAAACCCAATCGGCTGAGCCAGATCAGGGCTCCATGGCCGGCTTCGTGAAGAAATTCGGCGTAAGAATTAATTGCTTCGGGTGGCAGGAAGATCAGCAAATTGCCGGTCATGTGCCCCAAAACAAACATGATCAACAAGGCGCCGGTCAAACCGACGATCCCCTTGCGGACGATGGAGGAACAGAGCGGATGAGCGCAGGTCATCATCCAGAACCTCGAGCCAAAGTACCAAAACCGTAAAGACCATGTTCTTTTATGAACTGCTCAACGGAACGGGGCACCAAAAATCGAATCGAGTGCCCATTCTCAAGCGATCGCCTGAGCCATGAGCTGCTGATTTCAAGAACCGGAAGATCATTCATAATCTTCACAGGAATATCGGATTTTAGCCGTTGACGCAACTCATCCGGAGATGGAACAACAGAACCCGGACGGGGCATCACTACAACCGATTCCACATTCTGCAAAAGTTCTGTGCATTTGTGCCAGTTGGGCAGGTCAAGCAACGTGTCGCTACCCAAGATAAGTGAAAATGTGTTCTCTGAATGACGTTCACGCAGCGCCTTGACAGTATTGAGCGTGTAACTGGGCTGCGGGAGCGAGCCTTCGATGGCCTCAGGGCGAACTGTTTCGTGGCCAGCCAAAGCCAGTTGAAGCATATCTAGGCGCGACTGAAATGGGGCAAGAACCGCCTTTGGCTTATGAGGTGGAGCCGTTGCCGGGATGAGCCAGACCTGATCAAATCCGGCCCGGTCCCGAGCCAGTTCGGCCATGGCAAGATGCCCAATATGCACCGGGTCGAACGAGCCACCCAGCAAGCCAATGCGCATATGTGGCTGATCTCCCAAGCCTCTGGCAACGCCAATCTATCCGATTCGTGTATCCTACAACCATTAGGCTAGGCGTCCCGTCGCCCGGGAACAGGGTCCACTGCTGGAGGTTGCTGTTTTGTGAGCATTCTGGTGACCGGAGCAACGGGCCTGCTGGGCAGTCACGTCGTCGAACAATTGGTAGCCCGGGGCGAACATGTTGTCGCCTTGGCGCGAGATTCAAGCGACTGCTCTTTCCTTCAGAAATTGAACGTCCCCGTCAGGCGGGGCGACCTGCTTGATCCAACAACGCTTCCGCAGGCTTTGGCTGGTATTCAGCGCGTGGTTCATTGCGCTGCCAAAGTTGGCGAATGGGGGCCACCCGCTGAAATCCATGCACAGGTTGCCGGTGCCTGTGCCAATCTTTTTGCTGCCTGCCGCAATGAAGGCGTGAAACGCATTCTCCATGTGAGTTCTGTAACCGTTTACGGACACCCTCGGTTTGGGCCCGGGGAATTTGACGAAGGCCAACCGCTGGGCCAGCGTGTCAGTTCGAGCAACCACTACTGTCTTGCCAAAATCGCCGCTGAACGAATTTGGGAAAATTACCCCGGCGAAGTCGTCCGTGTACGTCCCAGCTGGATCTACGGTCCACGTGACCGCGTAACGCTGCCTCGAGTGATCAAGGCATTTACCATGCAAAAGGTTGCCTTGGTGGGCGATGGCAAAAACCTGCTCAACCTTATTTATGCCGGCGACGTAGCCGATGGGTGCGTGCGGGCCTTGCTGCACGGGAAGGCGGGACGGGCTTTCAACCTGACAAGCCCGGGTCAGGCCACCCTGCGGGAATTTTTGGACCTGATTGCCGATGAACTTGGCTGCCCCCGTGCCAAGATCCGCCTTCCGCGCTGGCTTGCATACTTTCTAGGCTGGTCCAGCGAAGTGGTTGGTAAAATAAACGGCATGAAGAGGCCGCCCCATTTGACACGCTACAACGTTGGCCTTGTCACCCGGTCGTGCAGGTTCTCTATCCGCCGCGCTCAAGAAGAGCTTGGTTGGAACCCGTGCATGCCTCTTGCAGACGGTATCGATAGAACACTGCGGTGGCACTTGGCCGACCTTCCCGTCACTGCCCGCCTCGTTCAGCAAGCCTCTGGAGCAAGACAGCCATGAGTTTTGGAGCACGTCTCGACGAAGCGGTTCGCCGTGCCAGAACGCCGCTTTGTGTCGGCTTGGACCCGCGGTGGGAAAGCCTTCCCCTGACCTTGAGACTGGCCCATGGAGATGGCAATCGTCCCCACGACATGGCCAATGCCGCGGCAGCCTACGAAAGCTTCTGCCTCTCCGTGCTGGAATTGGTGGCACCGTTCACGGCAATTGTGAAACCACAAATGGCGTTTTTCGAGGGTTGTGGTCCAAAAGGACTGAAAGCCATGCGGCGCATTATTGCCCGGGCGCGCGACATGGGACTGTTAGTGATTCTCGATGCCAAACGCGGTGATATAGCCAGCACCGCCACAGCATATGCCGAAGCCGCTTTTGGCGGCACCGCCTTTGGCAATGCCACCCTCTCCGTATGGCAAGCCGACGCCTTGACCGTGAATCCGTACCTTGGCGAAGATGCGGTTGCGCCGTTCATTGCCGAGGCTCGCAAATCCGGAGCTGGATTGTTTGTTTTGGTGAGGACCAGCAACCCGGGGGCGGGGTTGTTTCAAGATCTTGTCTGTGACGAAGAGCCGTTGTGGAAACATGTCGCCCATAGGGTCGCGGAATGGAACCAACCAGGAGTTGATGCCTCCGGTTGGGGTGATGTTGGCGCCGTGGTGGGCGCAACCTACCCGGAGGAGTTGGCTTGGACGCGACAGGCATGTCCGCGCGTGCCGCTATTGGTTCCCGGCTACGGCGCTCAGGGGGCATCTCTTGAAAGCTTGAAAGCGGCATTCCGGGCCGATGGCACCGGCGCCGTTATCAACAGTTCTCGGGCGATTTTGTTCCCCGGTCCATCCAATGCGCCCGACTGGAAAGACCGGATTGCTACAGCCGCCAGCGATACCTCCGCGGCACTTGCCGCAATTGCGGGATTGTCCTGAAGTCGATGAATTGACACAAACGTCACGATTTAGCTTGATCCGAATCCGGAAGCTCTCCCATGCGCCGAAGGATTTCTTGCTGCCTCAGCAGGCACGACTCTTTGTTGTTGCGACTGACTCCGGGTTGGGACTCGGCCCAATTAATTGTCTCAAAAATCACCCGCAGACGCTCTTCCCGGTCCCACACACGGATCCGCTTGGCCTCCTCGGCAGCGAGCAGGGTGGGATCAATAGGTCCAGCAGGCTGAAAGTCCTCATCATTCATGAGATTTCTCCCATGGCTTTCCGTAATGCTTCAATTCGGGAATATTTGCGAGTGCCAGACGGAAGAGCCAATTGGCAGGCGACCATGTCCGCATCGGACAAGCAAAAATCTACTACGTAGTGTCTCAATGTTTTAAGAACAAGAGCAATATACATGCACACAACTCTAAGGCCAAGCATTCTATTGGTGTGTTCAAGGCAGTCGCCAATCTGGCCTGATTGCCTACGGCCACCTTTGCGGATAAAGTCGTTGGATTCCCAAGAGGCATTCAAATGACTGTGGCCTTTGTACTACTTTCCTTGCTTATTGCCCCCACGGCAACCGACCGCCCCAATGTGCTGGTTGTCCTGTGCGACGACCTGCGGTGGGACTGCTTGGGCTGTGCCGGGCATCCCCACCTGAAAACACCCCACATCGACAGAATTGCCCGGGAAGGTGTGCGGTTCAAAAATGCCTTCTGCACCACCTCGCTGTGCTCGCCCAGTCGCGCTAGCTTACTGTCGGGGCGTTATGCCCACAAGCATGGCGTACGCGACAACTTCACCGAACTGCCCGCCGATCTGCCCACATTTCCAAAATCTCTTCAAGCAGCAGGTTATTCCACAGCTTACTTCGGCAAATGGCACATGGGCGAAAACAACGATAGTAAAAGGCCTGGATTTAACGCTTTTGCCACGCACAAGGGGCAAGGAAAATATTTCGACACTGAATGGAATATCAATGGCGAACGCAAAGTAGTGCCAGGATACTACACATCAGTAGTTACCGATCTGGCCATCGACTGGCTAAAAAACAAAAAACCAGACCAGCCTTGGATGCTTATGGTTGGCCACAAGGCACCGCACAGCTTCTATGTTCCCGAACCGAAATATGCCCACGCCTTCGATTCGGTGAAAGTGGATTATCCCGAAAGCGCTTTTCATCTAGACGACAAACCCACTTGGATTCGGCAGCGACTGGACACATGGCACGGAATCTATGGTCCCCTTTTCGATTTCCGCAAGAAATTTCCAGACCGATCACCCGAGGCCGTACGCGACTTTCAGGCCATGACGCGATCTTACTGGGGTACTATCCTTAGCGTGGATGACAGTGTTGGCCGTTTGCTGGCGCAACTGGAATCACGAGGCGAACTGGACCACACGCTGGTGGTCTTTCTGGGAGATAACGGTCTGCTCAATGGTGAGCATGGCATGGTTGACAAGCGCACCATGCACGAACCATCGATTCGTATTCCTTTGCTGGCACGCTATAAGGGATTCAAGCCGGGTACCATCGAAGACCGCATGGTTCTTACAACCGATCTGGCTCCGTCCATTCTTGATGTGTGCGGTGCAACAGCGTTGCCAGGTACACAGGGGAGATCGTGGGCTACTTTGGCCCGTGGCGACGCCACACGATGGCGCGATGCTTGGGTGTATGCTTACGATTACGAAAAGCAATTCCCCTACACGCCCAATGTGCGGGGTGTACGCACCGATCAATACAAATATATTCATTATCCTCATGGCGACGGAACGCCCGATAGACATCAACCAGAACTTTACGATCTTTTAAAGGATCCATACGAACGGGTGAACCGCGCAGCGGACCCAGCTATGACCCAAGTCCGCTCACAATTGGAAAAACGCCTCGGTGAACTTAAGGCCGAAATTGGCCTGATTCCAGATCGCATGCCCATTGACATGGGTATTGGCCAAGCCCTTCCCGACCCAAAAATCCGCTAATTCAAAGGAGAATTGATATGCTTCACCGACGTAACGCTATTGCGCTTTCTGCGGGAGCCTGTCTTGCCGCGACCGCGGTTGATGTTCCTGAAAAGCTTCGCCTGCGTCATTCGGTTGTTGGCTGGTGCTTCCGTTCACACGGTGAAAAGTGGGACATGGACACCCTGTGCGTGAAAGCCAAAGCTGCCGGATGCGGCTCCGTGGAACTGATTGGGCCGGAAGACTGGCCAGTATTGGCCAAGCATGGGTTGATTTGTGCCATTGGGCCTTCCGGCACAGATAAGTCGTTCATGCGGGCATGGAACAACAAGGCACTGCACCCAGAGTTGCTGGCAAAATCCAGTGCCATGCTGGACAAATGCGCGGCGCAGGGGATCAAGTCATCGATTGGCTTCGTTGGTTTTCAATACCGCGATGCCAGCAACCCTAAAAGCGAACTGATTTCCCGCGAAGAGGCTGCACGCTCCTGCTTGGAAGGTTGGAAATTGTTGGCCCGCCATGCCGAAAAGGTCGGTGTGACGGTTTGCATCGAGCACTTGAATTCCCGGGTGTCCGATCATCCGATGAAGGGCCACCCCGGTTATCAAGGCGACGACATTGATTGGGTCGCATCGCTCATTCGGCAGGTCGATTCGCCCCGATTGAAGCTTCTGTTCGATGTCTATCATGTTCAGATCATGCACGGCGACATTATTCGCCGGCTAGAATCGATGCGCGACATCATTGGGCATATCCACACGGCAGGAAATCCCGGTCGGGGTGAACTCGACGCAGGGCAGGAAATTGGTTATGCAGCAATAGGACGCGCTTTGGTGCGCCAAAATTATTCCGGGTGGGTGGGGCATGAATTTATTCCCACCCGCTCTCCCGCCGAAGGGATAGCGGAAGCGGTCCGCGCACTGGAAGCGTAAACGAGAATCAACTGGAGATTTGCTCATGCCGGCCTTACTGATTTCATTGTTTGCGCTGGCTGGCGATCCGTTGTCCAAGGAAGCCGTCAAGGAACTTGAATCGCTGAAAGGCGAATGGGTGCTTGAACGACTGGATGCCAACGGGCAGATGAATGAAATCAAGCCCGACGATCGACCAGTAATCACCATCAACGGCACGACTTGGAAGATCACCAAAAACGACAATCCAATCCTTGTGGCCCTGATCGATCCAACCACTCAGCCAAAATTGATCGACCTGAAGACGCCCGATGGAGATGACAAGCACACACTACGAGAAGGAATATACCGAATAGAAGGCGACGCCCTGCATATCTGCCTGTTTGTGGGTGGAGGCCGAGAAAGGCCTGCCGGTTTCGAAAAGGCAGGGTCCGAGGAAACCGTTCTTGCGGTGCTCCGACGCAAGAAAGATTAGTCCCGCCAATTCGCGAAATCCACTCTAAAGCTTTACTGATCCAGATGTTGCATCTGGTTGTCTTCACCTTATCTATGGGATGAATCACCCCGAACCATCGGTTTGAACACCCCCCATTTCCCTCACACCATTTCGCATGGACTTGGCTTGGCCGTTCGGGTTATGGCTCAGCCAAAGCTTTCATGGGGGGTTGTGATAGATCATGGATCCGCAGGCATTTGTTGAATTGGTGCTCGAAGATGAAGGATTGACCGGCGACCTCGATGAGGCTGCCGCGTCCTGCCTTGTCGAGCAATTGACCAGTGCCGTGAAATCTCTGGTCGCGAAATCCGCCGACGAGGACGAGGCCGGAATCAAGGTTGCAAAAGCCCGAAAGAACGGTCGTTCCCTCGCCCGCATCGCGGCGCATTTTCAGGATGGTGATACCGACCAAGCCAGACAGGAAGCAGCCGGGCTGGGCTGGGCATGGCCCAACAAGACGCTGGGAAGCGCCAGTGATCTGATCGTGGCCATGAAAATGCAGTTGATGTCCTAATAGATTAATTTTGAAGTGTTCGGGCATGGAGGCCCTCATGGCAAGGAAAAAGAAAAGCACCTTTGGTTGGATCTGGTCGTTAATCGCATTGGGAGCGGGTGGAACAGGCTACCTCACCAGTGAACAGATCCAGTGGCTGGTATGGGGTGCTAAAAAAGTCCAGGAAGAGGTTGCCATCTTCAAGGGAGAATCGGGCCCTGACAACCAGTCTGCGCAACCGGTTCGAGTGTATTTCACCAAGCCTGAAAACAATGGTCCAGCAGCGGGCGACCCTGCAAGCATGCTGTGTAGCTATATCGACGAGGCCAAGGCCACCATCGATGTTTGCTGCTTTGAACTCGACAATAAAGTCATTGTCGCGGCACTGACCAAAGCCGTGCAACGCGGCGTGAAGGTGCGATTGGTAACGGAAACAGACTACATTGGCGAAAGTGGTGTAACGGCCCTGCGTGCCGTGAATGTCCCCGTGGTAGACGATCAGCGCCCTAGCGCGCTCATGCACAACAAGTTCATGGTTTTCGACGGAAAAGCGATCTGGACCGGTTCGATGAATTTCACAGAGAACTGCGCCTACCGCAACAACAACAACGGCATGTATTTCGAGAATACGCGGTTGGCAGAAAACTATTCCACCAAATTCAAATGGATGTTCGAGCAACGGAAATTTGGTGGGGCTCCAGCATTTGGCAAAATTCCCAATCCACTGGTACAGATCACAAGCGACTTTCCGGCTGAGAACTATTTCTCCACCCACGACAAGGGTGCCTCCCATGTGATCGACACGGTTAAAAAAGCTACAAAGTCTATTCACTTTTTGGCTTTTAGCTTCACGCATGAAGGCATAGGTCAAGCCATGCTCGAGCGCTCCCGCGCCGGCGTACAAGTTGCCGGGGTGTTTGAAAAAAGCCAAACCGCCAGTGGCCACACGGAATACCAGAAGCTGAAGGAAGCCGGTCTGCAGGTATTCCTAGACGCCAACCCCCGCAATATGCACCACAAGGTGATCATTGTGGATGGCGAAGTAGTTGTTGCCGGTTCATTCAACTTCTCGAATAATGCCGACAGGACCAACGACGAAAACATGGTCATCCTGCATAACGCAGACATCGCGTCGAAATTTGAAGGCGAATTCCAGAAAGTGGCAGGCTTGGCTGGCTACACGCCCCCCGCCGGACAACCCGCAGCACCTGGTGCAAAACCAGAATCCGGATTCCCGTTCAACCTCACAAGTTTCCCCAAATTTGGTGGGAAATAGGCTGTAATGCTGCCCGCCAAGAGGTCAATTTCGTGTTAAAATATGGATGGTTCTTCATCGGAATCCTGATGGTGCTTTGCATTCCCGCCAAAACGGCGGCTGCTGAAGACACGACAGATATTCCCGTGAACATGACCACGCCACGGAAGACCCTCGAGAGTTTTTGCTTTGCCGCCGAGGCCATCAAACGCAACGTCAAAGGTTCGATGATTGCGGCACTGACCATGATCGATATGCCAGAAACCGTTCAGCCAGACGAACAACGCAAACTGGTGGGAATGCTTGTTGAAATCCTTGATATTCTGTCACCTCCATTTGTCTCGGCAGATGCAACAAATAATGGCAAAGTATCGCACCTGTGGGCGCAAGGGCATCATCGATTGTCCTTTTCCAAGGGCGATGACGGAATTTGGAAGTTCGACCGTGCCACAGCCATCGGATTGCCAGCTTTGCACGAAGAATCGATAAAAATCTGGAATTCACGCGAAAAACAGATCACTCAAATGGAAGACAATCTCGGACATGCGACAGAGCTTTTTAACACCTTTTTCAACCGCTTGCTTGCTGAAGATTACGAGGCAGCAGCACAATGTCTCGATTTGCGGGATATTCCCAGTGAGCAGCGCAGGACGGAAGGTAAGCGACTGGCATGGATGCTGGGCCTTTCCATCCAGCGTTTGGGATTCGTGTTTCCGCAGGACATTCCGGTTGACGCGTCACGTCCACCATATCTTTGGTATGCTGGACTTGAGGGTTTTGTCGTATCAGAAAGAATCAAGGTTGATGAAAAACCAGATCGATGGGCATTCAACGCATTGTGCGTCCAGCAAATCCCAAAATTATACGAAACAGTCAAGGACCGCCCTATTGATAATCGCTGGAAGATCATTAAATCTGTCATCAAACCATTAAGGGATCTCGGAGATCAAACTGCTCCAGAAGGTTTGGCCAAGGATTTTTTATCTCCCCGGCATGTGCTACGCGCTTTTCTTCGCTCCATCGATGATGCCGAGCATGATGACAGCCATATGGAGACCGCGGCCTCCTTGCTTGACCTATCGCATCTTCCACCCGACGAAGCCCAAAGGCAGGGGCCACGCCTTGCTGAAAAACTTGAAGTGCTTTTGCGAAAGATGAAACCCATTCTGGCTGAAATCGATGATCGTTGGACCTCCGCACCTGTAACGCTTGGCGACAAGACTCTGAAAATACAATTGTCAAAGCGATCTGATGGTAGATGGTGCTTTAACCGTGATTCTGTCGTGCGAATTCCATCGATGTACGAAAGCCTTACAGCTTCCGAGCGCGGACCAACCGAACTGAGCGCTGGCCGTTCATCGCCGCGCGAAACGTTCGTCACGTTCCTGCGCGCCATGAATGAAAAACGCTATGTGGCCGCCGCGGCCTGCCTAGATCTCTCGGAAATCCCGGTGTCGGCACGTAGTAATCTTGGGCCGGTTCTGGCATCTAAGTTGAAACTGGTGATAGACCGAATCGGTCGGGTCTATTTCCATGAGATTCCATCGGAAGCAGAGGGTCCACGCTACCTCTGGCATCGAGGACCTTTGGGGAGAATCATTTTATCAAGGCGTGCCGATCAACTAAATGCGGGCTGGCGCTTTTCCGAGACCACAGTCAGAAACCTAGATAGTGCAATCGACCTGATGCAGGACATGAAAATAGCTGACGATCTTGATGAGCCTTTCTTACGTGTTCCCTCGTTTAAATCAACGCCGGGTTTATGGATCCGCTGGCACATGCCAGAGGCCCTGAGAACACGGTACTTTGAACTGTCGCTTTGGCAATGGCTGGGCATTCCAACCATGATTGGTGTTTTGATTTTGTTCTTCCGTTTGCAACAGTGGCTGTTTGATCCAGTCGCGGCGCGATTCGCCGGATCGATCACAGATCACGATCTTAAAAAATTGCGTCTCAATCTAATAGGATTTCGTATTTTCATTGTCGTTATAGTTACCTATTTGCTACTGCCTTTTCTCGATTTACCAATAGGCCTTGCCTCTACGCTGTATACGTTCGACAAATTCTTGCTGGCCGCAGTGGTTATCTGGGCTGGCATTGGTTTATCCGATTTTATACGCGCCGTATCTGCCCGACATGGTTCAGCAACACGCCGCAAAGGTTTTCAGGACCTGATTGTTCCATTCGTTACCAGACTGTTCAAAATTGTCCTGATTATCTCCGCCATGATCTACCTGATTTCATGTTTTGACGAAGGGGCGCTGCTAGGACGCTTTTTGGCAGGACTTGGTGTTGTTGGATTGGCAGTGTCCTTGGCGGCCCAAGATTCTTTGAAAAACCTATTTGCCACCATGCTGCTTTTTGCCGACAAAAGCTTTGCCGTGGGTGACAAGGTTGTTATCGGCACGCACGAAGGAACCGTGGAAGGTGTTGGTTTCCGTAGCACGCGCCTACGAACGAAAGAAGACTCCATTTTGATCATTCCCAACGCCACAGTTGCAGGTGGAAATATCAACAATCAAGCGATGCGTGTATATCAAAGGATTATAACCCAAGTGTTTCTCGACCCGGAATCACCACCTGCGACATTGATGGAACTTCAGAAGCAAACACACGACATGCTGGCAGCACGACCGAATATTGAAGAATCACGCCTTGAGGTTGGACTGCATGGGATTTCAGAGAAAGGTGTGGAACTACGTGTGGTGACATACATGCGTGGGAAATCAAACCAGGCGCGGGAATTAAGAAGTGAACTGACTTTGGCCATTCTTGAAAAGGCTCAGTCACTGGGCCTGAAGATCGTGATCCATTCATAAACCTGAATACTTGACTCACTACCAAGCAAAGGTTACGGTTAATTGTTGTCATGTCTGGTAGATCCCATGTGCACTCACCTTCCATCTGCGCGATGGTTACTGATCGGCATCTTCGCGATGCTGGTTGTTGGTGGTGCCACGCATTCAGCACATGCTGGTTGCGGCGACGGTGTTCACTCGTGGCCAAGGGGTAGTTCCCCTCCCCCGGACCTGATTCAAGCACATCAAATACCATCCATTCCTGTCCCCACTTCCACGCCCCCATGTCAGGGGCCATCGTGCCGAAAAGCTCCAGCAACAGACAACCACCCAGCCACTACCCGGTTACAAATTCCTCCAAGCGATTGCCTCAGCAGCACCGTCGGACTCACCATCAGTCAGGCCTCTCGCCTGCTACCACAAATCCCTCCCGCCCTGTTCGCAGGCGACGAGCATTTGCTGCCGCTTCTCGACCCCCCACGCTCCTGAATAACATTACGTTTCCAATCTGTCAGAACCAGCAGCATGGGCATGCGTTATCGCATGGAAACCCGTAGCGGCAGGCCCGATCAAAGAAATCCATGGTTTGCTTTAGGCGTGTCCGCCCAAGGCAATCCAATACATGTTCCATCGCACTATTTTCAGGAGATGCGCCATGAAACGCCAAGGCTTTACATTGATTGAACTGCTCGTTGTTATTGCTATTATTGCCGTACTTATAGGGCTACTTGTTCCCGCTGTTCAAAAGGTGCGTGAAGCAGCCAACCGGATGACTTGCTCCAACAATCTCAAGCAAATGGCACTGGCACTTCAAAGCTACCACGGAGCCCGAGGGGCTTTCCCGGCCGGGCGAGACGCTCTGTCATTATCTACCCATTCGTACTTGCTGCCTTATCTGGAACAGGATGCTGTTTTCAAGCAGATCGATTTCACCCAGAGTTGGAATGCTGCGGCAAACAACAACCCCAGAGCCATGACCATCAAAACATTCCTGTGTCCTTCCGATTCGTTCAACGCCATTCCGGCGGGCTGGGCGGGAAACAACTACCGAGTCAGCCAAGGTTCTGGCATCCTTTGGGGCCTACCACCAACGCTGAATTCCGACCCGAATTTTGGAATACCAGCCCCCAATGGCCCTTTTTACCTGAATAGCAAAACTAGGTTCGCGGACATTCTTGATGGAAGCTCCAACACCGCCTCCCTAAGCGAGCACCGCAAGGGTGATTACAATAATGGCATTTCCAGCGTTTCTGATACATTTTTCCTCGGACAGGTCAAAGGTTTATACCCTGCCACGGCTGACGAGGCCCAGACAATTGCGGACTCACTCGACACCAAGAATCTACTTTATCAAGGCATGTCTGATGTTGGCGCACCATGGCTGTATGGGTACCACTCCACCACGGTTTACTTCCATTCAACCCGGCCGTTCAGCAACTCCTGCATGTACCCGCCCGGGCGTATTGCCACAACTGCCGACAGCAACCACACCGGTGGGGTAAATGTTGCGATGTGCGATGGATCGCTGCGGTTCGTCTCTCAATCAATCAGCCTGGCCACTTGGCGCGCCATGGGCTCTGCCTCCGGCGGGGAGGTAGCCCAGTGAT
>Ga0255124_1000453_pt1 | contig 13620 bp, 15 predicted proteins | sample Law_Cont_RepB_8d_FD_188564 | JGI IMG/M metagenome (GOLD analysis project Ga0255124, IMG submission 188564) | Freshwater microbial communities from St. Lawrence River, New York, United States - Law_Cont_RepB_8d | ecosystem: Environmental > Aquatic > Freshwater > River | place: USA: New York... | reverse complement strand
CGACAAGCGCCGTCCGCGCGCCAACGAAGCGGAAATCATGAACATCATTGGCGACGTCTCGGGTCGCTCCTGCGTGCTGGTCGACGACATGGTCGACACCGCCGGCACCCTGTGTGCGGCGGCCAAGGCGCTGAAGGCCCGTGGCGCCACGTCGGTAGCCGCCTACTGCACGCACGCGGTGCTGTCCGGCAAGGCGCTCCACAATATCAACAACTCCGAGCTCGACGAGCTCGTGGTAACCGACACCATCCCGCTGACCGAGGCGGCGATGGCTTCCGGCCGCATACGGCAGCTGTCCGTGGCTGGTTTGATCGGGGAAAGTATCAATCGGATGAGTCTGGGCCAGTCACTGAGCTCGATGTTTATCGATTGACGACAACGGTGCGTGCACCCTGGTCGCGGGCGGCACACACCGGCATTTATCTACTTCAGGAGAATAACTATGTCCCATAAATTTGAGGTCTCGGCTGAGCCGCGTACCGTGCAGGGCAAGAGTGCGAGCCGCCGCCTGCGTCGTGACGGCAAAGTGCCGGCCATTCTTTACGGCGCGGGCGAAGAGTCCGTGTCGCTGCAGATCAATCACAACCATCTGATGTTGCAGTCCGACCACGAGTCGTTCTACTCCACCATCATCACGCTGAAGGTGGACGGCAGCGCCGACCAGCAGGTGGTGATCAAGGACATGCAGCGTCATCCGGTGCGTCCGGTCATCCTCCATGCCGACTTCCTGCGCATCAAGGACACCGACAAACTCGTGCTGCGCATTCCGGTGCACTTCATGCACGAAGACACCTGCCCGGCCGTGAAGTCCGGCGGTGGCACTATCGTCCGCTACCTGAGCAGCGTGGAAGTGACCTGTCTGCCGAAGGATCTGCCGGAGTACGTCACGGTCGACATGAACACCGTGGGCCTTGGCCAGACGCTGCACATCGGCGAGTTGCCCCTGCCGGAAGGCGTGGCCGTGTACGCCCTCACCCGCGGTGGCGATCCGATGCTGCCGGTGGTGTTTATCGAGGCGCCGCGCATCGTGGAAGAAGCCCCGGTGGTTGCCGCCAAGGGCAAGAAGGGCGCGGCCAAGCCGGCCGCCAAGAAGTAATCTGGCGAATGACCGCCGTCAGGCGCGAAAGCCTGATGGCGGTTCACGCGTAGGCCTCTGATGGCGGGCGAAATCGACCTCATCGTAGGGCTCGGCAATCCGGGGTCGCAGTATGCGCGAACCCGGCACAACGTCGGGTTCTGGTTGCTCGACCAACTGGCGGCCAGCGGCGCAGATCTCCGGGTGGAGTCCAAATTTCAGGCCGAAGTCGGCACCCTCAAATTTGGGGGACGGCGGGTGGCGCTACTGAAACCCACCACCTACATGAATCTCAGCGGTCAGGCCGTCGGCGCCTACGCCCGCTACTACAAAATTCAACCCGCTGCCATTTTGGTCGTGCATGATGAACTCGATCTCGCGCCGGGCACGGTGCGCCTGAAGCGCGGCGGCGGCCACGGCGGGCACAATGGCTTACGCGATATCACGGCCCAGATCGGCGCCGAGTTTCTGCGCCTGCGGCTTGGCATCGGCCACCCGGGCAGCGCCGACAAAGTGGTGGAGTATGTACTCGGCAATCCGCCGACCGACGACCGCCTCGCCATTGAAGACGCGATCAGCCGTGGGCTGCTCGTAATGCCCGAAATCGTCGCGGGCCAGACAGACAAAATCATGAATCAGCTCAATCGCCGCGCCGGCGACACAGGAAAGCACTAGCCATGGGTTTCAAATGCGGCATCGTTGGTCTGCCCAACGTGGGTAAATCCTCCCTTTTCAACGCGCTGACGCAGTCCGCGATCGCGGCGGAAAACTATCCCTTCTGCACCATCGACCCCAACGTGGGGCTGGTGCCGATGCCGGATCCCCGGCTGGACGCCATCGCCGGCCTGATTAAACCCAAGGTCATCGTGCCCACTTCCATGGAGTTCGTGGACATTGCCGGGCTGGTCGCCGGGGCGAGTAAGGGCGAAGGCCTGGGCAACCAGTTCCTCGCCCACATTCGCGAAACGCAGGCGATTGCGCATGTGGTGCGCTGCTTCGAGAACGACAACATCATCCACGTGAACGGCAAGGTCGACCCGTTGGCGGATATCGAAGTCATCGAAACCGAACTCGCGCTGGCCGATTTGGACAGCGCCACCCGCGCGCTCGATCGCGCCGCCAAACAGGCCAAATCCGGCGACAAGGAACTCAAAGCCCGCGTCACCGCGCTGGAAGAAGTGAAGGTCGGGCTCGATCAGGTCATTCCCATTCGCGCGCAGGGTTTGAGCGCGGCCGCGCTGGAGGCGATCAAGCCGCTGGCGCTCCTCACGGCCAAGCCCGTGCTGTTTGTGGCGAACGTGGATGAAGACAACGTCGGCGGCAACGCGCTGTCGGCCCGCGTCGCGGAATTCGCCGCCAGGCAGGGCGCCGAGTGCGTGGTGATTTGCGCGCAGCTAGAAGCCGAACTCGCCGTGCTCGGCAGCGAAGAACGCGCGCAGTTCCTGACCGAAATGGGTCTGGAAGAGCCGGGCCTCAACCGCTTCATCCGCGCCGGCTACAAGCTGCTGGGCCTCGCCACCTATTTCACCGCCGGCCCCAAAGAATGCCGCGCCTGGACAATTCCCATCGGCGCCACCGCGCCGCAGGCGGCCAGCGTCATCCATACCGACTTCGAGCGCGGCTTCATTCGCGCCGAAGTCATCGCCTATGAGGACTACATCGCCGGCAAAGGCGAAGCAGGCGCGCAGGCCGCCGGCAAGCTGCGGCTGGAAGGCAAGGAATACATCGTGCGGGATGGGGACGTGATGCATTTCAGGTTCAACGTCTAAGGTTTTTTCGACTTCCGAGGACGTCCGACCCTGTCCCCCAAAGCGATTAATCACGCCTGACGGCCGTCTATCGCTGGTGTATCGACTGAGGCGGCGCCCCGCAACCGTGAGCAGCAGTTTTGACCGGATTACAAAAAACCCCGAAAACATGAAGGGTCAGGCGTGCATAAGAGGAATGCGCTTCACGGTAGGGCGCGTTCTGGAGGCAGCTGCCCGCTCTACACGCGCTGCTTCGTACTCGCCCTTCGACAGGCTCAGGGCGAAGGGTCTCTCGAACCGACACCCCTGAACCCCGTTCGGGCTGAGCTTGTCGAAGCCTGAGCGGGCCTCGTCCCAAGCACCCGCTTCCCACTATCGCTATCAACATCCGCTTCCTCAGTCAGCCATCACTCATGCTGTGAACTGGCTCACATTGGGTTTCGGCAGAGACGGCAGAGCGACTGGCGCGCTACTTCGGTGGCGACACGGCATCGTGGCTCGCCATGCAGACTGACTACGATCTAACAACCCTGCCTCACTGCGCAGAGACCCCGAGTAAGGTGGTGCCGATTGGCTGCCCGGCGGTATGAGTCGGCGCCCGTGATGTCGGCGCTGGTTGATGATGCCTTGCGCGGGAGCTAAATACTTTCGTCGACCACGGGCAGGTGGCGCTGCAGATCCATCGAATCATGAAGCAGGCGCAAGACCTCGATCACGTCGTGATCCGGATCACGGGCGACGCGGAACACCACGAAATGGCGCCCCTTGCGGCCCTTACGCGCGACGTGAAGCGTGAAAAGCCCTGCCAGGATGTCGTTTCGCTCTCTTGCGCCCACCGCGGTCGGGCTAGAAGCCAGTTCATTGAGCGCCGCTGAAACCGTTTCGGCGTACCTGCGCGCTTGGGCTTCGCCGAACTGGGCCACCGTCCAGCGCAGAATTTCTTCGAAGTCGGCTTCGGCGGCCGCCGTCAGGCGGACCGTCAATCCGCGCACGCCTGCGCTCACTTTCGGCGGGTCGCCCCAGGCTTTCCGGCGATCGCCTTGTCGGCAATCGCGGTCAAATGCTGACTGAGCGCGGCAGGCGCTTCAAAGCTGCTAAAGCGTCCGGCATCGATGTCAGCGAGCCCAACGCTGGTGGCCTCGCGCAACGCGTGGATTCGGGCACTGTCCTGCGCCTCACGCCCCTCAATGAGTCGCAGCCCTTCGCGCAGCACTTCGCTGGCGTTCTGGTAGCGCCCGGAGGTCACAAGTCTTTCGACCAGGCGTGTCTGGTGCTCGGTAAGGACCACATTACGAGTTGGCATGGGGGGCTCTCGATGACCGGGGAGTTGGCAGAATATGCCACAGGTTCCAGATACGACAAGGCTGGTCGGTATGCCTCGGCAAGCGAAGTCGTGGGCGCGGGGCGGTACCGATTGGAAAGCGGGTATGAAAGCGGGTACAAAGATTTATGCCATTACTGAATTGTAAGCAGCAGCGGGGAGTTACCGACGCACCTGCTGGTCAATGTCTAAGTTCACCGGCGCAGTGAAATCCCTCGCCCGACACCTTGCCGACGCTTTCTGCGCCCTGCACGCCGCCGGCGTGCGCGAGCGCGACACCTTTTCGCAACTTTTACGCGCCGCGCTGGAGGCCAATCCCGCGGCGCTGTCGGTGTGGACGGTGTGGGAGCCCGAGGCGCTGGACGGGCGGGACGCGCAGTTTGCAGACGCGGAAGGCCACGATCACACCGGGCGCTTTCTGCCCTGCTGGCACCGGGCCGCCGGCGCGCCAGCCTTGATTCCCACTACCGGTTACGAGGCGCCGGGCGAGGGCGACTGGTATTGGGTGCCGAAGCGGCAACTCAGCGCGTGCTATCTCGATCCCATCGACTACCGCTTCGGGGCCTTGGTGGTGTCGATCACCAGCCACATCGTGCCGCTCATCATCGAAGGGCGTTTTCACGGCGCGGTGGGGGTGGATCAGCGCGCACCGGACAGCCCGATTCGTCATGCGGGCGGCAAGTTGAGTTCGCGTCAACGGGCCAGTACGACTCCCGTGGCCGACGCTCGCCTGGTCGGCTTAAGCCCGCGCGAGCGGGAAGTGTTGCACTGGCTGGCGCTGGGGAAGTCGAACGAGGAAATCGCGACCATTCTGGCCATCAGCCCGCACACGGTGAAAAACCACCTCGATCACATCTTTCAGAAACTCGGCGTGCATAACCGCTTCGAGGCCGCGCGACTCGCGCCTTGAGCCGCGCATAGGACGGTTTTCCTATTGGTGATGGCGGGCGACTGCGGAAGATTGGGCGCTCGCCATAGCATCGCAGAGGCCCGCGCCATGACCCTTTCGCTCGACACCAATCTCAAAATTGAAGCGGCCACCGTGCCGCTGGTCGCTACCGTCGCCGAACCCGAACCCTTGTTTCGCCTCGCCCGCGCGCCCAAGCCGCTGGCCGAGACTTTGGCCGATGTGCAGGCCACCGCAGACTTGCCCTTGAATCAGGCGCGCACCCTGCCGCCCGAGGTCTATACGGACGAAGCCTTCCTGAAGTGGGAGATTGAACACGTCCTGCGGCCGGGCTGGCTGTGCCTCGCGCACGTCTCGCAGGTGCCAAAAGCGGGCGACTTCATCAAGCTCGATTTGTTGGGCGAGCCGCTAGTGCTGGTGCGTGGCAAAGATGAGGTAGTGCGGGTGCTGTCCCGCGTGTGTGCGCATCGCGGCGCCGACATCATGCCGCCCGGCTACACCTACGAAGGGCAGCGCCCCTGCGCGGAAGCCGAAGGCCCGGCCGGTTGCGGGCACGCGCGCTTCTTCATGTGCCCCTATCACTTCTGGAGTTTCGATCTGGAAGGGCAACTCAAAGCCGCGCCGGAAATGCAGCAGGCCGAAGGCTTTTGCCGCGAGGCGGTGCATCTCACCACTTTCCGCACGGAAATCTGGCACGGCTGGGTGTTTGTGAATCTGGACGGCAAGGCGCCGCCGCTCTCCACGCAGCTTGGCGGCATGACCGAAGACTTGGCCAACTGGCAGCCGGCAGACATGAAGGTTGCCATCTACCGGGAATGGGACTGCCCCTTCAACTGGAAGGTGCTGGTGGAGAACTTCATGGAGGCCTATCACCACCTCGGCGCGCACAGTCAGACTTTCCAGCCGCTGATGCCGGCGCAAGACACCTGGGTCGAGACCGAGCGGGCGCACTACATCCGGGTGAACTTGCCGTTCAAGGCGATGCCTGCGCCGAATCCGGCGGTGGATTTTCCGACTATCAGCAGCTTGCGGGAACAGGATCAGCGACAGATGTCGGTGTTTCTGGGCTATCCGGGCTTTCTGCTGTTTACCGGACCGGACCGCTTGTTCTGGTATCGCATTGATCCGCTGGGGCCCGATCGCAGCCGCCTTGTCACCACCATGCTGGTGCCGGCCAGCGTGACTTCAGAGCCCCAATACGCGGAGAAGATCAAAGCCGCCGACCAGATGCTCATCGACTTCCATCTGGAAGACATGCGGGTGTGTACGGGGATTCAGCGCGGGCTGCACGCCACGGGCTATCAGCGCGGGCGCTTGAGTCATCTGGATATGCCGGTGTGGTTAATTCAGCGCTATCTCGCGGCGCGGGCGCGGGGGACTTATCCCACGCTCGATCGACCGGCGGCCGCGGCTCAACGCTAAGCAGAGGTTTCCCGCGGCCGGCCGCAGGCTGGTCGAGGGATGGCGGCTATGGGCTTACTCGCGCGAGAGAATGTGCGCCCACTCGGCGGCTGACACCGGCATCACCGATAGTCGATTACCCCGTCTCACCAGCGGCATCTCGGCCAACGCGGGGTCGTCTTTCATTTCGGCGAGGGTGATGGTGCGCTTCAAGCGGCGCTCGAGCTTCACTTCCACCACGAACCAGCGCGGCTTCTCTGCGCTGTGTTTGGGGTCGAAGTACTCGCTGTCGGGATTTTCGGCGGTGATATCGGGCGCGGCCTCGCGGACGATTTCCGCAATGCCGACGATGCCGGGCTCAGCGCAGTTCGAGTGGTAGAAGAAGGCGCGATCGCCCAGCTTCATTTCGTCGCGCATCATGTTTCGCGCCTGATAGTTGCGCACGCCGTCCCACGCGGTGGTCTGCGCGGGCTGCGCGGCGAGGGTGTCGATCCCGAAGACGTCGGGTTCGGATTTCATTAGCCAGTAGCGTCGTGTCATCGCGGCTCGACGGAGAGAAAAATTAAAAGGGTGTCCTCCAGGATGCCGCTGGAGGTCGTAATCTTGAACCAGAGGCTCAAGACTGGAACCTCTCGGCGCGACGAAGGCTTTCCGCTACAAGGCGGACTTGCACACAGTCACAGTCCAGATCGGTTCCGTTGGGTGCAAATATTGGCTCAAGGATATCGAACCCCTGGCGAACACCTCAGAGGACACCGAGGCCATGATAGCGCGATTGCTTCAGTTTGTGCCTGAAGTAACGCGACTTGTTGTGTGGCCCGAGCGAGAGAGCGCGGCTTCAATCTTTTGATGAATGCGATTGAGGCCATCGCCGAGCCCGGAGGAGGACACCTCATGGCTGCTGCGATAGTCGAGGAATTCGTGGGAGATATTCAGCGCGGCCATGACGGCGATGCGTTCGTTGCCGATGACCTTGCCGCTGTCGCGCTGGTCACGCAGCTTGTTGTTGAGGAACTCCACGCTGGCAAACAGCGCTTCACGCTCTTCCTCCGTACAGCCGACAACGTATTCCTTGTCCATGATGGTCAGGGTGATCGGTTTAACGGCCGAGGTCATGCGTCAGTGGCTCCTGAGCGATAAGCGGGTTGCAAGCGTAAAGGGTGTGGAATTCAAACGTGTGGCCCAAAACCTTAACGGGTTTCCATGGCCTTCAGTCGCGCGATCATGGCTTCTACCCGACTGCGCGCCTGCTCGGTTTTCTCGATCAGCGAGGCGCGATCTGCCGTGAGGGTCGCCTGCTGGGAACGCAAGGATTCGTTCTCGTGCTGGAGGGAATCGATCGTGCGGATGAGATCATCTACGCGCGATTCGAGCGCGGTGAGATCGACTGTCTCGGTGGGGTTGGTCGCCATGGAAGTGGACGCGAGCTCCTGTGACTGCGGGGCAATATAGAGTCGTCCCAAGACAGGGTCAACGGGAGTTATCCCCGTATCCGTGACTGTTTCGGCGCCCCTTGCGCGCGTGTGATAATTCGGCCAACTCCTGAGGAAAAATTGCGTGAGTGCCAAGCCCGACGAAAGCAGTCTTTATCTTGATGTCACCGCGGCATTAAGCACCCTCGCCTCCGACATGGAAGCCGCCGAAGCGCACGGCATGCTGTGTGGCATGTTGTGCGATCCGCATCGCTTCAAGCCCAACGACTGGTTTACGCAGGTGCTGGGGACAGAGTCCGACAAAAACCTCGGGGACTTCGCGCTCGATAGCCCCTTGATGCGCATGATGGCCGGCACGCTGCGGGAATTGAGCGACGCGTCGTTCAGTCTGCGGCTGATTCTGCCGGCAGATGATGAGCCGCTCGCCGCGCGGACCGCGGCGCTCGGCACCTGGTGCCGGGGCTTTCTGGTCGGCATTGGTTTGCAGATTGGGGACCGCAGCCTGACCGAAGAAGGCCGCGAACTCTTGCAGGACTTCGTCCAGATTAGCCGCGTTAACCCGAATGAGTCCGCCAGCGAACTGGGCGAACGCGATTTCTTCGACGTCGTGGAATACGTTCGGATTGGCGCACTCGCCCTGCACGCCGAAGTGAGCGAACACGCCGCCGCTTCATCCTCCAGCATTCACTGAGTTCACTATGGATAAACGAGAATTCGCCCGCCGCCGCAAACGCCTGATGGACATGGTCGATCATGGCGGCATCGCCATTCAGCCCACCGCCCCCGAGCGGGTGCGTAACCGCGACGTCTACTACCCGTTTCGCGCCGACAGCGACTTCCACTACCTCACCGGCTTTCCCGAACCCGAAGCGGTGATGGTGCTGGTGCCGGACCGGCCGCAGGGCGAGTTTCTGCTCTTTTGTCGCGAGAAAGACCCCGAAGCCGAAACCTGGCACGGTCGCCGCGCCGGGCTCGAAGGGGCCTGCGAGTTATACGGCGCCGACGACGCGTTCCCCATCTCGGATCTCGACGACATCCTGCCGGGTCTGCTCGAGAACAAGGCTCGCATCTACTACACCATGGGGCGCTATCAGGACTTCGATCAGCGCCTCGTGGGCTGGTTGAATCGGGTGACGAGCAAAGGCCGCGCCGGCGTGCACGCGCCGGATCAGTTCCACTCGCTGGCCCATCACCTGCACGAAATGCGGCTCTACAAGAGCAAGGAAGAAATCAAAACCATGCGCCGCGCGGCGCAGATTTCAGCCGCTGCGCATCAGCACGCGATGGAAATCTGCAAGCCCGGCATGTACGAGTACCAAATAGAAGCCGAACTCGTTCACCAGTTCATGCGCAAGGGCAGCCGGGCGCCGGCGTATCCCAGCATCGTCGGCGGCGGCGCCAACACCTGCATCCTCCACTACCACGAAAACAACGAAGCGCTGCGCGACGGCGACCTGCTGCTGATTGATGCCGGCTGCGAATACGACCACTACGCGAGCGACATCACCCGGACCTTCCCGGTCAACGGTCGCTTCACGCCCGAGCAGAAAGCGGTCTATGAAATCGTGCTCGAAGCGCAGCTCGCCGCGATCGACAAAGTCCGCCCGGGCAATCACTGGAACGACCCGCACATGGCGGCGCTGGAAGTGATCACGCGCGGTTTGATCGATATCGGTTTGCTGAAAGGGCGCTGGAAAACCCTGATGAAAGACGAAGCCTTCCGGCCCTATTACATGCATCGCACCGGACACTGGCTGGGCATGGACGTGCACGATGTGGGCGACTACAAAATTGGCGACGAATGGCGGCTGCTGGAACCCGGCATGGTGACCACCGTCGAGCCCGGTTTATATCTCTCGCCCAGCATCAAGGGCCTGCCCAAGCGCTGGTGGAATATCGGCGTGCGGATTGAAGACGACGTCCTCGTCACCGCCAGCGGCAACGAGGTTTTGAGCCACGGCGCGCCGAAGACGGTGGCCGAAATCGAATCCCACATGCAGCTTGCCAGTGCCGCGTGATTTCGACTGCATTGTCGTTGGTGCCGGGCTAGCCGGCGCCGCGCTGGCGGTAGGTCTGGCGCGATTTGGGTTGCGGGTGGCCGCAGTCGATGCCCGCGAGCCGGCGGCGGCCAGCCCTGGTCGCGATGAGCGCGGTCTGGCGCTTGCGCTTTCTTCGCAGCGCTTGCTCCGCGCGCTTGATCTCTGGCCCTTGCTTGAACCCCGGCTGACGCCGCTGCGACACATCGAAGTCAGTGCCATGGGCCACTTCGGCAGCAGCTCGCTCAGCGCTGCTGAACTGGGGCTTGAGGCGCTGGGCCACATCTGCCCGGCCGATCATTTGCTCCACACCCTCGATGCCGCCTTGGCCAACACCCCCAATCTGGTCGCGTTTTTCGGCCAGCGCGTGGCGCAAATCGAGACCACAGCCGCGCGGGTTGAGATCACGCTGCAGAGCGCCGTCGCCCCCGCCGTGTTAAGCGCGCGCCTGCTGATCGCGGCCGACGGCAGTCGCTCGGCGGTGCGGCAACATTTTGGGATCGAAGCCCAGCTTCGCGATTACCAACAAACGGCGATCGTCGCCAATATCGATCTTGAACACCCCGCGCCCCATACCGCCTGCGAGCGTTTCACCGCCGAAGGCCCAACGGCCTTACTGCCGCTCGGCGGTAAGCGGCATGTGCTGGTGCGCACCGTGCGAACCGCCGGGGCCGACGCCCTGCTGGCGGCGAGTCCGGCGGACTATCTGAACGATGTTCAACAGCGCCTCGGCTGGCGCTGGGGGCGCTGCGCTAATCTCGGTGAGCGCAGGGCACATCCGCTCATGCTCAATCGCGCCAAGGCGCTCACCGCGCCGCGCACCGTGCTGGTGGGGAACGCCGCCAATACCATTCATCCCAACGCCGCGCAGGGGCTCAATTTGGCGCTGCGCGATGTCGTGGCGCTGATGGATGCGCTGAAAGACTGCGCCGCAGAAGGGCGCGATCCGGGGCAGGCCGCGACGCTTGAGGCCTACGCCCGGGCACGCGCCGACGATCACTCACGCACCGCCGGTTTCTCCGACAGTCTGGCGCGCGGCTTCGCCCTTGATTGGCCTCTGGTGGGCATGGCGCGCAGCGGCGCGCTGCTGGCCTTCAACGCCGTACCGCCCTTGCGCCACGCGCTCATGCGACGCCTGATGGGCGCCACTGCCAGCGTGCCCGAATGGCTGCGTGCGGGGTCCGCCCGTGCTTGATTGGCTGATTGTGGGCAACGGCGTGGTGGGCGCGACTACCGCCTGTTTGCTGGCGGATGCCGGTTTCAGCGTGGCGGTGCTGGACAGTGTGGGGCGCGCGCCGGCGGTGCCGGAGGGCTGGGATCTCCGCACTTATTCGCTGACGCCCGCTTCGCGCCGCATGTTGTCGGCGATTGGCGTTTGGCCGCTGCTCGACGCGCAGCGCATTGCGCCCTACGCCCGCATGGCAGTCTGGGAAGCCGCGCACGGCGCGCAGATCGATTTTGACGCCGGGCACCTGGCCCAGCCCGCGCTCGGTTATATCCTCGAACAATCATGCCTCTGGCGCGCCTTGCAGGCGGGCTTGAGCGCGCGGCCCCGGGTCGCCCGCTACACCGGCACGCTCGCGTGCCTCGAGCAAACCGCAGAATCCGCCACGCTAACGCTTGCCAACGGTCAGCGCCTGCAGGCGCGGGCGCTGGTCGCCTGCGATGGGCCAGATTCCCCGCTGCGGCAGCTGGCCGGCATGGGTTGTGACGTGCAGGCCTATCCGCAGCAGGCGGTGATCGCCAACGTTGAAACCGGCGCGCCGCACGATTTCATCGCCCGCCAGTGTTTCCTCGCAGAAGGGCCGTTGGCGTTTTTGCCCTTGCCGGATCCGCGGCGTTGTTCAATTGTCTGGTCGATGTCGCCGGCGGCGGCCGAGGCCACGCTTGCGCAAGACGGCGCCGCGTTTAGCGCCGCCCTCGGCCGCGCGTTTGATCACCGTCTGGGGCCGGTGTTGAGCACTTCGGCGCGGCTGGCGTTTCCCCTGCGCCGTCAGCACGCGCTGACCTACAGCGAAGGTCGGGTCGTGCTGGTAGGCGACGCCGCGCATGTGGTGCATCCGCTGGCCGGTCAGGGTTTGAATCTTGGCCTGCTCGACGCCGCGGTGCTGGCCGAACGCGCCGCCGCCGCCGGTCCGGCTGGACTCGAATCCCCCGCGCCTTTGTTCCGGCGCTATGAGCGCCAGCGGCGGGGCGAAGTGCTGGCGATGCTGGCCGCGACCGATGGCCTCAACCGGCTCTTTCTGTACCATGCCCCCTGGGCCGGATGGCTGCGCAGCGCGGGGCTCGCGCTCACCCAGCGGCTGGCCCCCATGAAGCAGTTGCTGATGGCGCACGCGATGGGAGACCTGGGCGATTTGCCGCAGGTCGCCCGTCTGCAAGCTGCCACCAACGTCCTTTCCTAGTTGCTGAACCCGAGAACGTCCGCCCATGCAAAGTGCCCGTCCCGCCCTGTTTGAATCCACCATCAAAAGCCTGCCGCTGCTCGGGCGCGGCAAAGTGCGTGATATCTACGCGGTGGGTGACGACCATCTGCTGATCGTGACCACCGACCGGCTGTCGGCCTTCGACGTCATCCTGCCCGATCCTATCCCCGGCAAGGGTGAGATTCTGACCGCCATGTCGCTGTTCTGGTTTCGGCATTTCGAAGACATGGTGCCGCACCACCTCGGGCGTTTGACGCTGGAAGAAGTGCTGCCCGATGCCGCCGAGCGAGCCGAAGTCGAAGGGCGCGCGATGGTGGTCAAGCGCCTGCGGCCGCTGATGGTGGAGGCCGTGGTGCGCGGCTATCTCATAGGCTCGGGCTGGAAGGACTATCAGACGAGCGGCGAAGTCTGCGGCATCGCTTTGCCGCGTGGCCTGCGTCAGGCGGAACAACTCCCGGTGCCCATTTTCACGCCCTCGACCAAGGCCGAGATTGGGAGCCACGACGAGAACATCGACTTTGCCCGCGCCGAGGAAATTCTCGGCCGCGATTACGCGCACAAGGTGCGCGAGCTGGCGCTGCGGCTTTACTCGGGCGCGGCGGCGTTTGCCCGCGCCCGGGGCATCATCATTGCCGACACCAAGTTTGAGTTCGGGCTCGATCGCAACGGCGAAGTGGTGCTCATCGACGAAGCCCTAACCCCGGATTCCTCCCGCTTCTGGCCGCTGGAAGACTACTCGGTGGGGATTAGCCCACCGTCTTTCGACAAGCAGTTTGTGCGGGACTATCTGGAGACTCTGGACTGGAACAAGCAGGCGCCTGGCCCGCGTCTGCCGCCAGAGATCATCGAAAAAACGGCGGCGAAATATCGCGAGGCCTTGGCGCGCCTCACCGGCGCGGCCTAATAAAACGTCGCCCAGTCAGACAGCGGCGCGCGTTCGGTGCGCAGCGAATTCTCCACCGCGCTGGTGTCTTCATAGCCCAGCGCCATCCCGCAAATGACCTTGTGTTCTTCGCCCAAGCCCAGCGTCTCGCGAATGATGCTGTGAAACTGGGTGAACGCGAACTGCGGGCAGGTATGCAGGCCGTGGCCGCGGGCGGCGGTCATGAGGTTGCCGAGAAACATCCCGTAGTCGATCCACGCGGCATAGCCCAGCGAGCGGTGGATGGTGAAGACAAACCCCACCGGCGCGTCGAAGAACGCATAGTTGCGTGCGTGCTGGCGATGCGTCCGTTCGAAGTCGCCCTTGCCAATGCCGAGCAGGCCGTACAAA
>Ga0255124_1000447_pt1 | contig 13768 bp, 1 predicted proteins | sample Law_Cont_RepB_8d_FD_188564 | JGI IMG/M metagenome (GOLD analysis project Ga0255124, IMG submission 188564) | Freshwater microbial communities from St. Lawrence River, New York, United States - Law_Cont_RepB_8d | ecosystem: Environmental > Aquatic > Freshwater > River | place: USA: New York... | reverse complement strand
ACCAAACGCGATATGCCACCAATGCGAATTCCGTTTACGCGACATTGGCGGGTGGATCGGGAGCAACAGCGGGGAATGAATCGACGCCGACCCAATCGCTTACGCTTGGGGCTGGAACTGTCGTTAAAACGAATGGTTCCGTCGTAATTTCCTCGGACAGTCAAATAGTTGGGATCGGTGATGGGGAGAGTCTGAAATCCTCGGGCTTCATGGCCAATGTCGGTGGAGGAGGATTGGCGGGAGGATTCGGTGGTGTGAGTTCATCGAACACCAACTCTGATTCGTCGATTGTATTGGAGGATGGTGTCCAGATCTCAGCGAATTCCGCCGGTGATATCCAAATTGGTGCCCAGTCGAATTGGTATTCCAATCAGCTTACTCATTTGGCGACCGGAAGTGGTATCTCGGGAGTAGGCATCTCGTCCACCATCACGTCCGACTTGAAAACGAACATCGATATTGGAAACGGCGTGTCATTAACTGCCCAAGGCGGAGAGATTGGTATCGGTACGAACATCCGCACTTCAACCTCCGCCGACTCTCAATCCTACACCTTCGGATTGGCAAGCTGGGTTAGTGGGATTTCCAAAAACGATTCGACGACGAATCAGAATGTCAGCATCGGTGAAAACTCGACGATCCAAGCATCGAAGGGGGTCGTGATCACGGCAGGCTATAACCCGGTGCTGCAGGATTCGACGCAAAACGACACTTATGCCGTAGTTGTCTCGCGGGCTGTTGGATTGTTGGTTATCCCAGATAACACTTACGAAGCGACCATCGACGCGAGTACGAATGTTACGGTTGGGGCAGGAACGACGATCTCGAGCGATCGAGACTTGCAGATCGGAGCAACTCCGGGAACCAACGATTCGGTTGCCTATAGTTTTGCCAATACCGATGGGGCCACGGGCCGGACTCACGTCGATACCAGCGGTACGACGGAGTCGAGTTCCGTGACGATCGATGGTGCTGTGACAGCGGGAAATGCGCACGCGTTAAGCATCGATATTGATGCAACAGGAAAGTTGGCCGTCAATGGTGGCCCTGCGCAGGCGTTTGATGGACCGACCGATGGCACATTGGTTTCGGTTGTTCCTCAGGACGGGGAGGATTTCTCACCATTCCAAATTGGATATACCCAATCCTACGATCCGACACAGTTACTCGACGGTCTCGATTCAGTTGTTCAAGAGGTTCTCAGTTTGTCGTTATCTTCAACCCCGGTAACTGCAGTGACTTTGGACGGCCTGAGCGCGTATGGCGGCCGCGTATTGATCGAAGCCGGAACATTGAGTGGCTCGGGAACGATCTCAGCTTTTTCACCTGAGATCAGTGTCAGGAATCAAAGTCAAGCCTATTTGTTGCTTGATACACTTAGCATTCCGAATACATATGGAATGGGGCAGATCGATTTGACCGGTGGGGCTACGGTCCCGTCCACGATGGGCTTCAATTCCAGCTCGAACCCGGCTTCGGTGTCTGTTGCCTTGACGGCATCTGGTCCTGTTGGAAACAATGCGGCTGGGCCAGCCTTGGCATTGCTGGGAAACATCAACAACACATTTGGGACCGTCTCGATTTCCAATACTCATGGGGCGTTGGTACAAGATGGCTCCATCAATGCGCAGTCTGTTACTATCGATGTTCCCAATGCTTCGTACATCGTCAATACGCCGTCTGATTACTTCGGCACAAGTGGCAGCATTCAAAGTTATTGGGGAAACAATGTGAACTTGATTCCAGATGGGAATTTTGAGTCACCACAATGGAGTTCGGAGCCGAGCAACTTTCTTTACAACCCGTCACGACTGGGGTGGACGTTCACAGGTCAAGCTGGGATATCGGGCAATGGTAGTGGCTTCACATCAGGAAACATCAATGCACCGATCGGTTCGCAAGTTGCCTTTGTTCAGAAGTTGGGGAGTATTTCTCGGCAACTATCGGGGTTGATACCTGGCAACTCATACAAGCTTGAATTTCTGGCAGCACAACGTGCTAATTATGGATCCCAGACGCAGGAGGTATCGATCAGTTTGGGACAGACTAATTTAGGTACGATCACGCCAACGAGTACGACATACAAGCCGTACAGCATCCCCTTTGTTGCACCGTTGCCTCAAACCACACCAGTAACCAACACAACCACGCTGCAGTTGACAAATAACACGCTCGATACCGCTACCGCCGCATGGAACCCGAATTTGATTTCGATCCCATCGAGTGGCAAGTTGACGTTCCAATTCGATTATCAAGCTAGCGGGAACAAGGCTGCCGACGGAATCGCGATGGTTTTCCAAAACCAAGGGCCTTATGCTCTCGGTCAAACTGGTGGAGCATTGGGATATGAAGGAATTCTAGGAAACACTGCAGCCTATCAAATCAACCTTTATAACGCTCATACCATCGGCTCGAATTTCGTGACGACGAATACAACAGGTTCGTACCAAAGCACTGACGGAGTCAGTTTCAATAGCGGAAATGTTATCAAAGTCACCTTGGTTTATGATGCGGATGCAGAAACGGTTACGGAATCGCTTTACGATACTACTACCCTGGCGACTTTTACCCGATCGTATAGCGATATCAACCTGTATGAAGTCCTTGGAAGCACCACCTACATAGGGTTTACGGGAGCCGAGGGTGCTGATACCTCTACTCAAACGGTATCGAATTTCTCGGTAGTAAACTCGGCTTCTCAAACCGCCGTTCTAAGCGGGTTCCAGGGATGGGGGTACGTAACGCCGTTGTCGTTAACGTTTACTGGACTGGATTCTGACGGGAATGACGAAACGGTTTTCCTCGACGGAATCTCTCTTTCCTCGAATCCTGATGGCTTAACACCGGGCTTGAATTGGTACTCACCCTACATAACCTCTCCGGCTGGTGCGTATTCCGCAAACATTGCTGCGAGCAGCGCGGCCAATGCAATCTATGGGTCCAAGTCCGGGGCATCCAACTCCGGCGATTTCTCGAATTTCCTTTACAACACGTCTGGGACATCGATATCTAACTTCACGAATGTCAACCTTTCCGAGAACAGTATTGGATCGTATCCAGGCAAAGCAAACGACAACTGGAACAGCACCGAGAACGGCACTGGGGTCATCTTCTTCGGAAGCCAAATCCCGTATTTATGGAGCTCTGCGACCACCATCAGTGGAGGTTCGAATTTCCTTACCGATTACAACGGTATCAACGATCTCGGATACTTGGATACCTTATCTCATTCGCAAATATATAGTGTGTTGGCTAGTGGTAATTCTGACTCAGCACGTTTCAATGTATCCCAAGGAACGGGACCAGAAAACGGTTACAATTCTAAGAGTAGTTCCGGTGGCCTGCAGCGGGGTATTTTCCCTATGGTTCCGCACAATCTCATCGGAACCATTTCGATCCCCGTGACGGTAAGCAATCCGCAAAGCAGGGAATTAGGAGGAAGCATTACCGCTGGGAACATTTCGGTCACTGCACAATACATTGACATCAACGGTCCAATCCAAGTTGGCGTTGTTAATCCTGAGATAACGTTAGTTCTCGGAGCGGCGTTGCAGTCCATGGTTGACCAGTACCAAGTGGCGTTCGATGCTGGCAGCCAGGCTGATTCGAAAGTTTCGATCGATGACTATCTCGGTGATTCGGGGGTGACTGGATACTACGACGCTGTCGCTAAACAACTCGTCCTTGATCCCGTTGCTGTAAATGCTGGTAACGTAGCTGCCGTGTTCGATGGTGGTATCATCTCGACGACCTCATCTGGAAAGATCAGTGTGCTGAGCAATCCGAATTCGATCAGCATTGTCAACCAGACGAACATACCCCTTGAGTTGCAAGGTATCGCGGCAACGGGTGTCGTTCCGGCAGCAATTGTTGAATTTCAGGATACGATAACGAGTATCGCGAGTGCTTATGTTTACAAGGCAAGTAATGAAGCGGTACAGTTTTATCAAGGTAGCTACGGCGATCAGTTGTCGGACATGGAGTTGGTGAGCACGACAGACGGATCCCAGGCGACTCATCAACTCGCGTCTGACTTGACGTATCAATGGACGCAAGAGGCATTTATTTCCCGCGACGTAGCATTTTCTAATGCGAACGGGAGCTACACACTTCTCGGATCCATCAATGACAACCAAAGTGGCGCAACCGTCAATGACAGTTGGTCTTGGGGACCGCTCGATAAAGATAGTTCAGCTCCAACTGACTACGCGCAGGAGGCTTTCCCCAGCCTCAGCTCACAGTTGTTTTTGACTACTGGTCAAACCGGCGAAGCGAACGCATTTTGGTTTGAGGAAGCTTTATCTCTTACGAGCAACCCTCAATTCAAAGTTGATTTCACCTATCAAGCTGCCGGTCAGAAAGCAGCCGATGGAATCACTTTCGCTTTCCAAACGCAAGGTATTACTGCGGTTGGCGGTCCGGGAGGGGCTCTTGGATACGGAGGAATCGCAGGCCCAACGGCGGCTTATCAAATCAACCTTTACGGTCCTAACACCGTCGGCTCGACTTTTGTTACCTCGAACAGTACGGGGTCATATTCCCCGACGGGCAACGTTCAATTCAACAGTGGCAATCCCATTCGTGTTGTGCTGGACTTCGATACAGTCGCTCAAACCGTGACGGAAACTTTGACCGATACGATTACGGCTAATACGTATACCAGTACAAGAACGGGGATCAATCTTACCTCTATTCTTGGATCGAAAGCATATGTTGGATTTACCGGCGGATCAGGTGGTTTGAGTTCGGTGCAAAGCATTACCGATTTTACCTTAAGCACTTCATCCAATCCTTCTTTGATTTCTGGATTTACAAGCGAGTCTACTCCGTCTGGTCGTGTCGTACGCCAGTCGACTGCAAATTACACGCAAGTACTTTCGGCAGCGATTACTCAATCCCAGAGTGCAAAAACAACTTTTGCAGATAACAACGACGATGCTTGGAATTACGGACCAAACTCCACCTGGACCTGGACCTACCCAACAGAGATCTTCATGCAGGTCAAGAATCAATTGCCTGCTAGCAATCCGATTGCGATCGATTTTTCTGGAGTCCAATATGGATCGTTAAGCGTTCAGTCTCAAGCTTCGAGTTTGAATTTAAGTGGCAACATTCAATTCCCAGGTTCGGTGCAGTTGGTAGGTAATCTTGGAATCGCCCAATCCGTAGGTACGTTGATTCAAGCCCAGTCACTTTCCTTAACATCGGCAGCCGGAACGATCGGTGAATCATCCGCTCCGATTGTTTATAATATTCCTGGTTCCGTGCCGATTAACGCAAGTGGTGATACCGGAGTATTTCTAAGTGGTAATTCCGACGTGACGGTTGGAGTGGTGAGTTCCCAAGCGGGACCTGTTGTGCTGCGTTCCGGAGGGGATATTTACGGTGCGGGTACACTGGGATCCCCGGCTGTGATTGGTACAAATATTACCCTCGTGGCCTCACAGGGAGATATTGGCTCACAAGCAATTCCGCTGGTTATCCAGTCGGAAACGACTCAACTCGAAACCGGAACGGTTACGAATGGATTGCTCAACGCTTCGGCGCTGAATGCCATCTATCTTATGCAGCCCACCGGCGAATTGCGACTCGCCAACGTTTCAACCACCAGCCCACTTGGGGTCGTTTCGATCGTCAATGCACAAGGGGCCATTACAGACGGTCAGATTCAAGACGCTTACAATCTTAGTGGACAAGATTTAAAGCTTTCTACGATTGAGAAACTGGTTGACACCGTGAAGGCGAAGGCTGGCGATAGTATCCAACGAACGGTGGATGCTTTCGAAGGCATGGTGGATGCAAGCTATTTCAATTATTGGAGTGTGCTGAATAACTCAACGTATCAGGATGGTAGTTATACGCTTACCGATAGTGGCATAGGTTATTTTCAAACCCAAGCGAATATGTCTTACGGGCTACCTAACCTAGATGGCTTTGCTCAATGGGTTGCGGTTGGTTCTGAGCCGCAGTCATCGCAATCGGCGAGTACATTGAATCTTTCAAGTGCAGCGAACGACAGCGCGACGGCCATTTGGAATCCGACAGCAATTGGGATCCCGTCCGCCGGTAATTTCCAAATTGACTTTACATATCAAGTATCCAATAGCGAGTCGACGACATTAAGCGATTTTGATGGTTGGGTCACGGCTGGGACAGGGGCAGCGGTCCAGGGAGGATCGCTTATGCTGACCGATGGCAACAATAACGAAGCGAACGCGTTTTGGTACCCAGAGGAACTTACCATCCCATCGAGTGGTAGAGTGGAAGTGAATTTCACGTACACTGCCAGTGGCAACAGATTGGCGGATGGGGTTACATTCGCATTTCAGACCAGTGGAACCAATGCTATTGGAGTAGCTGGTAGCTCATTGGGCTACACAGGCATTTCCGGTCCGACGGCTGCTTATCAGATCAATATCTATGGTGGTCATGTGATAGGCTCGAATTTTGTAACCGATAACAGCAGCACGAACTACCTAACTACGGCACCGGTGAACCTCAATAGTGGTAACCCTATCGACGTCGTGTTGATATTCGACACCGCGAGCAATACGGTTACCGAAATTCTCACGGAAACAGTCAATTCGACGACCGTAAACACGTTTACTCGCACCTATAGCGATGTGAATCTACGAAGTGTACTTGGCGCGAAAGCTTATGTGGGTTTCACCGGTGCAGATGGAGGTGCTAATTCGATTCAAACGATAACCAATTTCTCACTCGCAACCAGTCCGATCTACGGCGCAACCCTTGCATTTCAATCGCAAGGTAAGGGGGCAGTTGGAAGTGCAGCGGAAGGTTTGGGGTACGTCGGTATTACCGGTCCAACTGCGGCTTATCAGATAAGTGTAAATTCCGCTTCATCGAATACTCCTGGTTCGAACTTTGTGACTACCAATAGCGCAGGATCGTACCTTTCGACTGGGAATGTGGATTTTGCAAGCGGAAATCCAATCAATGTCACCTTGTACTACGATGCAGACGCCGAAACTTTGACGGAAACACTCATCGATTCGGTTACGAACGAGACGTTTACCAGAACTTATGAACAAATTGATTTAGACGCTTTATTTGGGGCAACCGCGTTTCTTGGTTTTACAGGTAGTGATGGTGGATTAAACGACGCATCGCAGAGGATTTCGGGTTTCTCCATGATTGCGAATTCGAGCCCATCGCAGGTTCAGTCGTATGTCGATGGAGTATACGAAAAAGCCGTAAGCGTCTTCGAGGGGGATTTGGTATTCGGCCCGAATTGGGCTTCGTTGCCCCAGTTTGTGACGTTTGATAATTCCTATCAATTCGTCGCGTCGCCACAGACGGCTGACGAGCTTACCTATGGTGCAGTGACAGTCACGAATGCGGCTGCTCTGTTGTCCCTCGAGGCCCTAACCCCTAAGGGGCAACAGGCATTAGGTAGGAATGTCGCACCTGTAATCAGTACATCGATTCTTTACTTAAGTGCAGGCGGGTCGTTAGGGCAATTTTCCGCACCGCTGGAGATTTCCTACAGCGATGTCCAGGCAGGAACACTTACTGATTACGAAAAGACTCTGCTGAGTCAAGCTAGCAGCGCGGGTGAGTTGCAGTTTGTAGGGCTCGACGCCAATGGCAATAAAGTTACGTATTCCTTCGGTGAGGAACCGATCGGCGTAACTCCTACGGCTGTGATCGTAAAGGTTTTCAGGCCGCTCTATATCGATGTTTCCGATGTAAATTTGAGCATGCTGGAAGCCAATGGAGCGATCAATGTCACGCAAACCAATGGCGGCTTGAATTTGCTTTATGCCACGGGTGGTACCCGAACGGTTTATGGTGTTACAGGCAATCCCGCCCCAGTTGCACTTGAGGCAGAAGGTGCAATGACCCAGGCAGCCGTCCCAAGTTTTGGTAGCCCAACTGGGAACTTGGTTCCGACCGGAGATTTTGAAGCTCCCACTTGGGCAGCCGTTCCGAATAGTTTCCTGTATGGTCCAACACAGCCCGGCTGGACATTCGCCAATGGGGCCGGAATCAGCGGCAACAATAGCGGATTCACTGCTGGCAATCCAGTTGCACCGAGTGGAAGCCAGGTTGCGTTCATTCAGTCAATTGGCACGATGAGTACCCTGTTATCAGATTTGGTTCCTGGCAGTTCGTATGTTCTTGAGTTTTGGGCAGCACAACGTGCGAATTATGGACTGCAGACTCAGCAAGTAGCCATTTCGCTTGGCACATTGAATCTTGGTACTGTCATCCCGACAGGGACGAGTTATCAGAAGTTCTCGATACGGTTCAACGTACCTTCTACGTTCACAGGTCCAGCGACTTTAACTTTCCAGGGGCTCGATCCGGGTGGATTTGATGAAACAGCATTTATCGATGGCATGGAAATATTCCTGACGCCAAACGGATGGTCGACCAATACCGATGGGATTCTTGGGTATACAGCATCAGGGGGCATCTGGACTCCTACGGCTTATACATTGAACAGTGATTCACCAACGGGGATCTCGTCTAGCGTCCTATCGATGATCTCAGGAGGAGATATTGGCAGTAGTGATCAGCCCATGGATTTCACTGCAACGGATGGAGTCGATGTTTTTGCTCTTGGCGATGCTTGGTTGACAACCGACGAAGAACTGAGAATTCGCGAATGGACGATTGCGGGTGCCTTGGATTTACAAGTTGTTGGCGATAATTCAACGGTTGATCAATTTGCTGGAAAGAGAAATTCGTTTTCCGGATTCAATTCCGACGGAACGGGATGGACTGCGACCGCAGTGAATTCCAGTTTCACGCTTAACCAGTCGTCGACGGGCACCGATGTTTTGACTTTGACGAACAACGAAACACCTGACGGTATTCCCGCCAGTTATGAATATGCGACCATCGCGTATGTAAAAGACGAGCTTGTTGATCTCAGTGACAAATTCATTTTTGGATTCCTGTATCAAGCAACGGGTTCGAAATCACGAGTTGCGTTGAATTTGGGGAATGCTCAGCAACCTGGTTTAGCCTTGGTTTTCAATCTTGGGAATTCCGGTGGGACTGGGCAATGGGCTGATTTCATGATTACTTCAGAAATTGAAAACGCCACTTCGGGGCAATCGCTTGGTAATGTGGATTTAGCTTCCAATAATCCAATTCAGGTAGTATGGACCTACGACTACTTTACACAATCGGTAACCGCGGAACTCACTGATACGGTGACCTTTGCGACCGCTACGATCAAGAAGAAAAACATTGCCTTGACCAAGCTTTTGGGAAGCGATTCCGCTGAGATTTCTTGGCAAGCCATTGGTAATGGAAGTTCTACCGCGATTCATTCGATCAGCAATTTTCACTTGATCGATGGACCAGTGAATTTGGAGTCTGGATCCCTAAACCTAAGGACAAGTGGTACAGTCGGTGCACCTGCGCCTGCTAACTTGACCGGCTTTGAATCTTGGGTGAAGGTTCAACCGAACATCGGATCCTCGACAGCCAACTCGCTAGTGCTAACCGATGGTAGTACGAATGAGGCCCAAGCCGTTTGGTATCCTGAGAAGATAGCGATCCCATCACAGGGCGGGTTCGTGGTCAACTTTAATTACACGGCATCTGGCGCTAAGAGTTCGGACGGGATTACTCTAGCTTTTCAAAAGCAGGGAATAAACGCTATCGGAGCGATGGGTGGTGCTCTCGGGTATTCGGGTATTTCTGCACCTACGGCTGCGTATCAAATCAACATCTACAGCGGTCACACTCGGGGGTCTAATTTTGTTACCACCAATTCGACGGGATCCTATTTGACCACTGGAAATGTGTATTTTTACAACGGCAACACGATCAATGTGGAATTGATCTACGATGCCCAGGGGAAAACGATCACCGAGAATTTAAGGGACACGATTACCAATCAGACATTCACTCGCACCTACACGAATATCGACCTTGATACTGTGCTTGGGGATTCGGCCTTTATCGGTTTCACCGGTGGGGCGGGAGGACTATCCTCCATTCAGACGGTATCGAATTTCTCCGTGAATTACCAGCAAGGAGCCGTAGTAGCCAAGCCTGTTTTGATGCTGATTAACGGAGAAACTCAGATCTCAGCTAGCGGGGATGTTATCGTTGAACAAGTGTTGGGAGATCTTCAGGTTGGATCCATTGTCGCTGGAGGGACTGCTGAAGTGACCGCTCCTTTTGGTGCGGTGGTCAGCTATGTGCCCCCCACCGCGAGTGGATCGGGGCCTAGTGGCGAAGCACCGCTGCGGGGGATTTGGGCGCACGACGTTTCAGTGAAAGCACAGTCAGGAATCGGATCTTCATCGCAACGCCTGGACATCATCTCCGATCGCATCGTGGGCCAGACTATCTTGAATGATATTCTCCTATATACGGAACCTACTGCCGGCAAGAAATTGACATCGTTTGCGAGTCTGCTCGGGCCGGGCGTAATCGATATACAAAGCCTCGGTAGTGCGGCCGTCGTTGGGCCTGTAGTAGCTAATGAATCACGATTTACTTCGGTGATGCCTGGCGAGTTGCTCGAGTTGTCTGCGACTGGACTTCGTCATCGAAACGGCGGTCCTTTGAGCGTTTCACTACAAGGCTTTGAGATATTGCAGATAGATGATTCGAACGCGACCGGGGCACGCGTTTGGAACGTGGTCTCCGACGGTATTTACACCGACAACGCAACAATCCATCTTGGTGATGTGAACTATCTGACGATGGATCTTGGGCAAGGTGATGATACGGTTTCCTTGTCGCACCACACGGGCCTTTTGTCTCTCGGTCTAGATGGGGGGCTGGGGGATGATCAGTTGCTCATTAGTCAAGAAGCATTGGGTATCAAGGAGATAGCTTTTAATGGATTTGATGGGAAAGATACAGCCAAGCTAGAATTGCGAGACGTCCCTGTTTGGATAACGGATGGAAAACTGGAAAGTACCATCGGTCGGTTTGAACATTTGAACGTTGAGCAACTAATTCTCAATAATCTTGAAGCAACGAACGGCCTTGGAGCGATCCCGACGCTTGCCATTGAAACATCTGAGTTTCCAGAGGACCGCCTTGTGGTCATTGGCACGACAGGACCGGATGCCGTGTCCTGGAAGGCCCAAGCTAACAGTCTTAAGTTTCAAGCCTTGTGGAATGGAAAGACCAGTCAGCAACGCACCTATTCGACCGCAGACATCGGCGAAGTCCAATTATTTTTGCTCGGCGGAGACGATATTGTTTCTGTCTTAGGGGCTTTTCCAATCAAGCTTACGATCGACTCGGGGCTAGATAATGATTGGGTATTTGTTCAGGACCTTCCGGTCGTCATTACTGACCTGCATGGGAATAACTCGATCACGACTGGCGCCGGAAACGACATCATTCAAACCGGTACCGGTAACGACGAGATCGATGCAGGTGATGGCGAAAACCACATCGAAGATCGAGGTGGGGTAAACGTCTTGATCACTGGCAATGAAGATGACAAGATTCATCATTCCAACGCGCTGGATAAAATTTATGCGGGGAATGGAGTCAATGAGATTTGGCTCAATGGGGTGCTTCAAGGTTGGCACAATTCCAGGATTCCTGTCGATGTGGATAACGATGATATCGTTTCCCCCATTGATGTGCTGAAAACGATTGATCGAATCAATGAGGTAGGTTCCCAAAGGCTTCTTGGTTCAGCCGACAGTGCTTCGATGTACTTCGATACCGATAACGACGGATTCTTGACACCGCTCGACGTCTTGAGAATCATCACTTGGATCAACAATGGCAATTCGAATGGACAATCCGAAGGAATGTCCGAGGGGCAATTCGTTAGTCAACTCGAGGGACCAACGTTCGCAAACTCGGTGGACTCGGAAAAGCCATCCGTTGAGATCAATCGCCACCAAGACTTGGATCGCTATTTTGCATCACTGGTTGATCAAGACCATATCGACGAGATAGCACTGCGACGGGATGTATCAGCGAAGCGACGAAGGAGCGGTCGATAGTTAAGAGATGAGTCATCAATCGCTTAAGTTCAGCGTGCGAGGAGTCGTTACACGCGGACCGGTGGGTTTCGCGGTCGGTGGTTGGCCGTTCGGATGCAATGGTTGGTGTTTGGGATGTCGCAGCGGTTGATAAAATCATTGGCCGACCGCTTCACCACACCCTACTGATCGCTGCATCGCAACATGCAACGTCAATCGTTGTCCAGTGCTCATCCCTCCCTCACCCCGACCCGGGGCGAGGGGAGCAAAACAGTTAAACCTCGCTGCGTGCGCGAGCGCGCTTCTCTCCCTCGCCCGCTGGCGGGAGAGGGGAGCAAAACAGTTAAACCACGCTGCGTGCGCGAGCGCGCTTCTCCCCCTCGCCCGCTGGCGGGAGAGCGACCGTCTGAGGGAAAGGCAAGGTAGCCGATTCGAAAATCTGAAAGTTTTCGAATTCGTTACTGGGCTCCTTGGGGGCTCTGCCCCCAAACCCCCGGGATTTTTTTAGGCATGGCGCCGAAAATCAACTTGTTGTTTCCCCACAAGCGCAGCACTACAATGAACACCGCTGGATGAAACAAAACGGAGCTCTGTGGGGACACAACTCTTCCAGGGATAATTCAGTCGCCGATAAGTCAACTCTTATCGAGCACGTGAGCGGGTGCAGGCCGGTTGGAAACAACCGAGCCTGCAACGCTCTTTTTCTTTTCTCCCCATTTCGTCTCGTGTCTTACCATATCGTTGAGGATCGTTAGCAGCGTCCGCATGCAGGCGACAAGCGCCAGCTTCTTCGGCTTACCTGATGCCAATAACTTGATGTAACGCTTCTTGATCACATCGTTCTTTTGGGTCGCTGCAAGCGTCGCCATATACAGAACTCTGCGAACACCGCCGCGACCACCGCGTGCCCTTCGCCTCTCTTCCGATTTACCTGATTGCTTGATCATTGGGGCGACCCCAACGAGCTTCGCGATCTTCGTACGTGAGATGGTTCCAAGCTCCGGAAGCTCGGCCACAAGCGTTGCGGTCATGACCACTCCAACGCCAGGAACGCTACGCATCACATCGATACTCGGATTCGTTTTGGATTGCTCGTCGAGCGCTTTGGAAATCCAAGAATCCAACGTTTTCATTTGGTTTTCAAGCGATTTGAGCATCTCTTCGATAAACGATTTAACCTGAGTATCATTGCTTTGACGAAGCCGGTTGCTCTCCTGGCTGATCAACTGCAACAGTTGCGTACGACGTCGCGTCAGCGCGATGAAGTTACGCTCTTGAAGCGTTCGTGGTATGGCAAGAGTGGCATCCACTTGCTGCCCGTAGAGTTGCAGCACCTTGGCATCAATCTTATCGGACTTCTCGAGAAAGCCGTGACCTTTTGCGAAATCTCTGATGCGCGCCGGATTAGCAACAACTACATCAATCTTCGCATCGTGAAGCATATCAACCAAAGAGTACTCCAAGCCTCCAGTAGCTTCACAGACAACGAGTGTCTCGGAAGGTTTCTTGATGAGTCTGAGGATCTTTGATTTGATCGCTTCAATCGTGTAATCAACCTCATGGACGATCTTGGCATTCGAGTCTGCGACATCCAATCTTTCGGTGGAGATGTCGATCCCAATCACTCGTTTGTAACTTTTCATCTTTTGTCCCATCCTAGTGAAATACGATCTGGCCTAAGGCCGATCTGGCGACCGTTCGGGTAAAAAGACAGCCACACGATTCAAGCTCTCCCACAAACGCTCCAGAGAGGTTTAAGGGGGCAATACGATCTGCGTGGCTGCGTCACAAAATCGCTGCAGGCGACTCGGCAACTTCGACTT
>Ga0255124_1000437_pt1 | contig 13954 bp, 9 predicted proteins | sample Law_Cont_RepB_8d_FD_188564 | JGI IMG/M metagenome (GOLD analysis project Ga0255124, IMG submission 188564) | Freshwater microbial communities from St. Lawrence River, New York, United States - Law_Cont_RepB_8d | ecosystem: Environmental > Aquatic > Freshwater > River | place: USA: New York... | reverse complement strand
AAGTGCTCGTCGCCCCCTCGGGCAAGGCCCGGCTGAAGGAGCTGATCGCCGAATGATTCGTCAGGCCAGGATTTCCTTCACCACCCGGCCGAACACATCGGTCAGCCGCTCATCCCGCCCCTGATGAAAATAGGTCAATCGCTCATGATCAAGACCCATCAGGTGCAAAATAGTGGCATGCAGGTCATGAAAATGAACCTTGTCTTCCACCGCCTCGAAACCAAATTCATCCGTGGCACCATAGGCCATGCCGCCTTTCACGCCGCCCCCCGCAAGCCACACCGAGAAGCCGTAGGGGTTGTGGTTTCGCCCGGGGGCCCCTTTCCCCTCGCTAAACGGCATGCGCCCAAACTCCCCGCCCCACACGATCAGCGTCTCATCCAGCATGCCCCGATGCTCCAGGTCTGAAAGCAACGCGGCTATTGGCTGGTCCACTTCTCCCGCATGCTGGCCGTGATTCTTTTCCACGCTGGCATGGGCGTCCCATGTTTCTTCCAGGTGGCCACCACCCGAATAGAGCTGGATGAAACGCACTCCGCGCTCCACCAACCTGCGGGCGATCAGGCAGTTGCGTCCGAACTCGTCAGTGGGTTGGCGGCCCACGCCATATGCGTTTAGCGTGCGTTGGCTCTCATTGCCCAGATCAACCGCGTCCGGCACCGCAGATTGCATGCGGTAGGCCAGTTCGTAGCTATGAATACGAGCGGCCAAGTCTTGGCCACCAGGGTGAGCCCTCAGGTGTGCCTGATTCAATTCGCCTAGCAGGTCCAGTTGGGTTCTTTGGGCCTGTTTGGGTGTTGCGCCCATCAGATCCAGCACAGGATTGCCCGTAGGCCGGAACAGGGTGCCCGAATACGCAGCCGATAAAAACCCGCTCGACCAATTGGGCTGACCACTGATTGGGCCACCCCGTTTGTCTAGCATCACCACATGCGCTGGCAAACTGTCGTTGGCACTGCCCAAACCATATACCGTCCAGCTTCCCAAACTAGGCCTGCCGATGAAGGTTTTGCCTGTGTTCATCGCCACCAGCGCGCTGCCGTGCGCGTGGCTGTCGGTATGGCACGACCTGATCACCGCTAATTTGTCGGCATGTTCGCGAATGTTGGGGAAAAAATCGCTGATGGGTAAACCGCTTTTTCCGCCCGGGCGGAACTTGCGCACCGATGGGGTGAGGAACCCCATTTGTCTGCCGCCCGAATTGATGAATTTTTTTTCTGCCGGTATGGGTTGACCGGCATATTTTTCCAATGCCGGTTTGTAGTCGAAAGTGTCCATCTGGCTGGGGCCGCCATTCATCATCAAAAAAATACAACTCTTCGCTTTCGCCGGAAACTGCTTGGGCCTGGGCATTGCCGGCTCGGCTGCAGTGGCTTTGCGGCTAAAAAAACCATCACGGCTAAGCAGGTCCACCAGCGCTAGCCCAGTGAACCCGGCCCCCATTTGCCAGATTGCCTCGCGACGGTTCATCCCACAGGGGAAAGCGTTATTTGCCATGGTTTTTCCCCTTAATCGACAAAGACAAATTCGTTGGTGTTCATCAAGACCAAGGCTAACGACCGGCGGGCCAAGGCGGCACTGCCTAGCGCAGCGGTCTGGATAAGCAGATGTTCCTGTGCCGCCCGCTGTTCCTCGCGCCGCGGATCACGCGCCAATACCATTCGCCAAGCCTGCGCCACAAAACGCTCATTTTCATCAGCACCACCAGCCTTCATGGCCAGCGCCTCCGCCAGCTTTTGGGCCATTGGGTTGTTCAAGAGGGCCAATGCCTGCGTGGGCACCGTGGTCGAATCACGCCTGCCGCAAGGCATGGTGCTGTCTGGTGCATCAAACACAGTCTGTGTGGGGTCGAGCAAACCGCGCTTCACAAAGGCGTACAGCGTGCGTCGCCTTTGCTGGTCAGGGGGTGAGGGCTTGTACTCAGAGCCCTTTCTCGACCAACCTTCCAGCGCCTCAGGGCTGATCTCTGGAATGAAACTGGGACCTCCCACTTTGCCCAAATCCAGTTGGCCTGAAGCCAGAAGCATCGCGTCGCGTACCGTTTCCGCATCCAGTCGGCGTCGGGTGCCGCGCCAGAGCAGGTGGTTGCCGGCATCGCTATTTTCGTAGAGGGCCGCTTGGGGGTGTAGGGTCGACTGCTTGTAGGTTGTGGAAGTGACCAGCAATCGGTGAAGCGACTTGGTGCTATAGCCTTCCTGGATAAACCGGGTGGCGAGGTAATCCAAAAGATCCGGGTGGGTGGGCTTGTCGCCGTTGTAGCCAAAATTATCGACCGATCTCACCAGCCCCTCGCCAAAATGATGCATCCAGACGCGATTGACCCACACTCTGTAGGTGAGAGGGTTTGCAGGGTTGGTGATCCATTCGGCCATGGCCAATCGTCTGCCGGTGGTTTTGCCTAGCGTAACCTTGGGACCCGGAGTGGGAATGGTTGACACCACCGACAAATAGCCGAAAGGCACCTCGGCACCCGGCCTTGCCGGATCTCCCTTTTTCAAAAGGTTCAGGGGCGGTGGATTGGCCCCCAGGTCGGTCCAACCCAGAATATCTTTGCCCAACAGATCGTTAGGCGGTCCACCCAAACTTCCCGGCGAACCGGCCCGAACCGGCCCTCCCCAGAAGGCGGCACCCATTTTGTAATAGTCGATCTGGGGAATCGGGTCGAATTTGTGGTCATGGCAGCGCGCGCATTTCACTGTCAGGGCCAAAAAGGCGGTGCTGGTGGCATGGACCATGTCTTCCAGCCGGTCGTACTGGTATTCCTTGGCATCGTTTGGCTCATCGTTCCAGGTTCCTAGCCGCAAAAAGCCGGTGGCCACGCGCGAGGGCTCGCTGGCATTGGCTATCTCGTCGCCGGCTAGTTGGTGGATCACAAAGGTACGGTAGTCCAAGTCGCGGTTGAACGCGTCAATCACCCAGTCGCGGTACTTCCAAGCGAACGGTTTTTCCTGGTCGCGTTCGTAGCCTGATGTTTCTGCCCAGCGTGCCACATCGAGCCAATGCCTGGCCCAGCGTTCGCCATACCTGGGGCTGGCTAGCAACCGCTCCACCACCCGTTCGTAAGAACCCACGCTTGAATCCAATTCAAAGGCTTGCACTTCGGCAAAAGTTGGAGGCAGCCCGACCAGATCGATGCTCAACCGCCGCAACAAGGTGGCCTTGTCGGCCTGCGGTGCCAATTTCCAGCCTTGCCGGCGAAGGCGGGCTTCCACGAAGTGATCAACCGGATGGACACCGTCTGGCAATTCCGTTTTCCCTAGTGGCTGCAGGCTCCACAGGTCGCGCCCGCCGCGCGTTTCAGAGGAAAGCTCGTAGGTGTCAAGCACCCGCCCCTTGGGCCACGGGGAGCCGGCTTTCACCCAGTCTCCCAGCAATTTCTTTTCGGCGGGTGGCACTGGCCTGGGCTTGCCCTTGGCTGGTGGTGGCATGGTGCCTGCAAAGACCCTGTCAAGAAGCAGGCATTGCTGCCCTTCCATGGCCAGAAGTGCATCGCCCCCCCTGCCTCCTAAGCGCAGCCCGGCACCGGTTGTCAGGTTCAATTTGCCTGCAGGTTCGTCACCTGCGTGGCACTCAAGGCAGCGCCGCACCAAAATGGGGGCGATCTGCTTTTCAAAATCGGGTGGCTGGGCAAGTACCAGTAGAATTGCCATGAGCATGGAGAGGCCTCCTAGGCGGACCTTTTAGACTACCACGCCGGCCCCAGACTTTCAGGCGCCAGTCCATGCTTGACACCCACCTGCTGTCAACAGACGATGAAGGCATCCCACCCCGCTTCTTTGGAAGCACAATGAAGCACACCATGGCGCGCCAACGGCTTGCAATCTGCGGATTTCTCTGCGTCTTGGCCTTGGCCACGCCCGCCAAGGCTGATGAGCCTCCGCGTACTGCAGCCTCCCCTTGGTGGTCGCTAGCCACATTGGCGAAGCCACCAGTTCCCCAACTGGCCGGGGCTTCCCACCCTGTCGATGCCTTCATCCGGGCCCGGCTGGCCAAGGAAGGGCTTGCGCCAACTGTTGAAACCGACCGACGCAAGCTGTTGCGGCGCTTGAGTTTCGACCTGACAGGCCTGCCACCCACGCTTGATGAGCTGGCCAATTTTACCGCTGACAAATCACCGGATGCGTACGAGCGTCAGATCAGGCGGCTACTAGCCAGCCCGCACTATGGTGAGCGGATGGCCCAAAGTTGGTTGGCTTTGGCCCACTACGCAGATTCCCATGGCCAAGACCAAGACCGGGCCCGCCCCAATGCTTGGCCCTACCGCGACTATCTCATCCGCTCGTTCAACGCCGACAAACCGTACAGTCGTTTTGTGCAGGAGCAAATCGCGGGCGACATGCTTTTTCCTAGTTCTTCCGAGGCAATCGAAGCGACCGGTTTTCTTGCTGCGGGGCCATGGGATGAAAGCGGGCTACGGGACATCCGCGAGGACGCCATCGACCGCATCGCCGCTCAGTACCTGGATCGCGACGACATCGTTAGCTCGGTGGGAACGGTCTTTTTGGGTCTCACCGTTGGCTGCGCCCGCTGCCATGATCACAAGTTTGATCCCATCCCTCAGGAAGACTATTACGCGCTGCAGGCCGTATTCGCTGGCACAGACAAAGCCGAGCGCTCTTACGAGCCCGATCCTGCGGTTGCCGCGAAGCGCAAGGCATTGGCTGGTCAGCTTGCCGCAATCCGGGCGCTTTCTGACCAGGCGGCCCTCGCCCATGCTGATGGCGGCCGGTTGGTGCAAGAGGTACAGACGCGCCATGCTGAGATGGAAAAGAATTGGCTCATTCCTGATCCGGTGGGGGTGACCAGCGCGCAAGGGGCGTCGATGCGCGTGTTGATCGACCGCTCTATCTTGGCGCTGGGCAAAAGGCCGGAAAAAGATACCACCACGGTGCGTTTGGCTGTTCCTGCTGGCAAAATCACTGCCATTCGGCTGGAGGTGCTGCCCGATGACACCTTGCCCATGAACGGCCCTGGGCGCTGCGACAATGGCAACCTGCATTTGTCGGAAATCCGTTTTCGGGCCAGTGGCCAGACTCTTGCTGTCGCCTCCGCACGGGCTGACTTCGACCAAGCCGGTTGGGCCATTCCCAGGGCTATTGATAACGACCCCGCCACAGCGTGGGGCATTCACCCTCAAGTTGGCAAGCCGCACCAGGCGGTGTTCACTCTCAAAACCCCGGTTGACTGGAAGTCGGGGCAAGAGTTGGTGGTGGAACTCGACCAGCTCCACGGCGGCTCGCATCTGATCGGTCGCATGCGCTTGGCGGTCACAGGCATGGACCAGCCTGCCACCAGTGCGGGCAGCCCATTACCTGCTGAGGTGGTGGAGATTCTCAACCGACAGTCCACCCAAAGAACCCTCCCCCAGCAGGCCTACCTGGCGCGTTGGGTGCTTGCCCGGGGAATGGAAGACGAGCTGTCTCGGCTACCTCCACCCCAGAAAGTTTATTGCGGAACCAGCCAGTTCACCGCTGATGGCAGTTTCAAGCCCGCCCCTATGGGACGCGCTGTCCATGTGCTGAAGCGGGGCGATATTCGCAAACCGGGCGACGCTGCCGAACCGGGGACCCTGAAGGCCTTGGCTGTAGGGCAGGCGCGTTTTGGCGAAACTAAAGGCCTGCCCGAGGGTGAGCGCAGGGCTGCGTTTGCCCGCTGGCTAACCCACCCGCACAATGGCCTTTTGTGGCGGGTCATGGCCAACCGTGTCTGGCAGCAGCACTTTGGCACAGGGCTTGTCGCCACACCCAATGATTTTGGCGTGATGGGTGGAGCCCCCTCCCACCCTGAATTGCTCGACTATCTTGCCACCTGGTTGCGTGATCATCAGGGTTCGCTAAAAGAGTTGCGCCACCTGCTGCTTACCAGCGAGACCTACCGCCAGGCTTGCACACACCAGGCTGGTTCGGCCAGTAAAGACGCTGACAACCGCCTGCTCTGGCGCGCCAACCGCAAGCGGCTGGAGGCCGAGGCGGTCCGCGACACGGTATTGCATGCCACTGGCCGGCTCGACACCACGCTGTATGGCCCGCCTGTCAAGCATTACCTCGAATCGGCGGGTGTGCATGTCACGCCCACCGCTGACTACCTTGGTTTTAATCCCGATGGCCCGGGCGCTAATCGCCGCAGTCTTTATCGCTTTTTGTTTCGCACCCGACCTGACCCGTTCCTTGAAGCACTGGATTGCCCTGATGCATCGCAGTCATCGCCCACGCGGACAGAGTCGGCAAGCCCGCTGCAGGCCCTGGCCCTGTGGAACAACGGCCTGATGTTGAAAAGCGCTGAGCATTTGGCTGAGCGTGCCAAAAAAATGGCCCCCGGCGATGCCAACTCGGTGGCAGCCGCCTGCAACCTGCTGCTGCTGCGGGGCCCGACTGCCCAAGAGTCTGCCGAGTGGACCGCCTATGCCCAGAAACATGGCTTGGCCAGCTTGTGCCGGGTCCTGATGAACACCAGCGAGTTTCTCTATGTGGATTGACCACCACTTTTTGCTGCAACGCCGTAAGGCGCTCCAAGCTGCTGGTGGCTTTGGGCTGCTTGCCCTGGGGGACTTGTTACGGGCTGATACCGGCGCGGCCATGCAACCGCATCATGCCCCCAAGGCCAAGCGTGTCATTCAACTGTTCATGAATGGCGGTGTCAGCCAGATGGACACCTTCGACTACAAGCCTGAGCTGATCAAACGCCACGACCAGAAGGTTGATCTTGGCCTGAAGGCTGCCGCGACCAGTGTGCCTGGCCCCATGATGAAATCGCCTTTTCCGTGGAAACAGCATGGGCAATGCGGCCGGTGGGTGACTGACCGGCTGCCCCATCTGGCCAAGAAGGTGGACAGCTTGGCCTTTCTCATGGCCATGGCCTCGCGCAGCAATGTGCACGGGCCTGCCAGCTACCTGGCCAATACTGGTTTCCAGTTGCCCGGATTTCCCTGCGCTGGCGCATGGATCGGCTATGCGCTGGGCCGACTGACTGACAATTTGCCCACCTTTGTCGTGCTGCCGGATGCGCGTGGTTTGCCTTACAACGGCATGGGCAATTTCTCGGCAGGTTTTTTGCCCGCCACGCACCAAGGCACGGTTATCAATCCGGAAGCCCCTGTGCCTATTGCCGACCTGAGGGCGGACGCGCGCGCGCCTTTTGCCACAGTGGAAGCATCCCGCGAGGGGATGAACCTGTTACAAGCTGCCAACCGGCGTTTTGCGGAATCGCAACCGGGCGACAGCCGACTGGAAGCCCGTTTGCAGATGTACGAGATGGCGGGGCGCATGCAGTCGAGTGCGCCCGAGGCGTTTGACCTGAAGCGCGAAACTGCCCAAACGCTGGAAATTTACGGTGCCAACCGGGCGGGCCCGGAAGGGGCATTCGCCCGCAATTGCGTGCTGGCCCGGCGTCTGGTGGAGCGGGGCACCCGTTTTGTGCAGGTCTGGAGCGGGGCGGGTGGGCCGAGTAACAATTGGGACAACCACACCGATATCCCGAAGGAGTTGCCCCCGATCTGCAAGCAGGTGGACCAGCCCGCCGCGGCGCTGCTCGACGACCTTGCCGCCCGTGGCCTGCTGGTGGACACGCTGGTGGTTTGGACCACTGAATTTGGCCGCATGCCGTTCACCCAGGGTAGTGTTGGGCGCGACCACAACGGTGGTACCAGTGTGGCGTGGATGGCCGGGGCAGGCGTGAAGGGTGGTACTACCCTTGGGGCCAGCGACGACTTCTCCTACCAGGCCGCCGAGAACAAGACCTCCATCCACGACCTGCACGCCACCTTGCTGCATTTGTTGGGGATTGACCACGAAAAGCTCACCAAGCTGCACAACGGCACCAACCGCCGCCTGACCGATGTCCATGGCAAGGTACTAAGTGAGTTGCTGGGGTGAGAAATCAGGTTTATTGCTGGATCCAGACCTTCCATCACTCCACGATTTGCGTCTCACCCCCGGATCTACTTGCTAGGGCCGGCAATATGCTGTTCGCGGAATACGCCATAAAACGAACTGATCCATCAACAAAAGCAAAATGTCCCCCGCCGGAATGAAGGCTCCAAAATGGAACACCTCCTGGTTTAGGAACTCATTCCGCAAGGTGCCGTTGGACCGCTCGTTCCGCCCGTTTTGCCATGGTGAACCCGGATCGATGAATCTGGATTGCACATCCTTATCTTTCCGCCAGTGGACTAGGGTCCTGGCGATGAATTCCGATCCGTTGTCCGTCAGCATGAACTTGGGTGCCCCGAACATCCTGATCAAACCCTCCATCACCCCGATCACCTGAGGTGGTTGAACCCGGAGTTGTTTTCCCCAGCCCGTCCAGGTGGTTCCTGATCTCGCCCTCATCAATTCGGATCGCATTCCGAATGTTGCCCGTCCCGTTGTCCTCATTTACACTTGCCATCGTGACCTCCGTTTGGTCCTTGGGAATGGTTTTGTCGTTATTACCACCCCTAGCCTCATGGCGGTCACTCTGCAAATGTGCGCATAATCTTCGACGTTATCATTCACTCCTCCAAGGGCACACTGCCATAAAGTAAAATCATGCTAATATTTGCCGACTTGGGTTGGAACAAAAAGAAACTAACCGCAAAAACCACTAACAGCTAGGGTAAACTCGGCTTGGGTGGAAAGAATTCAGTTCTGGAGCAAGTACTATGCGGGGTTCAAAAACCAGGTTTTTATTTCTCGTCTTGTGGCTGGCAGTAGGCTTGCTTTCAACTTTGCATGTCAACCCGCTCAATGCCCAGTCAAAACCCATAGCCACCTACAAGACAGAAACCGCAATCGCCTACCAACCCGAATCTATCACCGACCCTTACGCCCGCTCGCGCTGCAAATTAGATATATACTATCCTGAAAATAGTAATAATTTCGCCACCGTGGTCTGGTTCCATGGTGGCGGCCTGACCGGGGGCAATCGCTCCATCCCCAAGGCGCTCCAAGCGAAGGGCGTGGCGATTGTCGCGGTCGATTACCGGCTCAGCCCCCAGGCAAAAGCCCCTGCTTACATCGAGGACGCCGCCGCCGCCGTCGCTTGGACCTTCAAGAACATCGAAAAATATGGTGGCTCCAAACAGAAGATTTTTATCAGCGGCCATTCCGCCGGTGGTTACCTCGCCTCCATGGTCGGCCTCGACAAAAGCTGGTTGGCAAAACACGCTATCGACGCCAACTCCATCGCCGGACTTGTCCCCTGCAGCGGCCAGGCCATCACACACTTCACCATCCGCAAAGAGCGCGGCATCCCTGACACCCAACCCGTGATCGATGCGTTAGCCCCGGTGTTCCATGTTCGCAAGGATGCCCCGCCACTCCTCCTCATCAGTGGCGACCGCAACACCGAGCTTCTTGGCCGCTATGAGGAAAGCGCCTACCTCTGGCGCATGATGAAAGAAGTGGGCCACACCCGTACTGAAATTCTCGAACTGCAGGGCTACAACCACGGTGAAATGGTCGAGCCTTCTTTCCCACTTTTGCTGCGGTTCATGGCCAAATACGCGCCTTGAATCTGGAGTAATCTGTTAACAGGTCTATGCCTGATCGCTCCTGTTCCTTCCGACTGGGGCCGTGCGAGACGCGTGCTATTGGGGTCGCCATGTTTTTTTGCGGTAAATTCTGGGTTAAAAGCTTGCATAAAGCGGTGCTGGCGCTGCCTGTTTGCTTCGCCAACTCCCTTGCTGGTTTCTCCCAAGAAACCCAGCGCCCCGATAAACTTCGCCCCGATATCCTTGTTGCCGATTTTGAGGGCGACAGTTATGGCGAATGGCAAACCACAGGTGAGGCCTTTGGTCCAGGCCCTGCCAAGGGCCGCCTGCCCGGCCAAATGGCGGTCGATGGGTTTCTGGGCAAGGGCTTGGTCAATTCGTTTTTCAAAGGCGACAACTCCACAGGTACCCTCACCTCGCCACCCTTCACCATCCAGCGCAACCACATAGCTTTTCTCATCAGTGGTGGCAAACACCCTGAAAAAGCTTGCATCAACCTGGTAATCGACCGAAAGACTGTCCGCACCGCCACCGGTGCCAATGACAACGCCGGCGGCAGCGAGGCCTTGGTGGCCGATTCTTGGGATGTCCAGGAATTCGTCGGCAAACAGGCCACTTTGCAGATTGTCGATGCCGTCCAGGGCGGCTGGGGTCATATCAATATCGACCACATCGTCCAAACCGATCGCAAACCACCGGGCTTGTTAACCAATGCCACACGCGAGCTGGTGGTTGCCAAACGCTACCTCAACATCCCCATCAAAACCGGCGCTCCCAGACGGGTGGTTAGCCTGCTTGTCGATGGCCAACTGCAGGTCCGAAACGACATCGAAATAGCCCCGGGTGCCCCTGACTGGTGGGCCCCCATGGATGTCAGCGCTTGGAAGGGCAAAAAGATTTCCCTGGTGGTCGACAAACTGCCCGAGGATTCCACCGGCCTGGCCTCCATCCAGTTGTCTGACACCATCCCCGATAGCAATAAAGACTACAAAGAGTCCTTGCGTAACCAGTTTCACTTCTCGCCCAGGCGCGGCTGGAACAACGATCCCAACGGCATGGTCTTTTACAACAACGAGTACCACCTTTTCTTCCAGCACAATCCCTACGGCTGGGATTGGGGCAACATGCACTGGGGCCATGCCGTCAGCAAGGACATGATCCATTGGCAGGAGCTTGGCGACAAGCTGCTGCCAGATGCCATGGGGCCCATGTTTTCGGGTAGTGCCGTGGTCGATTGGAACAATACTAGCGGTTTTGGCAAAGACGGCAAACCGCCACTGGTGCTCCTTTACACAGCAGCGGGCAATCCCACGGTCCAGTGCCTTGCCCACAGTACCGATGGCCGTACCTTCACCAAATACGCTGGCAACCCAATCCTCAAAGAAATCACGGGTGGCAACCGTGATCCCAAAGTCCTCTGGCACGAGCCCACCAAGCAGTGGGTAATGACACTTTATGTAGAACTCAACAAAGTTCACACCATCCACTTCTTCACCTCACCCAACCTGAAGGATTGGAAACTGACCGGCAAAACCGAAGGCCTGTTCGAATGCCCCGATCTCTTTGAGCTTCCCCTCGACGGCGATCCCATCAAAAGCAAATGGGTACTAACCGCCGCCAGCAGCGAATACATCGTCGGCACTTTCGATGGCAAAACCTTCAAGCCCGAGACCCCGAAGCTGACCGGGCACCGAGGCAAAGGCTTCTACGCCGCCCAAACTTTCAGTGACATCCCGACAACCGATGGCCGCCGTCTCCAAATCGGCTGGTTCCAAACACCCACCCCGGGCATGCCTTTCAATCAATCGATGACCATCCCGCTTGAACTCGGCCTGGTTTCCACCAAAGAAGGCCCCCGCCTCACTTGGGCGCCCGCACGGGAACTGGCTGCACTGCGGGGCAATTCCATCCAGTTGAAAGCGGGGGAGGTTGGGCCCGATTCAGCCAACCCCCTGAAGGCCTTCACTGCCGAACTGCAAGAGATTCGCGCCGAGTTCACGCCCAAGCCCCAAACCGAGGTCGTCTTCACCGTTCGTGGAGCGACCATTGCTTACGATGCCGCCAAAGCCGAATTGGTGGTGAATGGCCATAGGGCTCCAGCGCCGCTGATCAACGGCAAGCAGCGGTTGGTTATTTATTGCGACCGCGCCGGCCTCGAGGTGTTTGCAAGCGATGGGCTGGCCTATGTCCCTATGCCCTTCATTCCCAAGGGTGCTGATATGGCTGCCAGTCTCAAAATAAAGGGTGCCCCCTGCGAGTTCACAAGCCTAGAGGCTCACGCTTTGAAATCCGCCTGGAAACAGTGATAGATTTAGTTTCATTTGTTCCGTTTGCTTGAGGTGCCTATGAGCAGTCAGTGGATAAGCGTCGCCGCTTCAGATGGTTCCGGTTACTTCCAGGGGTATCTGGCATTGCCGCAGTCTGGCAAGGGCCCAGGCCTGGTGATCATTCAGGAAATTTTCGGGGTCAACGAGAACATCCAGAAGACCGCCGACCTGTTTGCCGAGGAGGGTTATGTGGTTTTCGCCCCAGACATCTTCTGGAGGCAGGAGCCGGGCTTGCAAATGGGCTACAGTGCCGAGGAGCGCCAAAAGGGCCTCGACCTGATGGCCAAGCTGCACGAGAGCCAAACCATCGCTGATATCCAGTCGGCGATAACCGCCTTGCGCGGCCATTCCGCGGTGGCGGGTAAGGTGGGTGTCCTTGGCTTTTGCATGGGCGGCAAGCTGGCTTATCTATCTGCTTGCCGCACCGATGCCGATGTGGCAATCGGCTACTACGGGGTAGGCCTTGAAAATTATCTTGCGGAAACGCTTCGCTGCCCACTGGTTCTGCACATTGCCGCCGATGACCTGATGGTTCCTCCTCAGGCGCAACAAAAGGTGCTGGCCGGTCTGGCTGATAACTCGCTTGCGACCACCTATGTCTACCCTGGAGCAGGCCACGCCTTCGCTAGGATTGCTGGGGCTCATTTTCACAAGCCGTCCGCTCTCATGGCGCACGATCGTAGTGTTAGCGCACTAAAAGCGGCCATGAGGTAGAACTGAAGGATGTGTTGCTAGGGCAAAATTTAGACTCACATTGTTAGGTCTGCAGATTATCCCTGTTGCCTCATGGCAAACCCTTGGAGGGTGATAGCCTCTTTCACCTGTCAGGGGTGGTCTTTTCTTTTAGGCTCGCCAGGTAGTCGAGCAGGTCCACCGCTTGCTGGGCGGTCAAATCTCGCAGCAATAACTCGGGCATTTGCGATGTATTTAAAGTTATTATTGACGCCACCTCTGTCGCCGCGATCCTGATCTCCTTGTCCTCCGCCGTCCGCAGCACCAGCTCATTGGCGGTCTTGCTTGACAACAGCCCGCTGAGTGTTTTGCCGGTCGTTGTTTCTACCAGTTGGGTAGCGTATTTTGGGTCAATGGTTTTGGACGGATAAAGAATATGATCCAGGATTTGCTCCCTGTTGTATTTCAGGCCTATGCCGCTCAAATCAGGCCCAAGTGTGCTGCCCAGGCCTTCCACGCGGTGGCACGCTGCGCAGCGGGGTCCGCTATTTTGATGGAAAAACTCTTTCCCTTTTGCCTTGTCCCCTTTCAGCGCCAGCAGGCTGGCAGGTTCAATTTGGCCACCTAGACGCTGCAGGCGTTGCCCGGGTGGTAAAAATCGCTCCAACAAATCCCGCACCCCGGGGTTATCAGCTTTGGAGATTGCCTCCAACAAACCAGGCTTCGCCTTTTCCAGACCGGTCCCTAGGTCCATACCCCGTGCCAGCACCAATCCTTCCAAGGGCCCTGCTAAAAGCGGCTTCATGGTTTCTGCATCAGCAATCCCTATTTTCTTCAACCGAGCTAGTGCGCCACCTGCCTGCTCGGTGGAGAGGTTTTTGCCCGGTGCTGTGGGTGCCATTTGACTGATCCAGTCATGCACTAATCCCAGACCCTGCACGTCAATTAAATCGGCTCCCAAATGTGGCATGTGCCCCGATCCGGTTTTCGCCATGCGGTAATACAAGGCCGACCGGTACGGATCACCCGCCGTGATCAACGAAGCATCGGGAAGGCCAAAAGCACCCTGCACCGGCTTGATGCCCACCAGCTTGCTTTCAGCAAGCGGGATATGCTGCCGAAGGTCAATCGTGGCGGTTCCCCCCGCACCAGATTGGTGACAGTGCGCGCAATTGGCATGCAGGTACGATCGGGCCCGGTTCTCCAAGCTTTCCTTGGGGCTCAGGGGATCAGACAACCGGTTGATCGTCATGGTATCGGTGGCTTTGTCGCCGTCAGCCTTGCGGTATTCCACCAGCCCCAATCGCCTTAAGCCGGCCAATCCGGATTCCCCGGGGCGTTCACCGGCATTGCCAAGGTCCAGTTGCATCGGTGTGAACGCGAGCGCGTGACCAGCCCAAGGGTTATGGCAGGTCATGCACTGTGAGCGTCCGGCGAAGTGCCAGGTTTGCTTCCGGAAGCCGGATGCTTCACTTGGATCGGCCAC
>Ga0255124_1000434_pt1 | contig 14020 bp, 8 predicted proteins | sample Law_Cont_RepB_8d_FD_188564 | JGI IMG/M metagenome (GOLD analysis project Ga0255124, IMG submission 188564) | Freshwater microbial communities from St. Lawrence River, New York, United States - Law_Cont_RepB_8d | ecosystem: Environmental > Aquatic > Freshwater > River | place: USA: New York... | reverse complement strand
CGGTCAATCGGTTGAAGTCCAAATCTCCGGAGCACGATTGGGTGATGCCCGCGATTTGCTCTTCTACAACCCAGGACTTACCGCGTCGAACATCACCAAAGTAGACGACAACAACATCAAGGTAACAATCACAGCGACTCCTGATTGCAAAACGGAACTGCATCCGTTTCGCGTTGTCACTGCTTCGGGAACAAGCAACATGCGTCTGTTCGGCGTCTCTGCATTGCCGACCGTTGCAGAAGTCGAGCCCAACAGCGAGTTCGCCAAAGCTCAAGATATTCCCTACAACACAACCGTCGACGGAGTTGTTCTCAACGAAGATGTCGACTATTTCGCGGTCGAGCTAGAAGCTGGCCAGAAACTTAATGTTGAGCTAGAGGGACTCCGCCATTCTTACCTAAATAACTTCTTCGATCCGTACGTTGCAATTTACGATTCGAATCGATTTGAAATCACTGCGAGCGATGACTCGGTGTTCTTACAACAAGATTGCCTGTGCTCCATGGTTGCACCGGCGAAAGGACGCTACATCATCGAAGTTCGCGAAAGCAGTTTCGGTGGAAACGATCAGTCCAAGTATCGATTGCATGTCGGTGGGTATCCTAGACCTGTTGCGATCTTGCCTGCTGGCGGTCCTCCGGGACAACCACTTACCGCAACCTGCATCGACCTTCTAGGAAACACATGGCAAGAAACCTTTGCTATTCCAGCCGAAGCCCACACTAAATCGGCAGGGGTTTGGTCAACGCAAGAAGGAATGGTTGCGCCATCTCCAAATATGCTTCGTGTTGTAAACATCCCCAATGTTTTGGAGACCGAGCCAAATTCGGATTACAACGCAATCGCGACATCGCACGCAGTACCAGTGGCTTTCAACGGAATCCTCGAAACCGATAACGATCGAGACTACTGGGTTTTCGAAGCCAAGAAAGACCAACAACTCGACGTACAAGTTCACGCAAGGCTTCCACTCCGATCGCAGGTCGACCCCGTACTGCAAATCTTCAAAGTCGGTGGTGGTGGACTCGCTGGAAACGACGACCAAGGTGGACCGGACAGTTACCTCAGCTTTAAAGTCCCCGAAGACGGCAAATATGCAGTTTGCGTCTCGGATCACTTGGGTCGCGGCGGCAAACACTTTGTCTACCGAGTCGAAGTGACTCCAGCAGATGCCGAAGTTGGAACCACAGTCAACGAACTTGAACGCTACGTCTCCCAAGTAGTCAACATACCCAAGGGTGCACGGATGGCGATCGAAACCAATTTGGCTCGCAAGAATGTAGGTGGAGAAGGGCGTATTGCCGTTCCTGATCTTCCTCCTGGAGCAACCCACTCCGATGGACTCGTCGCTGCGGACCAAAGTCAAATCCAAATGATTTTCAGAGCAGCAGCAGACGCTCCAAACGCATCGAAACTTGTCGATCTATCCGCAAGCTTAGTCGTCTCGCCTGAACGGACTCTCAGCGGACATTTGTCGCAACGCACCCAATTGATTCGTGGACAGAATAACGTCGACGTTTGGGGACGCTGGGATGATCGGCTCGCGGTCAACATCGTCGATGCCGCTCCGTTCGATATCGAAATCGTTCAACCACAAGTTCCGATCGTACGCAATGGATCGATGACATTAACCATCAATGCAAAACGCAAAGAAGGATTTACGCAACCGATCAATGTTCGAATGCTGACGGCTCCTCCAGGAATCGGCGCTTCTCCCGTCACCATTCCTGGAGATCAATCCACTATTGGAATGAGCGTTACCGCCAACAACGGCGCTGCGATTCGCAAATGGCCAATCTTGGTACTTGCAACCGCCGAAAGCGGATTCGGGCCAGTGACAATCGCTTCCGAATTCGTCGAGCTTGATATCCAAGACGCCCTCTTCCAATTCAAATTTGCAAAGACCATGGCAGAGCAAGGCAAACCGGCAGATGTGATCGTCGGAATTGAGCTCAAGCGACCTGCGGAAGGAACGGTAGAAGTTGAATTGCTGGGATTGCCACCAGGGACCTCCTCTGCGACCCCCAAGCTTTCAGTAGCTGCCGATGCGAAACAGTTGGTATTCCCCCTTCAAATCCCAGCCGAGACTCGGGCAGGTAATTACAAGACTCTTGTATGCCGTGGGACTGTAACGAACGAGAAGGGAATCATTTCCCAAACCAATGGGAACGCGGAAGTTCAAATCGATGTTCCAGTAGCACCGCCACCTGCCGCGCCTGCCCCAGCCGCAGCTCCCGCACCGATGCCAACACCACCGGCCGCTCCTACCGAAAAGCCATTGACTCGACTCGAACAATTGCGAAAGCAAAAGTCGCCGGGTAAGTAGTCATCTGATTTTCCAAACCCTTCGAATGCGATCGAAAAACCCAATTCAATTGAACCGTAGAAATATGAATAAAACATCGCTTAGAAAATGGGCTCTGCTGCCACTGCTCTCTCTCCCAATGAGCTCCTTGTGCACGCTAGCGGCGAATGCTCAAGACCCTGCTGCACCGGCTCCAGCTCCTGCTGCCGCACCGGCTCCAGCTCCTGCTGCCGCACCGGCAACTTTCAAAAGCCTATCTGTATTTCCGCCGGCGATTAAAATCAGCGCACAGACCGACTCGCAACGGTTTATGGCTATGGCAGTGCGATCCGATGGGATCACGGTAGATGTAACCGATCAAGTCCAATGGACTCTTGCCAACCCTGCCTTTGGCAAGCTAGATAACTTCACTGTGTTCCCAGTCGCCGATGGAGCAACAGAACTGATCGGCACTTGGAACGGCATGGAAGCGAAGGCAACGCTTGAGGTAACTCAGAGCCAGACTCCACGGACGGTCGGATTCGAACGAGACGTAATGCCGATCTTCACCAAAGTCGGTTGCAATACAGGATCTTGTCACGGCGCAGCACGCGGTAAAGACGGATTCCGTTTGAGCTTGTTCGGTTTCGATCCTGTCGGTGATTACCAACGCATCACCCGCGAAATTGGTATTCGCCGAATCAATCTTGCTGTGCCTGATCAAAGCCTGTTGCTGTTGAAAGCGATCGGTGCAGTTCAACATTCAGGTGGTAAGAAGATCGAACCAGGTAGCAAGCACTATCAGACTGTATTGGCTTGGTTACAAGCTGGAGCTCCTGCCGATGCGGCACGTCCGCCTGCAGTCACCAAAGTTGATTTGTTCCCGACCCAAGCGGTTTTGGAAGGAGAAGGTGCCAAGCAGAGGCTTGTGGCGGTTGCCACATACGCGGATGGAACGCAGCGCGATGTTTGGGATCTCGCCGGTTTTACAACAAACAATGAACGCACGGCGGCCGTCTCACCCGACGGAACGGTCAGCAGCGGTGTCCGAGGCGAAGCATTCGTCATGGCGCGCTTCGACACTCATACCGTCGGCACTCAAATTCTCGCTTTGCCCAACGGATTGCAGTATGAATTCAAGCCTAGCCAAGGGAATTACATCGATACCCTCGTCGATGCGAAACTCCTAAAGGTGCGATTGCCCGCAAGCGGACTTTGCTCCGACGAAGAATTTGTTCGTCGCGTCACGATCGATGTGACTGGATTGTTGCCTACCGAAGCCGAGACCGCAGCGTTCCTCGCCAGCACAGATCCAAACAAGCGAGCAGCCTTGGTTGACTCCTTGTTAGGACGTAAAGAATTCAGCGAAATTTGGGCGATGAAATGGGCAGACTTGCTCATGATCAAGAGCAACAATCAAGTCAGCTATAAAGCCGCTTACCTTTACTACAATTGGCTTATCAACAAGATTGCTTCGAACACCCCGATCGACCAAATCGTACGCGATCTTCTGACCGCGACAGGAGGGACTTTCCAAAGCCCACAGACGAACTTCTACCAAGTCGAGCTAGATCGTCTGAAGCTCTCCGAGAATGTTGCCCAGGTCTTCATGGGGATCCGTACACAATGCGCACAGTGCCATAACCATCCATTCGATCGATGGACAATGGATGACTACTATGGATTTGCAGCGTTCTTCTCGCAAGTAGGCCGCAAGACCTCCGAAGATTATCGCCAGACCCTTGTTTTCAACGGTGGCGGCGGAGAAGTCAACCATCCAGTTGGTGGGGCAGTAGTTAAACCAAAGTTTCTCGGTGGCGGACCTGCGGCAACCGACGGTAAAGATCGCCGTGTGGTACTCGCCGATTGGATGACCAGCAACGAGAACCCATTCTTTGCCAAGAGCGTTGCTAATCGAATTTGGGCTCACTTCACCGGCGTAGGGATCGTGGATCCAATCGATGATTTCCGTGCAAGCAATCCACCGAGCAACCCTGAGTTACTCGACGCTCTTGCAGGGAAACTTATCGAATACAAGTATGACGTAAAACAACTCGTGCGTGACATTTGCAATTCGCAAACCTACCAGCGAACGACCACCCCAGTTGAAGGCAACGAAGACGATGGGCGTAACTATTCGCACGCTACTGTACGTCGAGTCCCTGCCGAGAATTTGCTCGATTGCATCTCTCAAGTTACAGAGACAAAAGAAAAATTCCGAGGGTTACCCATCGGTGCGAGAGCCGTTCAAATCGCTGACGGTTCCACCAGCAATTACTTCTTGAACACCTTCGGACGCAGTGCACGCACTACCGTCTGTGCAGCAGAAGCCACCACCGATCCATCGTTGTCTCAAGCCTTACACTTGATCAATGGCGGGGCGGTAAGCGGCAAAATCAATCAAGGTCAGATGCTGCAAAACTGGAAGAAGGAAGGACTGACTCCAGAAGCGATCATCGAACGGATTTACCTACGCTGTTTGTCCCGCAAGCCGAGCGATGCCGAACGCGCTAGGCTTATGCAATTGATTAGCGAATCTGCAAATCCTGACCAAGGATTGCATGATGCTTTTTGGGCGGTACTCAACAGTCGCGAATTCATTTTCAATCACTAACCGTAGTTCTCGATCATGCGATTAACACGAACTCCCCGAGTCCTCTCCTCACTGACTCTTGCAAGCGGACTGCTGGTCGGTGGCCTCAGCGCTCAAGAGCCCGCAAAGATCACTTACGAAGATCACATCAAACCGATCTTTCGTGAGCATTGCGCTTCGTGTCACAACAACAACGCTAAAAAGGGCGGCCTATCGCTCGAGAACTACCAGTCCACAATGGCTGGTGGAAGCAGTGGTGAAGTCCTTATCGCAGGGGATTTGGATTCCTCGCGCCTCTATGCATTGACAGCTCACAAAGAGCAACCTGTCATGCCTCCGATGCAGGACAAGATTGCCCAAGCGAAGCTTGATCTGCTCAAGACTTGGATCGAACAAGGGATGCCGGAGAACAGTGGGTCGGCAATTCGCAAACCTATGGCGAATGCAGCCGCCATCAGCGTCGCAGCCGCTGGACGTCCTGAAGGACCTCCACCGATGCCCGCCACAATCCTAAAGCAAACCCCGCTGTTTACACCAAAAGCATCCTCGATTTCCGCACTCGGCGCAGCTCCGTGGTCACCATTGATCGCTGTCGGTGGGCAGAATCAAGTCTCCTTGTACCACTCCCAAACAGGACAACTCATGGGGATCCTTCCGTTTCCGGAAGGAGAACCACAGTCGATCACTTTCTCACGCGATGGAAAACTGATTCTCATCGGTGGCGGTAAACACAGCGTTAACGGTTTTGCAGTGCTCTGCGATATCACTACTGGCAATCGAATCGCCAAAGTCGGTGATGAACTCGACATCGTCATGGCCGCAGACATCAGTGATGATAATCGCTTGATCGCTTTGGCTGGCCCACAAAAGATGGTTCGTGTCTACGACACCCTCACCGGAGAATTGCGTTGGGAGCAAAAGAAGCATACGGATTGGATTTATGCCGTTCGATTCAGTCCCGATGGTCTTCTTCTTGCCACCGCCGATCGCGCAGCTGGGCTCGTGATTTGGGAAGCGACCACAGGCAAGATGTATGCTGATCTACAAGGTCACAAAAACGAGATTCGTTCGATCGCATGGAGACCCGATTCAGGTGCCGTCGTCAGTGCGTCACTCGACGGTACTCTCAAGATGTGGGATATGAATGAGAGCAAGTTGATCAAGTCGTGGGATGCTCACCCGGGCGGAGCCGCGGCGATTGCGATTGCCAATGATGGCGTGATGGTATCGACCGGCAAAGATAACAAAGTAAAGGTTTGGGATGCAGGTGGAAACGCCGCCGGTGAGATGCCCCCGTTGGTAGAAGCCGGCCAAGAAGTCGCGATAACGGTAGACTCTCAGCACGTTGTTTCGGGAGATTGGGCTGGAAATGTGAGAGTCTGGTTGCGTGCAAATCCAGCTGACGAAAAAAGACTTGCAGCAAACCCCGTTACGATTGAAATGTCGATCGCTGCCGAGCGCGAGAAACATGGCCCGCTCGCTGCAGCAGCTCAAGCGGCAACGGCGGAGTTCACACAACAACAAACACAAACCGCCGCAGTCCAAAAAGCAGTTACAGATCAACAAAACCTGATCGCAACCTACGTCAATCAAATCAATGAACTGACCGCTGCTTCTACTCAACTGAAGACTGCCGTCGACACCTATGCGACACAGATCACTACCAAACAAGCTGAACTGGCCAAGACCAATGAAGGAATTGTTGCCAAGACCGCACAGGTCAACCAAGCAACCGCTGAAAAGAAGCAAGCCGACGATGCAATAGCGGCCTTGCAGAAGCAAAAGGAAGGTCAAGTTCCGGACCCGGCCGCGTTGGATAACCAAATCGCTGAAGCCGCTAAGGTTGTCGAAGCCAAGAACGCTGCACTGACTCAATTCAGCAATGAACTCACCGCTTTGAACACTGAAAAAGGTGCCAAAGAAAAAGAGGTGGCTGACTTGGCTTCTGCAAATGCAGCGAAGGCCAAGGAATACGCTGATGCGATGACCAAGCTTGCAGAAGTCAACACAGCAAAGACCGTCGGCGATAAGCGACTCGAAGAAATCAATGTCGAACTGAAAGCGTCCACAGAGAAACTTGCAGCTGCTCAGGCCAAACTAGACGCAGCAAATGGGGCGGCCAATGCCTCGGCAACGCAAATCGCAGCTCTCGAACAAGAACTCGCACGATTCCAAAGCCTTGGAGCGGAACTCGTAGCCAAGAAAACGGCTCTTGAGCAATCGGTTGCGGCAGTAAACACCGAAGCTCAACCGGTGCAAAATAACCTTGCTGCCGTCAAAGCAAAAATGGATCAGACTCAAGCAACGATTGCACAAATCGAAAAGCAAATCGCAGATCTGCAAGCTATGATGGCCGCCACCCAAGAAGCTAAAAACAACTTGGCCAAAGAAATGGCACCGCAGCAACAAGCCCTAGATGCTGTGATGGCCAAGCTACAGCAAACTCAAGCTGAGCTTGGCGCTGTGGCAGCTCAGCAAAAGCTTTTCGAAGAGTCCTACAAAAAGTAATTCTTCGTTTATAAGTTAGCGATTAGCCATTCTCGTGTTCTGGATCACATATAGCTTTGGATCATCTACGATCCAGCTTGTGCTCCAGTCGCGACCGTTGTCACCGTTAACCACATTGTAGAAGAACGATCGTAGTTCTTCGCAGCGGTAACCGTATGGCATTGAAGTGGCGATGTAGTCTTCGCGACGCAATTCCTCAACACCAGGGCGAGCAAAGTAATGCACTAAGCCGTCAGGTGTAAAGGACAGCCCTAAAGTCCACCAGCCGGTAACTGGTAGCTCTGGGCCCATAAAATCACCCCCGTTGCGATCAGCTCGAACACGGAAGTAAGCATAAGGGACAGTCTTCCCTTCGACTTGCTTCGTTCCCCTAAGGATAAACATACCGGGCCAGTAAACTTCATCCTTCTCCGACTTGCTGCTGAACAAAAACTTGGTCTTGGTTTCTGTAATGGTTGTCTCCACCGCAGCCCGGAATGCGAAATGTGGGCCGTTGCGTTTTTCCCATTCTTCCAAAGGTGGGACAAACACACGCGTCGTTACGTTCGGCGACTGAGATACCTTGAGAGTTCCACCGAGCCGATACTGAACGTTGCAAATGAAATCGTCCTGATGCATTTTATGGCTCGGACGATTGGGAATGCCAGTGTTGAGCGATCTCATCAACAAGGATCCCTCGCTTCCCTCAATTCCTCCCGGTGGGGTAGCTACGCGTTGAACCACGTCTGGGTGACCACGCTTTGCTCCTTCATACCAACGGCCGTTTGTAGATTTCCCCAACGGCATCCGTTGGTTCTCATCGATGTCCTCGGTACTCTTCGGATTGTTCTGGATGAACTCCCAGTTCTCGTCTTCGAAGTCGTCACCAACCTGTTGCATATGGGTACCGGTACCAGGTACTACAATCTCACTCCTCGACTGCCCGAAAGCAGTAAGGCTGGTGCAAAAGGAGAATGCCAAGGTAACCGGAGCGAACAACAAAATATTGCGTTTACTGATCCATCGCGTCATGACAACTGTATCCCCGTCGAGAAAAGCGAACATCCCACCTCTCCCACTATCGGTTAGCTTGGCCATGCGAATCGGAGTTTCGAGAAGAACTCCTAGAAACCCCTCAGCCCTCCCATTTTCCCATGCGGAATGACCTTTTCCCAATCAATACACAAGTTCGAGTATTTCCGCCCTTGAATTAGTAGGGAAATTCATTCCACAGAATGGCTCGGCGAACCCCCCGCGCTCGGCTATACTATGCTCGGAAACTTCTAGTCACATCCTGAGAGTCCATGTCTTCTTCAAAGCCTCCCGATTCGCAACCCGAACCCGATCGCTCGCCCTTTACCCCTTCAGCGGTGGGTGCGGACGCGAGTACTCCGGCAACGTCCGTACTGAATCGCCTGGGTGATTTCTTCAAGTTCACTGCAATCATTGTGGTGATGATCTTTGCCCTTTCGTATTTGTCGAAGAAGCTCAAGGGAGTAACTTGGGCGGACGTGCAGCGTGGGTTTGAGAGTCTGCCCGCTAGCCACATCGCAATTGCTCTTTTTCTCGTCGCACTGAATTACCTGATCCTTACCGGTTACGACTGGATTGCTATCAGGCACATGAAAAAGAAGCTCTCCTTGGGCCGCATGATGGCCGGTGCTATTGTCGGATATGCTTCGGGAAATGTTCTCGGCTGGCTCTTCGGTGGAAACCTAGCTCGGTATCGGATGTATTCACGCTGGGGTTTTAGCACCCTTGAGATCATCGCACTGATATCCATTCTTTCGGTTACTTTCTGGCTCGGATTGTTTCTATTGGCCGGCGTCGCCTTTATCGCGCTGCCAATCCACTTGCCTCAAAGTGTCGTCGAGATGCTCAAGCTTGAGTCGAAACTCTGGGGTAGCGCATCGCTTACCCAAGAGTTGTTAGGTCTAGTCTTCCTCGCCTGCGTTGGGGGGTATCTGACGGCCTGCGCACTGATTCGCAAACCGATCACTATTCGGGGATTGTCGGTCTCTCTCCCCCCTTTCAGTCTGTCGGCAATGCAGTTGCTGGTCTCAGCCGTCGACTTTCTGCTCGCATCCCTAACCCTTTACATGCTGCTACCCCCTGACATCGTCGGACCAGACAAAATCAACTTCTCAACGGTGCTGATCGCTTACCTGACAGCACAAATCGCGGCAGTCTTAACGCACGTCCCAGGTGGCTATGGAATCCTAGAAGCGATCTTGTTCACGTTTCTAGAAGGCCCGAACGACGATACAAAGGGAGCTATCCTCTGTGCAGTGATTCTTTTCCGTGTCGTCTACTACCTTATTCCATTCGGCGTAGCAGCCTTGCTATTCTTGATCAATGAGTACTCACCGGTCGACAAGGCAACGGATGTAGCTGATGGGATCTAATTCTTGGCCCCTCTCGCTACAGCACGCGATTCGGACCATCGATGAACTCTTGGAATGCGTCGAAGTCCCCCGCGATGCTCTTCCCCCCTTGGATCATTCCCCTGACTTTCCACTCCTCGTCCCTCGTGAGTTTGTCGCTCGCATGGAAAAAGGAAATCCATCAGATCCGCTGTTGCTTCAAGTGCTCCCACAAGCGGCTGAACGATCAACCGTATACGGCTATCTCAAAGATGCTGTCGGCGACTCAAATGCTTCAAAGACACCAGGATTACTTCACAAATATCGAAGCAGAACTCTGCTGATCGCCTCCGGGCTCTGCGCGGTGAATTGCAGATACTGTTTTCGTCGCCATTACCCCTACGACGAAGCACCACGTTCCCTGGCTCACTGGGAAGCGACACTGTCCTACATTCAAAATCATACTGAAGTCGAAGAAGTCATCCTCTCTGGAGGAGATCCGCTTTCCCTCGGAAACAACAAACTCTTCGAGTTACTCAAGCGGATCGAGCAAGTTCCCCATGTGCGGCGATTGAGAATCCACACACGCTTTCCTGTGATGATCCCAAGTCGCATCGACGACGGCTTTCTCCAAGCCATAAAAGAATTGCACAAGCCTGTCTGGATGGTACTGCATATCAACCATCCAAATGAAATCGACCTTGCTTTATCCAACGCTTTGACCGCCTTGCGGAAGTCCGGTGTTGTATTGCTGAACCAAGCGGTGTTGCTCAAAGGTATCAACGATTCGATCGAAACCCAACGCGATCTTTGCAATCGACTAGTCAACGAAGGAGTGCAGCCTTACTACCTGCATCAACTCGACCGCGTTGAAGGAACTGCTCATTTTGAATCCGATGAACGCCTGGGTGTGGCGATCATCGAGCAGCTTCGCTCAGAGATCTCCGGCTATGCAGTCCCTGAGTTTGTGCGTGAAATTGCTGGCCAACCCAGCAAAACACCTATTCGCTGAGATTTGCAAGGCAAAGCCCGGTAAAGCCAGCTTGGGTATGCTTTGCATACCTCACAAATTTGCAACCGCACTAAGTTGTATATTCCGAGTTGAATCGAACATACTCAGCGTTCAAGTCGGTCGTCCAGTGGGTCGCTGTCCCTGGGCCGAGTCCTACTTGCAACTCGATCAGCGTTAACTTCTGAGAGCGAATCGAACCACTGACTGTCTTCGCATCAAAGGGAAGAGGTTCGCCTGCATCAAACAGGGGAATACCGTTGATTTTCAGCGCCGTTCGTTTCGGCTGGATCGGAACACCCGCATAACCCGCCGCCGAGACAATGCGTCCCCAGTTTGGATCTCCGCCGGTAATCGCTGTCTTCACCAAGTTGCTCAATGCGATCGACCGAGCTATCGCATCGGCGTCCGCATCGGTATTCGCTCCGCGAATTTGAATCTCGATCAAATGCGTTGCACCTTCACCGTCATCCGGGATCTTTTTCGCAAGCTCAATGCATAGTTCTGTTAGCTCAGCTTCGAAAATTGCTGCGTCCGCATCGCTTAAAGCAGGGGTCTGCTCTGTAGGGCTTGTCGCTAACAACACCAACGAATCATTGGTGCTCATGTGCCCTTCGACGCTGATGCAATTGAACGAGCGATTCGCAGCAGCTTGCAACATCCGCTGCGCTTGAAAGCGGTCTAGGGGAGCATCGGTTACCACGATGGCTAACATCGTGGCCATCTTCGGCCCAATCATGCCGGCCCCTTTGCACATCCCAACCAAAGCATGATTGCCTTGGGACGACCAAGCCGTGCGATCAGCGATCTTACGAAACGCATCGGTGGTCATAATGCCATCGCAAGCGTTCAAAAAATGAGCTTCGCTGCTTCCAAGCTCACCGATGGCTCGCTCGATCCCGGTTCGAACTTTCTCCATCGGCAATTGCCGACCGATGATCCCGGTGCTCATCACCAAAAAATCATCCGGGGTCATCTCGCCTGAAATACTTGCTTGCAAACCTTCGGCGGCCAAACGAGTCATTTCCGCAGCATCGAGATCGCCTTGGACACCCGTGCAAGCGTTTGCATTTCCGCTGTTAACAACAATTCCTCGCAGCCGATTGCTCGGCGTGCGTGATCGCGATAACACAACGGGGGCCGCTACTATCTGATTGGTGGTATACACCCCTGCCGCTGTGCAAGGCTTCTCAGAAACAATCAACGCTACGTCTTTCGCTCCGGCTCTGCTTTTGATCCCCGCCGACACCCCAGCAAAACGAAAACCCTTGGGCAAATGCATAACAAGCCTTTCTGTCCGTCCGGAGACGATTATTTGTTGAAACCTTCGACCAAGTCGGCGATGTAGAAACTGCCGTAGGTATGGACACGGTCAAGCTGATGGAGCTGGTTTGCCAAGTCATGCTTGAACGTCATAAGTTCAGGCAACAAACAAGACTTACCTCCACACTTGACGGTCACATCGTTGAGAAAATCTGTTCTCAATCCACCCGAACGCCAAAGAATGCGCGTCTTCGGTGCGGCTCGGTTCAAGATCGCTTGCCACTCCGATTCCAGTAGTGGGAAATAATGATCGCTCAACCAATCTTGGTGATCGAGCAAGACAAACCTGGAAATCTGCCCAGTGTGCTTCCTTAAAAATCCTTCGACCGAGTCGGTTTGCACCGTAAGCCGATCGAGAAGGCCATCGCGGAGCTTCTCAAAATTCGACTCTTTCAGGTACTCAGGACAGCAATTCGGGGTGTAGGAACCAGTGATATACACTCGCCAAAAATAGTTGTCTTGCACAGGTAATTTCGAAAACACAGCGTCGATCGAATCTTCGACAAACTTGACGATCCCACCCGGATATTGCTCATCGATTTGCTTGCGCTGAGCTTTCGGCACCCCTAACAAACTCAACGTCGTGTCCCGGTTCATCGCAAACTGCAATGTCTTCGACCATATCTTTTCCTTGAGCTTTGGATACAACTCCCGCTGTACTTCCAAAGTCGGAGCATCGAGAAGTTCAACGATCTCTTTGCGGCACTTGGCCACTTTGTTGACGTAACTCCCGATCATGTGCGCAAAAGCACCTGATGTCCCGCGGAAGTAAAAAGACTTGCGTGGGTGATCGAAGAACTTGATCCATCGATCCCAGTACTTGCGGCTCAGCGTAGAGATCGAACCCCGCAGTTTTGCTGCGTAAATCGACTCGGCTGAAGGCAGGTGCCCGTGACCGAACATTTGGAAAAACTGGTCGTAATCCAAGTTGCGAATTGCGGAAGCTTTCAGCTCCAACAAAGCATTCTGGCGAGGGTTCATATCCACTGCGTAGACATGCCCTACCCCAGCTAACAAATAGTCTAAAGCGTTGCACCCGGCGGAAGTAATCACTAACAAGCGGTCTTGAGCGGTCAGCTCAAGGGCTTGCCTGTCTAATCGAGGATCTTCCCAACAAGTGTTGTATACGAGGTTATTTCCATGGACGAATTGAAAGACGCGTCCACTTACCCATTCACTGATCTGCATCGGATTGAACAATCTATGGTTGTCGGCGGTTCAAGTTGTTGTTCTGCGGATTTTGGTTCGCATTGTTCGGATTGGCATTATTCGGGTTCGCCTGGTTTTGGTTTACCCTATTCGCATTTCCATTGTTTGCATTTCCATTCGGATTCGCATTGTTTGGATTGGCATTGTTTGGATTGGCATTGTTCTGGTTGTTCGGATCCTGATTCGCCTTCTGATTTGGATCCACCGCAGGTGCTTTACGCTGCCCAGGACCGACCATCGGACGAATGATGTCGCCGCCAACAGGAAGCAACGTGTTCATCTGCTGAACACCGGAGCTTTCCATCGATCGATTCCAAGGAATGGTGAAGGCTACAAATGTACCGAGTTTAGCATCGACAACGTAAAGCAATGAGTTCGCAGCCCGCATATTCCCACCCGAAGGTGCAGAATGCGTCGAACCGCTGACCAGAAGATACTCCGGGTTCTTTCCGGGAGGTCCAAGATACTGAATGACATTCGTCGCAAACAATCCGCCGAAGCCACCCATACGCGGATAGTAAACCCAACCCTTGAGATCTCCGGTCAAGAAATCCAAAGCGAAAAAGCCTTCGGCCTCCTCGCCAGCACTCGCTGTGCACACAGCCAAATTCGATCCGCCATGCGTTGCGGTCGCACGCAACCACTCGGCTTTGAAATCCGGATGAATCCGATCGGCGGAAATTTCAGATGCTGCGGTCCGGGTGCCCGAAAACGGAACCCCCATAGAGCCTGCGGAAGCTTCCGTGGGACTT
>Ga0255124_1000431_pt1 | contig 14047 bp, 10 predicted proteins | sample Law_Cont_RepB_8d_FD_188564 | JGI IMG/M metagenome (GOLD analysis project Ga0255124, IMG submission 188564) | Freshwater microbial communities from St. Lawrence River, New York, United States - Law_Cont_RepB_8d | ecosystem: Environmental > Aquatic > Freshwater > River | place: USA: New York... | reverse complement strand
CGCAGTGCTACACACTTGCTTCATCGCCTGGAACCTTCGCACCCTCCGAAGCTTCACCACCTATCCAGCCGTCTCCAACCAGACCGCAGCGAATCACACCGAAACCACTAACAACTCTCCGAATCGTAACACACACCAGATTGAAAAATTCTTATGGGCCGGACTGATCGCACTTGTATGGTTAGTCGCGTTTTGCGAAATGTCTTATGGCCTGTACTCCCATGAGTTTCTTACGACGAACTACCAAGCCTACGGCTACTATCTTTTTGCCGGTGGAATCTTATTCGAGATTCTCCTGCTGTTGATCCTACCTCACTTTCCTCAAATCCGTAAACGCTTGCTCTTCCTAGGACCACTCGGCTGGCTCATGCTCTTCGGCAGTTGCTTCCTCGTCGAGAATGGATGGTGGATCTTCGGTGCCTTCAATTTCGCACTCGCACTGAATTGCCCTTTTCAAATCTCCGCAAACGAAACTTCGCATGCACTTCATTCGAACATGCTTGGGGTCGCAACGATGATGCTAGCCCAATCGCTCGGGTACATCACAGCTACCTTAACCGCCGCTGCAATCCATTACGGAAAACTCTCCGCACCAACCCAGAACTTGTGGAACATCCAATGGACTCTCGCCATCGCCATGGCCTGTATCGGGATCCCTCTTGCCCTCGCTGTCCGTGCATTCGCACGCCGTATCGAACAGCGTTAATCTGCGTAAACGGCTACTTTAAGTGCTCACCCGTTACAAATCGGATACGAGCATCTACTAATCGGATAGAACCACTTAGCTCTTTCCCCCCAAATATCCCATACCACCCGAATAAACGTCTGCGATTCCCTGATTACCCTCAAAAAACACGCGGCAATCGCTCTAGCATCCCTCTTATGCGTCTCGATACCATGGGAGTACTATTCCGGGTGAGACACACCCCAGGATGCTAACCGCCGAACGGAATCGGCAAGCAAGGATGCTGGCTATGAACGCTCATTGTGCCGAAGATCGGTCAACCTCACACAAAGGCATTTCGTTGCGGTTCACCAAGCAACGCGCTCACTTGCTTTTATCCGCCGCTCTTCTGTCGACCTCGCTGCTCGGCGCCCTCGGATGCAAATCGACCTCCTACAGCGACCGATTCGGATTCGGTACCATCGACCGACAAAAAGCAAAAGCGGCTGACTTCGATCCCTATCCCCTCAACGACATCGGACCATCTGTCGTCGGCGGTCGTCCACCGGGATTCTTCAACCCACTCCCCGAACCTCGCCGCAACGAACTTCAAGCTCAAAACAAACGCTACGCTTACCCTTGAGCCTCGCAACGGCGATTCCCAATTGTGATTCTCAATTGGGCTTTTACTGAACGATTTCAACGACAGTTGAAATTTCTACTTTGAACGATCGAGTCGATCGCGGATTTCCAGAGCTCGCTTAGCCGCTTGCTCTTGTGTCTCGCCAAGCACGGTCAAGTGCCCCATCTTGCGTCCAACCCGCGCCTCACGCTTCCCATACAAGTGCAAATGCACATCGGGTTGCTCAAGAGCTTCCGTCCACCGCGGATCCAGACCATCACTGCCCCATAAATCCCCAAGCAGATTCACCATCGCCGCCGGCCGAATCTGCTTGACCTCTCCCAATGGCAAATTGCACACCGCTCGGACCTGTTGCTCGAATTGAGAAACCGAGCAAGCCTCCATCGTCAAATGCCCTGAGTTATGGGTACGTGGCGCAAGTTCGTTGATCATTACTTCGCCATCACCATCGACGAACATCTCAACACACAACAACCCTTCGAGTTGCAACGACTGCGCGACCCCTTCGGCAACTTCCATGGCACGTCTTTGTGTGGTCTCCATCTCACGAGCCGGCGGAAAGGTTGTCACATCCAAAATGTGATTCCGATGCACATTGGTAAACATCGGATAAGCCATCACTTGACCACTCGCCGATCGTGCAACCAAAACGGAAACCTCGGCGACATAAGTAATCCACTTCTCAGCAATCAGCGGTCCTGGGCCTAACAAGCCAATCGCTTCACGGGCTTGCTCTGCATTCTCTACCTTCCGCTGCCCCTTCCCATCATATCCGCCCGAAGTCGTCTTCAGCACCATCGGCCATCCCAACAACTCGGACACTCTTGGAATGTCATCAACACCTTGCACAAGTGCAAAAGGGGTCACTGGAAAACCAAAATCTCTTAGCGTCGTTTTCTCCTTGCACCGGTTCTGCGCAACTTCCAAAACGCGATACCCAGGTCGAACCGGGACAAACTCAGCCGCTCGCTGAACTGCTTGCAAGTCGATGTTCTCGAACTCGAGAGTGATTACATCAGTTCTCTGCGCAAAATCGCTGACCGCGTGCAGATTAAGGTAGTCCCCTCGGATGGTTTCATTCGCGACTTGCGATGCCGGACTGTCTGCTTCATCGGTAAAGACGATTACACGATAGCCCAGCCTCTGCGCAGCTTGCGCAAACATCCGCCCCAATTGCCCACCGCCAAACACGCCAATGCTACTTCCGGGCATCACCATCTTGGTAGTCAACGATGTCATCAATACGAACCTTTCTCTCTGCTAACCAAGAACAGCCTTGTCCATCACCCCTTGCGTCTGCTCAGTGATGTAAGCTTCTAATTTGGCTCTCAATGAAGCATCATTAATCGCAAGAACCCTGACCGCAAGCAGTCCTGCATTCTTCGCACCCGCTACACCGATAGCTAACGTCCCAACCGGAATTCCACCCGGCATCTGAACGATGCTCAAGAGCGAATCAAGCCCCGATAGGGCTTTGCTCTGAACAGGTACTCCAAAGACAGGTAGCGTTGTACACGAAGCGACCATACCAGGTAAGTGAGCAGCTCCCCCCGCCCCTGCGATGAGAATCTGCAACCCTCGATCAGCAGCCTTTTCAGCATACTGAACCATCCACCTCGGAGTGCGGTGCGCAGAGACCACTCTTGCTTCGTAAGGAACACCGAACTGATCTAGAATGCTGCAAGCCTCTCGCATGGTTTCCCAATCGCTCTGAGAGCCCATGATCACTCCAACGCGAGCTTGGGTACTTCCTAGCATCGCATCTACATCAAACTCGCTCATGTTCCAATTCCCTGCTCTCGATTACTTCGTTCCCGTTCACCCAAGACAAAATCGGCTCTGGTGAACTTTTACATACTAGTTGTTCTCAACGATTAGCCATCTCTAGCTACCATCGCGCGATATCATCGATGGCCCATCGCCGAGCGTCTTCTCATATGTCCCGTCGCCGCTCTTTACGTACTTCGTAAATCCATGCTTCGCCAACTTGTCATCGCTAACCGATCGCTTCATCGAACCATCAGACCAAAGCCCACCGATAGAAGTCCGAGCGGGAATCCGACGAACCTTCTGTCCGGTGTCCGGGTGAATCTTCAACGGCTCGTCCGACATATTCTGAAACAATTCGAATACCTCGCCATCTTTTCCATCCTCGCGAATAATCTCATATACATAAATCGGCATCGTCTTCTCCTTTCCCGGCTCAGTATTTTCCCACTGACAGAACTACTTACCGCTGCGTCCCTTTGCTGTTGTCCACGTGAAAAACGGCTATCCCAAAGGGCTGGTTTCCTTCATCGTAGACCGGCTCGATCATTTCTTCTATAGCCAATGGGTTAGATGAGGGCTTTCCCCCCTCAAAGCCGTTATCTTCCGCATTCCCTGCGCTCATCCTCCCAATTGCCCAGCTTTTCGGCTCATTTCCTCATGACGCTACCCCTAGAGCAGTCCACCATTCATCCTCGGCCCTCTCGCTCCCTCCCAAGCAACATATCCCGCGCGGTCTACCGACCGATAGCTTTTCGCAAATCATTGGACCAACCTATGCAAATGAAATTGCAATCTCTGCAACAATCCTTACTGCATTCCCTACCGCTTCTTGGAATACCGCATCTTGGAATCGCCCTAAGTGCGTTCTCAACTCTAATCGCCCCGGCTTCACTCTACGCCCAGACGATTAACACTTCTCCCACCGCAGGGATCCTCGATCACCCCAACGAAAGATTCTTGCTCCACAACGCAAAAATCATCTGCGAGCCTGGCAATATCATCGAACAAGGGTCCATTCTGATCGAAAACGGCCGCATCGTTCGAATCGGCACACAGCTCCCCTCCGATCCTGGTGCACGTGCTATCGATTTGAAAGGCAAATTCATCTACCCGGGATTTGTCGATGCAGGGATCGAAGCCGAATTGCCCGAATGGAAAAACGACCAAGGAACCGGGCACTGGAACCCCGAAATCACTCCTGAACGCTCCGTCGCAACCTCATCGAACACCCTTGCAAACACGAGTAAACTGCGACAAGCCGGGATTACCGCCGCACTCTTTGCACCCAAAGAAGGCATCCTCAAAGGAACCAGTGCGATAGCTCTAACGGAAAACGCACCGCTCGCTAGCACGCTTCTTAAAGCCGATGCCGCACTGCACGTTCGACTCACAACCTCGCGCCGAGGAGGCCGCGAAGCCTATCCATCGAGTCCCATGGGTGCCGTTGCTCTGGCACGTCAAACTTTCTTCGATGCGGAGTGGTATCAAGCCGCCACACGGGCTTATCAAGCTTCGAAATCCCTCCCGAATCCTGAATCAAACTCCGCTTTAGCGACTCTGCAAAACCATATCGCTTCCGGAAAACCCTTTGTCTTCGATGCACTCAATGAACAATACGCGCTGCGTGCGGATGACTTCGCAAGAGAATTCAGCTTGAACGCAATCCTCAAGGGTTCCGGACAAGAATACCAACTGCTTGACCCTATCGCGCGCACACAACGCAAATGGATCATTCCAGTGCAGTTCCCTAAACCACCAAATGTTGCGACCGCCGAAGCTCTCCTCGACGCCGAACTTGAAGAACTCATGCACTGGGAACTTGCACCCGAAAACCCTGCCCGACTGGATCGCGCAGGAGTTATCTTCGCGATTACTTCCCAAGGTCTAAACGAACCGACCGAACTGATTCCGCAAGTCCGAAAAGCGATCGCTCGCGGTCTGGCACCAGATAAAGCCCTTGCAGCTCTGACGACCGTCCCATCGCAAATGCTCGGTGTCGACGATCAGCTCGGTCGCATTCGCCCAGGCTTGCTCGCGAACTTCGTCATCACCGATGGCGACCTATGGAGCGAAAAGACCAAGATCGAAGAAGTGTGGGTACGCGGCAATCGTCCCGAGGCTGCTTACAAAGAAACATTCGGCATCGACGGATCGTGGGACGTGACCGCTATCGAAACCCGTACCGCATCCCCAGACGCTAAACCTTGGCTCGGCGCATTCCAAATCAACGTTAAAGACTCTGCGAAGAAAATCGCAGCAACGCTATTGCTGCCAACTCCACCCGTCGCAGATGCCCCCCCTGCACCACCACAACCCAACGCAGAAGGGACAAAGCCAGAAGAATCGCAAACGACGGCATCGAAAACAAACGAGTCGAAACCCACCAACGAGATCAAACTTACTGAATTGCGTTGGGCAGACCGCGCACTGAATGCCAAGTTACCCACCAAACTCTTGCGAGAGAATTCCGAAGGAACAGCTCTGCTGTCTTTGTCCTGGGTAAAAAACAACTCCGGAGCAGAAAGCTTGATCGGATCGATCTACTATCCCGATGGAACCGAGCAACGCGTTCGCGCCCAGCGAACCGCTACTCCCGCTGCACCATCGACTCCAACACCACCAGCAACCGCTCCTGAAGCCGCTCCCAAAGCTGACACGGCGACAGCAGATCCAGCGAAACCTGAGAAAACAGCTCCTGAAAAATCCCCAACCGATAAACCAACCAAACCCGTTCTCTCCACCCTTCGCTACCCGTTCGCCTCCTTCGGTCGCGAAAATCCTCCCGTTCAACCCGAAGTCGTCCTTATCCAAAACACCACCCTCTGGACTTGTGGACCGTCCGGAATCCTACGTGATGCAGACATGATCGTCCGACAAGGAAAAATCGAAGCCATCGGCGTCGATCTACCTGTCCCTCCTAACGCACTGATCATCGACGGATCGAAATACCAAGTTAGCCCAGGCTTGATCGATTGCCATTCGCACATGGCAACCGATAGCGGTGTGAATGAAGGAACTCAAGCGGTTACAGCCGAAGTCCGCATCGGGGACTTTATCAACGCCGAAGATGTGACGATGTACCGTCAACTCGCCGGCGGCCTGACATCCGCAAACATCCTTCATGGTTCCGCCAATCCGATAGGTGGACAAAACCAAGTCATCAAGTTGCGTTGGGGTAAGCCCTATGAAGCTTTGAAATTCCAAGGTGCACCGGCAGGGATCAAGTTCGCGCTCGGTGAAAACGTGAAACAAAGCAATTGGAGCGAATCGCCGAGAACACGCTATCCACAAAGCCGAATGGGGGTCGAACAGCTGATTCGCGATCGATTCAACGCAGCTCGGGAATACGATCAAGAATGGAAATCATGGGGTGTACGTCCACAAGGATCACCACCTCGCCGAGATCTTGAGCTCGAAGCGATCGCCGAAATCCTCCGTGGTGAACGCTGGATCCATTGCCATAGCTACCGCCAAGACGAAATCCTTGCACTTATCAAACTGTGCGATGAATACCATATCACCATCGGCTCCCTTCAACATATCCTCGAAGGCTACAAAGTTGCCGATGCGATGGCAAAGCATGGCGCTACCGCCTCGACCTTCTCCGATTGGTGGGCTTACAAATTCGAAGTCATCGATGCGATCCCTTATAACGCAGCTTTGATGCACCAACAGAAAATCAACGTCTCATTGAACTCCGACGATGCAGAACTAGGTCGCCACATGAACCACGAAGCAGCGAAAGCAGTCAAGTATGGTGGAGTCGACCCAGCCTCTGCGTTGCAGTTCGTAACCCTCAATCCTGCTATACAGCTTCGCATCGATAAACATGTAGGGTCCCTTGAAATTGGCAAAGACGCAGACTTTGTCCTTTGGAGCGGTTCACCTTTGTCCGTCCAATCTCGATGTGAGCAAACGTGGATCGACGGTTGCAAATACTTCGACCGCGACGAGGACAACCAAGTCCGATCGCGCGATGCCGCATTGCACCGCGCCCTTGTTCAGAAAATTCTCACAAGCGGCGAAGGCTCCGCAGAGAAAAGTAGCCTCTCGGATGACCCGTCGCGCCTGTGGCCAAATCACGACGAGTTCTGTCACCATGGCCACGATGAAGGACATGAGCATGCTCATGAAGCACATGCTGAGCACGCGCAAGAAAACCAATAGAACAATTAAGCATTGATCGATCGAAAATCGCTCGGTCCAACTGCACAGCTAAAAAACAAATCCAAATCGAAATCAAAACAAAAAAGTCTTCCCAACATGCGAAATCTTAAACAGATCACACGATCGGCACTGCTATTGAGTTTGTCATTGCTTTCGCCAGCAGTCGCCTCCGATCAGATTCCAGGCGCACCTCAACGCCAGCCGATCCTCATCCAAAACGCAACCGTCCACACAGTCTCGGGTGGCACCCTGGCAAATCATTGCGTTCTCCTGAAAGATGGAAAAATCTCCGAGGTAGCACCTGCTATCGCTGCTGATCCAAACTTCGAGACCATCGACGCTTCGGGTAAACATCTCTATCCGGGCTTAATAGACTCGTATTCCTACATGGGACTGGTCGAAATCGACTCGGTAAATGCAACCATCGATAACGCCGAGACAGGTTCTCTCAATCCCAATGTTCGCGCTGCTGTGGCATTCAATCCCGACAGCGAAGCCATCCCAGTTGCTCGCGCAAACGGCGTTCTGTTCTCGTTGATCAGCCCCACCGGTGGGCTAGTCTCCGGTCACTCGGCACTGATGCAACTCGACGGTTGGACTTGGGAAGACATGACTCTTCAAGGTGATGTTGCTCTGAGCACCCAATGGCCACGTTACGGAAATCCAATCGGTCGAGGTCGCGGTAGAGCCCCTCAAGGTGATGGTCAAGACTCTGATGCTTCGGAGCGTCTTGCCCCTCTACATGCTTTGATTCGAGAAACGAAAGCGTATGTTCAAGGTCGAGTCGATGACCCTCGGGCACCAATGGATCTTCGATTAGAAGCTATGCGACCGATCGTCGACGGGAAGCGACCGATGATGATCCAAGCGAATACGGTAAAGCAAATCCAAACCGCCGTCGCTTTCTGCAATCAATATCAAATCAAAATGATTCTATTCGGTGGAGCAGATGCCCTTCACTGCTCCTCCCTCTTACGCGAAGCCAATATCCCTGTGGTCCTCTCCGGGATCTACCGACTGCCGAGCCGACGCGACGCCCCTTACGATTCGGTCTATGCCTTGCCAAGCCAACTTGCGGCCGCCGGGATTCGTTTCAGTATCGCCAGCGATGGACGATTCGGAGCATCAGGCGTTCGCAATCTACCCTATCACGCATCCGTCGCTGTCGGATTCGGACTTGCTCCCGAAACCGCCTTGCGAGCCATCACGCTCTCAGCCGCCGAAATCTACGGTGTTGAGAATCGAATCGGCTCGATCCAAAACGGCAAAGATGCATCGATATTCCTCAGCTCCGGCGACATCCTCGAAACCGAATCCCAAGTCGAACGAGCTTGGATCCAAGGCAGACGAGTGGATCTCTCTAGCCGGCATACTGACTTGTACAACAAATACAAAATCAAGTACGAACAACTTGCGAAGTAAACCTATTCATGGGGTACAGGCGTTAGGCTTTAGGCGTTAGGCGTTAGGCCAATACCGTCAAATCTCTATGAATGCTGTTTAAAAGAAGTGAAGTTCTGCGCTGAACAGTAAGCAGCGAAGTGCCATGCAGAAGCCTCGCGTCGCCGCTTAGATTGCAAGCGGAATGGCGCAAGACTTCCGTTGGGACATTGCAAGTGGCATGGCGCAAGTCATCCGGTGAGTCATTGCAAGCGGAATGGCGCAAGTCATCCGGTGGGTCATTGCAAGCGGAATGGCGCAAGTCATCCGGTGAGTCATTGCAAGCGGAATGGCGCGAGCCATCCGGTGGGTCAATGCAAGCGGAATGGCGCGAGCCATCCGGTGAGTCGTGTGAGCGGAATGGCGCGAGCCATCCGGTGGGTCGTGTGAGCCCGTCACCGGGCCGCTTGCGCGGCACCGCTATTATTCAGCCTCTGTGTTTTAAAATCCCCCCTACCTCACTTTGCGAACTTTACCTAAACACACACGGAAGCCATCTCGGGAATCCGAGTAGTGAGGACCAGCAAGCCCTAATCGCACTGCGCACCGAGCGTTCCCAGGCACATCGAAGTAGTTCCCTCCGCGGCATACTGGTCGGTATGCCGACGAGGTCACGTTGAGTTCTTCGTGCCCACCGGTTGGATCGAAGTGATCAAGTACGACTTCCCATACTCCGCCACACATATCAGCTAGACCAAATCCATTGCGACCGCGTTCTGCAAAATGATCCACTGGCGAGACGAATGCGAAGCCATCGCTCCAAGGGGCGCTTCCTAGCGGCCATTTTTGTTTTCGGTCCGGCAGGAAATCGATAGCTGAAATATTCAGCCGTCCTTCTCCCTCGCTTAGCTCATTGCCCCACCAAAAAGCTGTGCACTCTTTGCTACCCCCTCTGCATGCATACTCCCATTCTGCCTCCGTTGGCAATCGATACTCATAGCCTTCGGGCACCCTACCTGCTTTTCGTTCTCGCTCCGTTAACCAAGTTGCAAAAGCTTGTGCATCAGACCAACTGACACATACCACCGGAAAATCACTGCGTAGTTCAAAAGCGAAGTTCGGATCGCGCCAACTTTTCCCCTCCATGGGTTCCCAAGGATGAGTGACCTCGGTCCTAAAGTTGTAACTCTTCCATTGAGGATTAAAACACTGCGTCCTTCCTCCAGGTTTCTCCGCATCGGTAAGGTAGTTCGTTTCCTCGGCAAACCGCCGAAACTGTCCGACCGTTACTTCCGTCTTCCCCATCCAAAACTCATCGCGAACTTTCATCCGGCGAGGTTCGGTCCCTTCGTAAGACTCCCTCTCTGTCCCGGCTTGAGCTCCCCCTTCGATCCCCGTCGCCCAGTCTTTCTCCTCTTGCGTGCTTCCCATCCAGAATTCCCCGGGTGGAATGTGCATAACCTCCAGCGTCACCCCGTCCCCTAACTCCGCACGCCTAGATTCCTGCCCAAGGCAACGAACCGCTCCCGAGTGTGCAGCGCCCAAGAGCAAGATCCATGCCAAGGCCGACCAACGACTTGAACTCAAAGTGTACAGCATCGCAATTCCTAAACTCAAAGTTGGATTTGATAAACGAAGGCATCCGTCTTTTTGCCAACAGATTCAAACGGTGAGTATAACAGAAGCGAAATCGATGGATTTCGGTATAATCAGGGTTGATCAAGTTGGGATCCTACTGGGCCCAACTACGTCGAAACCTCATTACCTAGAAACTTGATTGATCAACTTGGACTCCATGAAGAAATCAGACGACCACACAAATGTTTCGAATCTCGTCCGGCTTAAGCTTGGATGTCTTACCGTTCTGCTATTCTTCCTACACTCTGCTTTAACATCGCTCCACGCGCAATCGACTTCGGCGACCTCCAATGTGGCTACTATCACATGGATCGTCAGTGTACCTGCGAACACCCCAGCTACCGCGAAACTCTTTCTGGCTGGAAACCAAGACGAATTCGGTCCTTGGAAACCCAATCAATTCCAACTGAACAAACTCTCTGACGGCACATATCAGGCCAAAGCCACATTTCCTATTGGAACGAGTATCGAATACAAATTGACGCGAGGAAGTTGGGCGTCCGTCGAGAAATCCTCTACTGGAGCGGAAATCCAGAATCGAACTTTGCGCGTTGAAAAAGATGCCATCGTTCGAGTCGAAATCGCGGCGTGGGCGATACCCTCGAAAGAACCCGTCTCCACCGCCACTGGCGACTTGCGATGGAAGGACTTCGATAGTCAAACACTTGCAGGTTCAAGGCGAATCACGGTATGGCTTCCCCCTGGCTATCGCGACATAACCAATCCCTCCATCCCTTCTGAAACTCACGAAACCCCGCAGCGATATCGAGTAGTCTATTTCCTCGATGGCCAAAATGTTTTTGACGCCACCCGAGCTCCCTTTGGTGCGGAATGGCAAGCTGACGAGACTGCTCTACGACTTTCTCAAAAAACCCCAGCCTTGAATTTAATCCTTGTCGCTATAGATAACTCCAAAGAGCGAATCGGTGAATACACGACAGTTCAAGACCGCGTGGGTGACGCACTCGTCGGTGGACAAGCCGACAAGTATCTAACCTTCATTACACAGGAACTGAAACCTTGGATCGATTCCCAATTTGCAACGGATCCCAAACCGGAATCTACAGTGATCGCGGGCTCATCCCTAGGAGGTCTTTTCGCCCTACATGCACTCTTTCAACAACCACAAACTTTCGGAAACGCCATTGCGATGTCACCTTCACTTTTTTGGGGTAACGAAGCGATGCTACAATCTTGCAAGCGTTCTGCAAACGATACTTGGGATCAACCCAAGCAAAAGCTTTGGATCGATATGGGGACAGAAGAAGGGGACACGGCCAGTACCCAAGAACGCAATGTCGCTCGGGTGCAGTCGTTTGTTCAATTGCTTGATTCCAATTTCGCTAAGCGATTCGACAAGCAACTGATGATCGCACCAAAGGCCAAACACAATGAAACGGCTTGGGCAAGCCGACTTCCTGATGCCCTTGAGTTCATTTTCCCTCCCGCCTCTGCAATTACCCCTCCCTCCGCTGCTATTACTCCGAGCAATCCTACCGACCCACACCCATAATGCAACTCCACCACTGTATCGTCAGCGCAATGAGTATGAGTATCGTCAGCGCAATGAGTTCCGTCTTCGCAATGAGAACCGCCTTCGCAATCCGATGCGCTGTCGCAGCGGCCATTTTGCTTGCCCTCCCCATCGAACGATCCATTGCTTACCAAGCACCCAAATCAGACGAACCACCCAAAACCGACGATTCGATCCGCGTCGAGCGGTTCGCTCCATTGTCAATCGATGAAGTTCGCCGAGCGATCGAAGTCCTACCGGGGTATGAGATCGAGCTCGTCGCCAGTGAACCACTGATTCAAAGCCCTGTCGCGATCGACTTTGATGCCGATGGAAACCTTTGGGTTGTCGAAATGGTCGATTACAGCGAACAGGAAAACGATGCGCTCGGTCGCGTTTCAAAATTGAGCGATACAGATGGTGATGGGGCGATGGATCAAACAACCCTTATCGCTGAAAACCTCTCCTGGCCCACAGCCTTAGCAACCCTTGAAGGAAAGGTTTGGATCGCCGCTCCACCATTCCTGTTGCAGTGGTCGAACGCAGAAACGGAGAAAATCCTAGAAGGCTTCGGACGACAAAATGTTCAAGGACTAGCAAACTCGTTTCGCTGGGGGCTCGATGGCAAGATGCATCTGTCCACAAGCTCGAACGGCGGCAAACTACAGCTTCCACCTTCGAGTAAAACCGCACCCATCGTACTTCCCAGTTCACCCTACGCTGTAAGTGGACGAGATGTGTCGTTCGACCCTCGCAATGGACAAGTCTCCAGTGTTGTGGGTTACGGCCAACACGGATTCGACTTTGGCCCTTGGGGAGACCGTTTCGTTACCGCCAACAGCGATCACTTGCAACAAGTCGTGGCTTGGTACATCCCTGAACTTACCGATGCCTCTCTTTCGAAATCTGTTCCGTGGAGACGTTCCATTGCGGTCGATGGCCCGCAAGCGGAAGTGTTTCGGATTTCTCCGGTCGAGTCATGGCGCACGATCCGCACGCAGATGCGACTCTCCGGCATGTCGAACGGAATCCTAGAAGGAGGCGGTCAAGCCAGTGGCTATTTCACATCTGCGACCGGCGTTACGATCTACGATGGCGATCAATGGCAAAGCGATGCATCGCTCGCGCTTATTGCCGATGTTGGCAGCAACCTCGTCCACCGAAAGAAGCTTGTGCGACGAGGCCTCGCATCCACCGGGGAACGAATCGATGCGGGAACCGAATTCCTGAGAAGTCGCGACACGTGGTTTCGCCCCGTCCAGTTTGCCAATGGCCCCGATGGTTGTCTTTATATCGTCGATATGGCGAGGGAAACCATCGAACATCCGAAGAGCATTCCCGAGCCAATCAAGAGTCAAGTTGACCTTACCTCTGGACGTGAGCTAGGACGAATCTGGCGAGTCAAATCGACAGGGAAACCCATTCGCCGGGCGGCTCCAAACCTTTCTCAGGTTTCAACCGAAGAGCTTTGTAAACTCCTTTCCCATCCCAACGGCTGGCATCGTGAGACGGCCTCTCGGATATTGATCGAACGGCAAGCACTTCAAGCGATCCCCTATTGTCGCGCAGCACTGAAAGCCCCAGCCACCCCACCACTTGGACGCTTGCACTCCCTCTCCGTTTTGGCCAATCTCCCCGAAGGCCTCGACGAAGCAACTTGGAAGCTTGCGATCTGCGATCCCGAACCGCGCCTGCGTGTATGGGGATGGGTCTTTGCAAATCGACTCAACCTATCGAATCTCACTTCGAAATCAGAGTCTGTCTCATGGCTCGCATCCGTTCTAAGAGAGGAGACCGACCCTGAAGTCCAGATGGTAGCCGCAGTGCGTAGTCCAAAACTGATCGAATCCCCTCAAGAACGTGCTGAGGTCTTTGCATTCTGGATGGGAAGAAGCAATCCCAACGGCGAACAAGTTGCAATTTCCGAAGAACTGCGTGCTGCTATCGAGTTCTCAATCCGCGATCAAGGTGCAAAAGAGCTCTGGCAAACTCGCGACTGGACGACTAGCTCTGGAGAACCCGCCAGTGAATCTTTCGTCGATGCCATCTTCGCTGCAATGCAGAGGCAAGGGGATGTTGCACCTATCATCAATCAATGGTTAGAACGCATTCGCAATGAGCTCCCACAAGCGGAGAGCAAGCCGGATGCTACTGCCAATAACTCAGCCAACAACGTAGGCTCCACCATCGCACTGCTCGGAAGGCAGCTGAACCGAAAAGGCATCCCAGAAGACTCCGAAGCCTTTCGCTCGATACAACTTTTCGCGCACCA
>Ga0255124_1000430_pt1 | contig 14110 bp, 10 predicted proteins | sample Law_Cont_RepB_8d_FD_188564 | JGI IMG/M metagenome (GOLD analysis project Ga0255124, IMG submission 188564) | Freshwater microbial communities from St. Lawrence River, New York, United States - Law_Cont_RepB_8d | ecosystem: Environmental > Aquatic > Freshwater > River | place: USA: New York... | reverse complement strand
GCCTCGGCGGCTGGCTCTGGCGCAGCCGGTGCGGACACAGTGGCGGGTGCTTTGGGCTCACTAGCCTGCCCCGGCACGCCGGCTTGGCTGGACTGCAGCTTGGCCAGTTCCTCGTCTTTTAACTGAACCTGCCGCTGCAGCAGGTCGATGATGTCTTCCGCTTCGTCAAGACGAGCCTTGAGTTCGAGAGTCTGGTCGCTTTGGGCAGCAGCATGCTCGTCGCCCAGTTCTTTTCCACCGCCACCGGCGGCTTCGGCTTTGCTCTTGGGCGCAACAATTTCGAGGTGCGCATCTGCCGGCTTGCTCCGCGAGTCTGGCGCGGCCGCAGCCTCGGCGGTTCGGGGCTGCTGGGGCACGAGACGCTTGGCCGCCCCTTGCCGATATTCCTGCCAGAGTTGGGTTTGACGCGCGAGTTCGGTAGCCGCTTCACTCCGGCTGAGGGCGGCCAATTCAGCCGCCGATGGCATCTTGAGCACGGCGCCCTTGCGCAACATGTTGATGTTGCCGGTGGGAAAGCCTTCAGGATTGGCGCGCAATAAGGCCAACATCATCTGTTGCACGGAGACATTGGTCGGCTTGTGCTGTTGCGCCAACGCCCACAGGGTCTCACCCGCCGCGATCGGGCCGATGGTGCCAGCCGAAATGGTGGGAGGAGCGCCCACGGGCGCCGGTGCTCGCGCAACAGGTGCGGGACTGCGGGGCACAGCCGGTGCCGGCGTGACTTTCGGTGCCTGTGCGGCTTGACGGCGATTGGGATCGTACAAAGGGGGATCGAGCAGAACGGTGTACTCACGCACCATGCGGCCTTGGGCCCAATTCAACTCAACCAGAAAGTCCAGATACGGTTCGCGGACCGCGTCACGCGTAAAAACCCGAATGTAGTCGTTGCCTTTCGGATTCGAAACGACTTCAAATTTGAGCGCCAGCAGGACTGCATCGCGGGCAAGCCCGGCCCGGTCAAACTGGCCCGTGTCGGCAAGCTTGATGGTCAAGGCATCAAAATCCCCGGGCTGGGCGCCAAGAATTTCGATCTTTCCTTCAAACGGCTGGTTCAGGGCTGACGAGGCCTTCAAAGTTCCCAAGCCCAGCGCAGGGGCCACGACGGGAAACATCAGCGAGATTGCCAGCGCAACGGCCCTTTTCCGTAGCATGTTCTGCTTCCTTAGTCGCTCAACGAAAATAGCCGAACTTGAGCATGACTATCGCCGGGGGCGATTTAGGCAACATCAATTTTCGACCTGCGATAGAACTTTACAATTCAACGTTAAATTTAACTTATAGATAACTTTTTACCAAGATTTCCGCGATCTGGACACTGTTAAGCGCCGCGCCTTTCCGAACATTGTCGGAGACGACCCACAGATTGAGTCCGCGGGGGTGGGAGATATCTTCCCGAATTCGCCCCACGTACACGGGGTCGTGATTGGCCGCCTCGGTGACTGCCGTGGGGTAGCCGCCGTCTTTGCGCTCATCCAGCAATTTGACGCCAGGGGCTTTGCGGAGCAGTGCGCGCGCTGTTTCAAGGTCAATTTTTTCACGCGTCTCGATATGAACCGCCTCGGAGTGGCCGTAAAAAACCGGCACGCGCACGGCGGTTGGGTTCACCTGAATGCGGTCGTCGCCCATGATCTTGCGGGTCTCCCACACCATTTTCATTTCTTCCTTGGTGTAGCCGTTGTCCATGAAGACGTCGATCTGGGGCAGGCAGTTGAACGCAATCTGACGCGGATAAACCTTGTTTTCCGTCGGTTTGCCGTTCAGCAACTCGGCGGTCTGGCGTGCCAGTTCCTCAATGGCCTCTTTGCCGGTGCCCGATACCGCCTGATAGGTGCAAACGTTGATGCGCTCGATCCCAACCGCATCGTAAATAGGCTTCAGCGCCACCAGCATCTGGATAGTGGAGCAATTGGGGTTGGCGATGATTCCCCGGTTCCGGTACTCGGCTATCGCAGCGGGATTGACCTCGGGCACGACCAACGGAATATCGGCGTCGTACCGGAACTGCGAGGTGTTATCGATAACGACGCAGCCCGCGGCGGCGGCTTTCGGCGCATAGACGGCAGAAACCGACGCGCCGGGCGAGAACAAGCCAATTTGAACGGTACTGAAATCAAAGGTGTCGAGGTCTTCCACCGTCAAATAGTGGCCCGCATATTGGACCTTGCTACCGGCAGAACGGGCGCTGGCCACCGCATGCACCCGGTCGGCGGGGAACTTGCGCTCGGCGAGGATCGACAGCATGGTCTCGCCTACGGCACCGGTAGCGCCGACGACGGCCACATTGAATTTACGACTCATTGCTAAATTTCCTTCGACTTTGAGCGGTTAGGCCTGAAGTGCCGCGACGACTTGCTGCCCCATCTCCACCGTGCCCACCACCTGAGTGCCCGGGCTCTGGATGTCGGCAGTCCGGTAACCCTGTTCCAATACCCGGGCGACGGCCTGTTCTACTCGTGCCGCTTGGGTCGGCTCGTTGAGCGAATAGCGCAACATCATCGCCACCGACAGGATCGTTGCCAGCGGATTGGCAATGTTACGGCCGGCGATATCTGGCGCAGAACCATGAATCGGCTCATACATGCCCTTCCCGTTGGCATCCAGCGACGCCGACGGCAGCATGCCTATCGACCCGGTCAGCATGGAAGCGAGATCTGAAAGGATGTCTCCAAAAATGTTGCCGGTGACGATCACGTCGAACTGTTTTGGCGCCCGCACCAACTGCATCGCGGCGTTATCAACATACATGTGACTCAGCGACACCGCCGGATATTCTTTTGCGACTTCCGTCACGACTTCGCGCCACAGTTCGGTCGTCTCCAGCACGTTGGCCTTGTCGACCGAGCACAGACGCCCCTGACGTTGCCCGGCAGTGCGGAAAGCCGCATGCGCGATGCGGCGAATTTCTGCCTCGGAGTAGATCATCGTGTTTCGCCCCACCCGACTGCCGTCGGCCAGGGTTTCAATGCCGCGCGGTTGACCGAAGTAAATGTCCCCGGTCAGTTCGCGGACGATCATGATGTCGAGTCCACCCACCACTTCGGGCTTGAGCGCGGACGCATCGGCCAGTGCGTTGAACAGCGATGCTGGCCGGAGATTGCAGAACAGTTCCAGCCCCGATCGCAACGCGAGCAAGCCGCGCTCGGGACGCTTGGCGCGCTCAATTTGATCCCACTGCGGCCCACCGACCGCGCCCAGCAAAATCGCGTCTGCGGCGCGACCGGCCTTGAGCGTGACCTCGGGCAAGGGTTCGCCGGTGGCTTCGTAAGCACAGCCCCCCATCAGCGCTTCTTCGGATTCGAACTGGAGCCCAAACCGCTCGCGCAAAGCATGCAGTACCGCGGTGGCAGCGCCCACGATTTCCGGGCCAATACCGTCGCCGCTGATCAGGAGGATCTTGTGCGTCATCGGGAACAATCACTGTTGAAAAAGGGGTCGGGAGGATAACCGAAAGAATCCTGCCAAGGTATCGATGGCACCGCTCTCAGGCCCCTCTATACTAGCGGCCCACCCAGCGCCGACCATTGCCAGCCATGAACCCCGGACTCGCCCGTTTACAACCTTATCCATTCGAGCGGCTCGCCGGTTTGCGCGCAGGGCTAGTGCCCAACCCGGCGCTGGCGCCGATCAATCTGTCGATTGGCGAACCGCAACACCCCACACCGCAACTCGTGCTCGACGCGCTGGTCGCCGCCCTCGCAGGCACGGCCAAGTATCCCGCCACCAAGGGCTCTGACGAATTGCGCCACGCGATTGCACGCTGGCTTGAGCGCCGCTTCAAACTGCCCGCGCTAAGCGTCTCCGCCGACCACATGGTGTTGCCGGCCAACGGCACCCGCGAAGCGCTCTTTGCCATTGCGCAGTGCCTGATCGACCGCAGCCCAGGCAAATCGCGCGTGCTGATGCCCAATCCGTTCTATCAGATTTACGAAGGAGCAGCCTTGCTCGCCGGCGGCGAACCCTGGTTTCTGCCCTGCCCCGCCGAGCGCGGGTTTTTGCCCGATTTCTCGCAAGTGCCGAAAGACGTCTGGGCGAGTTGCAAGCTGGTGTACGTGTGTTCGCCGGCTAATCCGTCTGGTGCGGTGATGAGCGTGGCCGATTACGCCGAAGTGCTGGCGCTCGCCGACGAACACGATTTCACCGTCGTCTCAGACGAGTGCTATTCGGAGCTGTATGCGGATGAACTCGCCCCACCCTGCGGCTTGCTCGAGGCCGCGTGGGCGCTCGGCCGACATGATTTCAGCCGCTGTCTGGTGATGCATAGTCTCTCCAAGCGCTCGAACGCCCCGGGCCTGCGCTCGGGGTTTATTGCGGGCGACGCGCAGCTGCTCCGCGAGTTCCTGCGCTATCGCACCTATCACGGCGCCGCGATGCCGCTCCACGTGCAGGCGGCCAGCGTGGCGGCCTGGAATGATGAAACTCACGTAGCAGCGAATCGCGCGCTGTACCGGGCGAAATTTAGCGCCGTTACGCCCCTGATCGCCGAAGTGGCGAAGGTCAGTCTGCCCGCTGGCGGGTTTTACCTGTGGCCTCAGTTTGATTGTGATGATGCCGCGCTGTGCCGGCGCCTGCTGGCCGAATCGAATGTGCTCACGCTGCCCGGGAGCTACCTCGCGCGTGACACCGGCACCGGTAACCCGGGAGCCGGGCGCTTACGTCTGGCGCTCGTTGCCTCGTTTGAAGAATGCCTGGAGGCAGCGCAGCGCCTGCGCGACTCCTTGCTCACCACCTAAACTCAGCCAAGACCCAAACTGGAATACCAAAGATGGAAGCACTCTCCCGCGTAATAGAAGCCGCTTTTGAAGATCGCGCCCAACTCTCACCTGGCAACGCCCCATCTGCTGTGCGCAACGCAGTGGATGAAACGCTGGCCCTGCTAGACAGCGGGGAACTGCGCGTTGCGGAAAAACGTGACGGGCAGTGGGTAGTGAATGAGTGGGCGAAAAAAGCGGTGTTGCTCAGCTTCCGCCTGAACGACAACGCCGTCATGGACGGCGGGCACACGCAGTATTTCGACAAGGTTCCGAGCAAGTTTGCCGGCCTTAGCGACGCGGACTTCCGCCAGATCGGCGCCCGCATCGTCCCGCCCGCCATCGCGCGGCGCGGCAGCTATATCGCCCCCGGCGTCATCTTGATGCCGAGCTACGTGAATATCGGCGCCTATGTCGACAGCGGCAGCATGGTCGATACCTGGGCCACCGTAGGCTCCTGTGCCCAGATCGGGAAGAACGTGCATTTGTCTGGCGGCGTTGGCATCGGCGGCGTGCTGGAACCGCTGCAAGCTTCGCCCACCATCATTGAAGACAACTGCTTTGTTGGCGCTCGCTCGGAAGTGGTGGAAGGTGTGGTGGTAGGCGAGGGTTCGGTCATCTCGATGGGCGTTTTCCTCGGCCAGAGCACCAAAATTCTTGACCGCGCGACGGGCCAGATTACCCACGGCTATATCCCGCCGGGTTCGGTCGTGGTGTCCGGCAGCCTGCCATCAGCCGATGGCAGCCACAGCCTCTATTGTGCGGTGATCGTGAAACGGGTCGACGCCCAGACCCGTTCCAAGGTCAGCATCAACGAGCTATTGCGCGACGACTAAATAACGCCCGGCGCCGCGTTCGCTTGCGGGCGAACGCCGTGGCCATCAAGTCGCCGGGTTCGCCAGACTCCGATGGACCGTATCCGCGAGCTGCGCGGCGAAATCCGCCACCTGCTGCATGTTCCGGCCTTCGACCATCACGCGGATCACCGGCTCGGTGCCCGAGGGTCGGAGCAGAACGCGTCCTTCACCACTTAACGCAGCCTCAACCTCGGCTACCGCGCTGTGGACCTCAGGCGGAAAACCACCCTCGGCGCGGCGCTGCACGCGCACGTTGACCAAGGTTTGGGGGAAGAGATTCATCCCGCTCACCAGCTCTGCGAGGCTAGCGTTCTGCGTCAACATCGCTTCCAGCACCTGCAGCGCCGAGATAATGCCATCCCCGGTGCTGGTGAGATCGAGACAAATAATGTGCCCCGACGACTCGCCGCCCAAGGTCCAGCCATTGGCGTTCAGCATCTCCAGCACATAGCGATCGCCTACCGCCGCGCGGTGAAACTCAAGTCCGGACTCGCGGATCGCAAGTTCCAGCCCGAAATTGCTCATTTGAGTCCCCACCACGGCGCCAGTCAGGCGGCCTAGCCGCTGCCGGTGCTGGGCGATGATGTAGGTCAGTTGGTCGCCGTCGAGTACCTGCCCCTGCGCGTCAACCATCATCAGGCGGTCGCCGTCACCGTCCAGCGCGATCCCCAGATCGGCCTGTTCGGCGAGCACTGCCTGGCGCAGCGCCTCGGGCGCTGTGGCGCCCACTTTGTCGTTGATGTTGAACCCGTCGGGCGCGACCCCGATCGCAACGACCCGGGCGCCCAATTCCTCCAGAACGTCGGGCGCAATGTGATAAGTGGCGCCGTGCGCGCAGTCCACCACGATTTTCAGCCCCGTCAGATCGAGCTGACTGGAGAAGGTGCTTTTACAGAATTCGATATAGCGCCCGGCGGCATCCATCACGCGGTGGGCCTTGCCGAGTTCACGGGAAGTCACGGTGGCAAACGGCTTTTCCAGCTCGCTTTCGATTTCAAGTTCCACCTCATCCGGCAGCTTCGCGCCGTTGCCGGAAAAGAACTTGATGCCGTTGTCGTCAAACGGGTTATGCGAGGCGCTGATGACTATTCCCGCCTGAGCGTGGAATGTTCGCGTGAGGTAGGCGATGCCAGGCGTCGGCATCGGGCCAAGCAAATGGATGTCCACGCCAGCCGCCGACAAGCCCGCTTCCAGCGCCGACTCAAACATATAACCGGACACGCGGGTGTCCTTGCCAATGAGCACTTTCGGTTTGCCGCGTGCGCCACGGGCGAGCACCCGACCTGCTGCCCAGCCGAGTTTCATGACGAAGTCGGGGGTGATGGGCGCGATCCCGACGCGTCCCCTGATGCCGTCGGTACCGAAGTATTGCCGTTCTCTGCTATTGCCCATGGAGAATCTGAACTGTGTGCTGAAGGTGACGGATACTTTAGTCTCCGGCGCCCCGTCAGGCGCCGGATCCTGAGCAGTCTTTAGTGCGAGCTCGCAGTGCCGCCGATTGCCGAATCGGCATCATCCTGCGCGGCGCCGGGACTGGCGTTTGAGGGCGAGGGGCGACCCCGGTCGTCGTCATCCCAGTTTTGCGGCACGCGCGGCGGACGGCCTTCCATGATGTCGCCGATTTGATCGCTGTCGATGGTCTCGAAGCGAATCAGCGCATCCGCCATCTGGTGCAACTTCTCGCTGTTCTCAACGAGGATATTGCGGGCTCTGGTGTAGTTACGGTCCACAATGGTCCGCACTTCTTCGTCGATCAGATGCGCGGTGTCGTCGGACATCATCTTGTGCTGGGTCACGGAACGGCCCAGAAAGACTTCGCCCTCGTCATCGCTATAGGTCATCGGGCCAAGGCGGTCGGACAAGCCCCACCGGGTCACCATATTCCGGGCGATTTCGGTCACGCGCTCGATATCGTTGGAGGCGCCGGTGGTCACCGCGTCTTTCCCGAAAATCAGTTCTTCGGCGATGCGGCCACCAAACAAGCTCGAGATTTGGCTTTCCAGCCGTTCTTTGCTGTAGCTGAGGCGGTCCTCTTCCGGCAGGAACATGGTGACGCCCAAGGCGCGGCCACGCGGAATGATGGTGACCTTGTAGACCGGATCATGGGAAGGCACGAGGCGCCCCACGATGGCGTGGCCGGCTTCGTGATAGGCCGTGAGTTTCTTTTCTTTCTCACCCATCACCATGGAGCGGCGTTCCGCGCCCATCATGATTTTGTCCTTGGCGCGCTCAAATTCTTCCATGCTCACCAGGCGCTTGTTGCCACGGGCGGCGAACAACGCCGCTTCGTTCACGAGATTGGCGAGATCGGCCCCGGAAAAGCCCGGCGTGCCACGCGCGAGAAGTGCAGGTTTGACGTCATCGCCCAGCGGCACTTTGCGCATGTGGACTTTCAGAATCTGCTCACGACCGCGAATGTCGGGCAATGGCACCACCACCTGACGATCGAAGCGGCCAGGGCGCAATAGCGCGGGATCGAGAACGTCGGGCCGGTTGGTGGCGGCGATCACGATCACGCCTTCGTTGCCTTCGAAGCCGTCCATCTCCACCAGCAGCTGGTTGAGGGTTTGTTCGCGCTCATCGTGGCCTCCGCCCAAGCCCGCGCCGCGGTGGCGGCCCACGGCGTCGATTTCATCGATGAAGATGATGCAGGGCGCGTGCTTCTTCCCCTGTTCGAACATGTCACGGACGCGGGAGGCGCCAACGCCAACGAACATTTCGACGAAGTCAGAACCGGAAATCGTGAAAAAGGGCACTTTGGCTTCGCCAGCGATGGCTTTCGCCAGCAGTGTCTTGCCGGTACCGGGCGAACCCACCATCAGTACGCCACGTGGAATCTTGCCGCCGAGTTTCTGGAACTTGCCCGGGTCGCGCAGGAAGTCGACAAGTTCTTTAACTTCTTCCTTGGCTTCTTCAACGCCTGCGACGTCGTTGAAGGTTATCCGCACCTGATCTTCACCCAGCATGCGCGCGCGGCTCTTGCCAAACGACATCGCCCCGCGGCCGCCGGCACCACCCTGCATCTGGCGCATGAGGTAGATCCACACCGCGATGAGCAGCAAGAACGGGAACCAGGAAATGAAGATCTGCATCAGCAGCCCCTGACGATCGGGCGGCTGCGCATCGATGCGAACGTTGTTATCGAGAAGCAGCCCAATCAGCGCGCCGTTGTCGCTCTCGGGGCTGTAGGTGTAGAGCTTGGCGCCATCCGGCGTTTCGAACTCGATGGTAGGACCATCAATCAAGGTGCGGGAAACCTGACCGCTTTTGACAGAGCCGATGAATTCAGAGTAGCCAACCGCTCGGGAAGCCCCGGCGCGAGGCGTAAAGTTTTGAAACACCAGCATCAGTACCAGTGCGATGACGCCCCACAGAGCTAAATTTCTGGCCATTTTATCCATCCGTCCGTTGTCGCCCGCCGAGGCCGCGAGCCGTAGTAATCGTGTGCGCTGACTGCCGGGTTCAGCGCTAGTCTAGCCGCGGAACCCGGCGGCGACCACATAGAATTCCCGCGAGGCCTGTCGCGAGGCAGCCGGCTTCCGGCGATTGATGCGCTCAAAGTGTTTACGTAGCGCCACGACAAAGCGGTCACTGTCTGCGTGCTGAAACATCTTGATGAGCATCGAGCCTCCCGGCTTTAGAAACTGCTGAGCGGTTTCCAGCGCCACTTCCGCCAGTTCAACCGAACGCGCCTCATCGGTATCGCGTATGCCAGTTAAGTTGGGGGCCATATCGGATAAAACAAGGTCCGCCTGCCGCCCTTCCAGCAATTCGGCAATTTGAGCCATGGTTTCGGGCTCGCGACAGTCGCCCAACAGAAATTTCACGCCGGCTAGATGGGTCATCGGCAAGATATCAACGGCCACCACCAGACCTTTCGCGCCTACCGCCGCGCCCACGATTTGCGACCAGCCGCCCGGAGTCGCCCCGAGGTCCAGCACCACAGCACCGGGCCGTAGGAGGCGATCGCGGTCGATGAGTTCAGTCAGCTTGAAGGCGGCACGTGACCGCAGGCCCTGCTTTTCACGCGCTTTGACGAAAGGATCGCTGACCTGCTTCTGGTACCAGCGACTGGAATCGGCGCGCTTGCTCATGCGAATGCTCGGCGCGTGCGCTGCACGCGAGCGGCGTTCAGAGGTAGAGGACGGCGAGTATCTCGTACTCGACAGCGCCGCTCGGAACCTGCACAACCACCGTGTCGCCTTCACGCTTGCCAATCAGGCCGCGCGCCACGGGTGAGTTGATAGACACCAGACCGGCTTTGATATCGGCTTCGTCCTCGCCAACGATGCGATAGGTGACTTCGCTATCGTTGCTCAAGTTGAGCAACTGGACGGTCGCCCCGAACACCACCCGTCCCTGCGCGTTAACGGCGGTGACGTCGATAATTTCCGAGTTTGCCTTCGATGTCGGCAATCCGACCTTCGGTGAAGCTCTGCTGCTCGCGGGCCGCATGGTATTCGGCGTTTTCTTTCAAATCGCCCAGCGCGCGCGCTTCGGCAATCGCATTGGTAATGCGCGGGCGCTCAACGGTTTTGAGGCGATGAAGTTCGTCACGCAGGCGTTGCGCGCCCTGGGCGGTCATGGGGGATTTATTCACCGTGCCACTTCCTCGTGGAGAGTTTGCAGTCTTCGCACCTGCTCCTCGCCAGTCTCGGCGAGGGCCATCACCGCAGCGGTCGCGCCCGCCATGGTCGTCGTATAGGCAATCTTGTGCTGGAGCGCGCTCCGACGGATAGCGAATGAATCTGCGATCGCCTGCTCGCCTTCGGTGGTGTTGATGATGAAATCAATCGCCCCGTTTTTAATCATGTCGCCGATATGCGGTTGGCCTTCCAGCACTTTGTTGACCGGTTCGCAGGCGACACCGGCGGCCTTTAGCGCCTTGGCCGTGCCGCGCGTTGCCACGATGCGGAATCCAATATCAGCGAGCTGGCGGGCCAGCGCGACCGCCTGCGGCTTGTCGGCTTCGCGCACGCTCACAAACGCAGTGCCGCCGGCCGGCAGGGTCATGCCCGCCGCCTGCTGCGATTTGGCAAAGGCTTCGCCAAAGGTAGCGCCAACGCCCATCACTTCGCCGGTGGATTTCATTTCCGGCCCAAGCAGAGGGTCGACACCTTGGAACTTCACAAACGGGAACACCGCCTCCTTGACCGAGAAGTAGGCGGGCTGAGGCACCCCGTTGGGCGCCAGATCGCTCAAGCGTTGGCCGACCATGCACAGCGCGGCCTGCCAGGCGAGAGACGCGCCGGTGGCTTTGGAGACAAAGGGCACGGTGCGCGAGGCGCGCGGATTGACCTCGAGCACAAAAATCTTGCCGTCCTGAATCGCAAACTGGGTGTTCATCAAACCGATAACGCCTAAGCCTCGCGCCATCAACACCACTTGCCGACGGATTTCATCCTGCAGTTCCTGGGTGAGGGTATGCGGCGGCAAGGCGCAGGCGGAGTCACCAGAGTGAATCCCGGCCTGCTCAATGTGTTCCATGATGCCGCCGACGACCACCTCGTGACCGTCGCTCAGCGCGTCCACGTCCACCTCTATGGCGTGGTCGAGAAAGTGGTCCAGCAGCACCGGCGAGTCGTTCGAGACCGCCACCGCGCGACGCATGTAGGTGGCAAGCGCTTCTTCGTTGTAGACGATTTCCATCGCCCGGCCACCGAGCACGTACGAGGGCCGCACCACCAGCGGATAGCCAATTTCGCCGGCCGCCACCAGCGCCGCTTCCGTTGAGCGCGCGGTGCGATTGGGCGGCTGAAGCAGGCCGATTTCCGACAAAAAGCCCTGAAACCGCTCGCGGTCTTCAGCCAAATCGATGGAGTCCGGGCTGGTGCCGATGATGGGCACGCCGGCGGCCGCCAGTGCGCGCGCCAGTTTGAGCGGCGTCTGGCCACCGAACTGCACGATGACGCCCTTGGGTTTTTCGACCTCGACGATCTCCAGCACGTCTTCCAGCGTCAGCGGCTCAAAATAGAGGCGGTCGGACGTGTCGTAGTCAGTGGACACCGTTTCCGGATTGCAGTTGACCATGATCGATTCAAAGCCCGCGTGCTTCATGGCATAGGCCGCCTGCACGCAGCAGTAGTCGAACTCAATCCCCTGCCCGATGCGGTTCGGGCCGCCGCCGAGAATCATGATCTTCTCGGCGTTAGTGGGCGCGGCCTCGCACTCTTCCTCATAGGTGGAATAGAGGTAGGCCGTGGTGGCGGCGAACTCGGCGGCGCAGGAATCAACCCGCTTGAACACCGGCCGCACGCCGGCGTCATGGCGCTGCTGGCGCACGACGGATTCTTCCACCCCGCACAGGCGCGCCAGACGGGCGTCCGCAAAGCCCTTGCGCTTGAGGCCGCGCAGGCGGCTTGGGGTGAGGCTGCTCAGACCTTCGGTTTTGACCTGCTGCTCTTCGCGGAGCAGGTCTTCGATCTGGGCCAGAAACCAGGGGTCGATCTTGGTGTGGTCGTGCACCTCTTCCAAACTCATGCCGTGACGGAAGGCATCGCCCACAAACCAGATCCGCTCGGAGCCGGCCACCGTGAGTTCACGAATGAGTTTGGCCTGATCGAGCTTTTCGCCGGCGCGGAAACGTTCATCCAAGCCAGTCGCGCCGGTCTCAAGACCACGGAGCGCTTTCTGGAAAGATTCCTGAAACGTGCGGCCGATGGCCATCACTTCGCCCACCGACTTCATCTGGGTGGTGAGACGGTCGTGGGCCTGCGGGAATTTCTCGAAGGTAAAGCGTGGGATCTTGGTGACCACGTAGTCGATAGTCGGCTCAAACGACGCCGGCGTGACGCCGCCGGTGATTTCGTTCGCCAGTTCATCGAGCGTATATCCGACCGCCAGCCGCGCCGCGACTTTCGCGATCGGAAATCCGGTGGCCTTGGAGGCCAGCGCGGACGAGCGCGACACACGCGGGTTCATTTCGATCACAACCATCTCGCCGTTGTGCGGATTGATCGCGAACTGCACGTTGGACCCGCCAGTTTCCACGCCGATCTCGCGCAAGACCGCGATGGAGGCGTTGCGCAGCAGTTGGTATTCCTTGTCGGTCAGGGTCTGCGCGGGCGCAACGGTAATGGAGTCGCCGGTGTGTATGCCCATCGGATCAAGGTTTTCGATGGCGCAGATGATGATGCAGTTGTCCTTGCGGTCGCGGACAACCTCCATCTCGTACTCTTTCCAACCCAGCACGGATTCTTCGATCAGCACTTCGCGGGTGGGAGAAGCGTCCAGACCACGCGTGACGATTTCGGCAAATTCTTCGCGATTAAACGCAATACCACCGCCGGTGCCGCCCAAGGTAAACGAGGGACGGATAACGGTGGGGAAACCGAGTGATACCTGATGCCGCTCGGCTTCTTCCAGCGAGTGCGCCACCCGCGAGCGCGGCGAGCCGAGCCCAATGCGGGTCATCGCCTGGCGGAACTTCTCGCGGTCTTCGGCCATGTCGATCGCGCGCTCCGAAGCCCCGATCAGCTCCACGCCGTATTTGGCGAGCACGCCTTCGCGCGCCAGATCGAGCGCGCAGTTGAGCGCGGTCTGTCCGCCCATGGTGGGCAGGATGGCGTCAGGGCGCTCTTTCTCAATGATTTTTTCAACCGTCTGCCAGCGCACCGGCTCGATGTAGGTGGCGTCCGCCGTATCCGGGTCGGTCATGATCGTGGCGGGGTTGGAGTTCACCAGCACGATGCGATAGCCGTCCTTGCGAAGTGCCTTACAGGCCTGCGTCCCGGAGTAGTCGAACTCGCAGGCCTGACCGATCACTATTGGACCGGCGCCGATGACAAGGATGGTTTTAATGTCTGTCCGTTTGGGCATGGCAGCGGGCAACCGATGGATCAGGGAGTGCGATGGCGGCGCATCGATTCGACGAACTGGTCGAACAGATAGCCGATGTCGTGCGGGCCTGGGCTGGCTTCCGGGTGGCCCTGAAAGCCGAAGGCGGGCACGCGGGCATGCGAAATGCCCTGTAAGGAACCGTCGAACAAGGAACGGTGGCTGGCGACCAGAATGTCCGGCAAGGTCGCCTCTTCAACGGCGAAGCCGTGATTCTGGCTGGTAATGGCGACTTGTCCGGTGCGCAGGTCCTGCACCGGGTGATTGGCGCCGTGATGGCCAAACTTCATCTTGACGGTGCGCGCTCCGCTGGCGAGGCCGAGAATCTGGTGCCCAAGGCAAATGCCGAACATCGGGATGCCGGCGCCCAACAGTTCGCGCACCGCGGCGACGGCATAATCGCAGGCCGCCGGGTCACCCGGACCATTCGACAGAAAAACGCCATCGGGGCGTAAGGCCAGACAGTCCTGAGCGGTGGCGTTGGCCGGCAGGACATGCACTTCGCAGCCGCGGTCCGCCAGCATTCTGAGGATATTGCGCTTAACCCCGTAATCGAAGGCCACCACGCGCCATTGCGCTTCGCCACTGCTGGTGCGGTGGAGGTTGCCCTGCAACTGCCAAGACCCTTCGCGCCAGACGTAGGGCTCGCGCGTCGTCACCCGGATGGCC
>Ga0255124_1000417_pt1 | contig 14252 bp, 12 predicted proteins | sample Law_Cont_RepB_8d_FD_188564 | JGI IMG/M metagenome (GOLD analysis project Ga0255124, IMG submission 188564) | Freshwater microbial communities from St. Lawrence River, New York, United States - Law_Cont_RepB_8d | ecosystem: Environmental > Aquatic > Freshwater > River | place: USA: New York... | reverse complement strand
GCCCGTGGGTCCGGGCACAAAAACTGAATGCGGGCAATTGGTTTTCGCCCGAAGTCCTATCCAACGAGCGAATGAATGAAAAACGCGCCAAAAGGCGCGTTTTTATGGATCACTGGCGGAAGCGGTGGAAACCATCCGCCATAACCAGGATGTCCCATACAGTCTAAAAATCAAATAAACATATTACTCGTCAGATACTTAGCTCAATTTTAGTTCCAGGTAGACCCTTGTAATTCCACATCATCCCCTAACATATGGCCTACAGAATGGCTCACAGGATCGGGGATATGGGCAAGACCAATCACATGCCGGGCAAGCTTGCAGCTGTGGCGCTTAAGCACCTCAAAGACGGTATTCACGCCGATGGGGGGAACCTGTACCTGCTGGTCCGTGGCGCCAGCAAGTCATGGGTCTTTCGGTTCACATCGCCTGAGGGCGGTCGCAGGCAGATGGGGCTTGGCCCTTTGCACGCAGTGCCCCTAGCCGAAGCCAGAAAAAGGGCGGCTGAATTGCGTGAACAACTAAAACACCCAACAGCCCCCTTAGACCCACTCACTTCCCGTCAAGAAGCGCGCATGGCACAACGCCTCGGGCAACGGCGCACCAAGACCTTCAGAGAATGTGCAACGACATACATTGATGCTCACCAGAGCGAGTGGAAAAACCCGAAGCATGCGCAGCAGTGGACAAACACACTGGCCCAGTACGCATACCCGGTTTTTGGAGATATCCCCGTAGGTGAAATCGATGAAGCTCTGATTCTGAACGTGCTCACGCCGATTTGGAACACAAAAACAGAGACAGCAAAACGGCTGCGTGGAAGGATCGAGTCGGTGCTTGACTGGGCCACATTTAACAAATACCGCCATGGCGAGAACCCAGCCCGCTGGAAGGGCCATCTGGAACACTCACTGGCGAAGCCCAGCAAAGTGGCCAAGGTCACGCACCATCCGGCAATGCCCTACCAAGAGCTACCGGGTTTTATGAAAGAACTGAGGGGGCGTAGCGGGATGGGCGCTAAAGCACTTGAGTTGTTAATCCTGACAGCCTGCAGGTCCGGTGAAATCCGTGGGGCTGTTTGGAGTGAAATCGACCTCGGCAGTAAACTTTGGGTGATACCGGCCCAGAGAATGAAGATGGCTCAGGAACATCGTGTGCCACTCTCGGAAGTTGCAGTTGAACTACTCACTTTGCTACCGCGCCTAGAGGGCACCGACCTCGTTTTCCCGAGCAGCAAGCCGAACACTCCTCTTTCGGATATGACCTTGACTGCCGTGCTTCGCAGATGTGGTGGCGACGCATACACGGTTCACGGCTTCAGGTCGTGTTTCAGGGACTGGCTAGCCGAGACGACCAACTACCCTAACGAGGCATGTGAGCTCGCACTGGCCCACAGCATCAGCAATAAGGTAGAAGCGGCGTACCGGCGGGGTGACATGCTCGACAAACGCTTTCAGATGATGAACGACTGGGCTCAGTACATCTCTAAGACGAAAGAAAAAGTCAGTGCAAGTTGAGGGCTCAACATGAAGAAATATTTCAGAAACCAAGGTCGAGTCAAAGACTTAAAGGCTATCGACAACCCGTTTACGAGAGCAGCTGCAAATCTTGTGAGCGCGATTGACTCCGGTAATCAACCAGCAACAGACGACCTCCAGATGCTTGCACAAGGCTTTAAAGTAGCCTTCGGGAAATGTGATCCGCAAGATATCTTTGGTCCCCGAATAGGTTTAGTAATTGCGAGAGGTCGCCCACTAAATTACGGATTTACACCTTCGGACATAGTTAGCGCTGTAATAGCGCTTCACATGCGGAAAGAAGGCATGAATGAAACGGAGGCCAAGAAACGCGCCCTGCAGGAATTTGAAGACATCAGCGGAGGGGACGCTTATCGCCAGGTTTCACGCGACTGGAGTAATAGCAAGGAAACCATACTCGCGCTTACTACCGATGATCTTGAGCTACTTATAAAACCCTATGAAGTAGTCCCAACAAAGACCTAGCATTACATCTGACGGGGACAAAAACCTCATATTTATTGTCCTGTCCCCGCCTAGAAATGATGAGTAAAGTGCGGCCACATGCACCCCCAAGGAGAACCAAGTGGCCGAATTTTTTGATGATTCTGATCAGCGTGTGCTCCGCGTAGCGGACGTACTAAAACAAGTCCGTATCAGCAAGACACAGCTGTACCGCATGATTAACTGCGGCGCCTTTCCGGCGCCTAAAAAACTCTCGGCGCGCATCACAGTATGGCAAGCAAAGACCATATCTGATTGGCTGCGCCAGAAGCTTGAAGGCGGTGCCAAATGAAGCACCAAAAAACAAAACAAGCCTACCTCGCTGGCAAGATCAGCCAAGACGACTGGCGCAACAAACTTGTCCCAGGCTTGCGTGGTCACACATGGGAAGATGGCCCAATCTTTACACCTACATTCACCTACGAAGGCCCGTTCTTTCAGTCATGTGATCACGGCTACTCACACGGACCCAGCACTCACGGCGTAGGGGCTGGTAAAGGGACATGTACTGAAGAAATCACCTACAGCCCGGCTGACATCATTCGTCTGAATGACGCCGCTCTGCGAAATGCTGACCTGGTGTTTGCCTACATCACAGCAACCGACTGCCACGGCACCATGGTTGAAATCGGCATCGCGGCCGCGCAACTCTTTACGCGCATCGTCGTCGCATTTGCGCCGGGAATCGACTCGACGGATTTTTGGTACTCGACTGCACGAGCAGCCGCGGTGTATGAGAACGTGCGCGAGTGCTGCCTTCCAGACATCCTGGCTCGGGAGCTTTCCATTATGAAAGCCACCTCGACTTCTATGGGGAACGCCGCATGAGCATTAAGTTCACGACCATTACGAGCCTGCAATCCCTGTCAAAGCAGGTCTTCCTTGATGAGTCCGGCGAGATGCAAAAGGTTGCCGCAGCCGCGCTCTTTGACGGTGACTTCGCAGTGCACGATGTTAATGATCTGCACGAGTTTGCTACTCATCTTGACAATGCGACAACAAACCAGGCGTTCACCTATGGCATCCCCGGATCGTCGATAGGGAAGATAACCACGCAGGCTCGCGCAGTCAGTTCTTTCGGGGCAATCCCCCGAGACCGAAAACATTTCGACTGGCCCAGCGGGCCTGGGATTTTGATGATTGACGACGACAGTGGGCGCCCTATACCCGATTTCGTTCAACTCTTGCGAGACAACGTCCCGTGCCTACAAAACGTCGACATTCTGCTGAGGCCATCTAGCTCCAGCATGATCTACAACTTTGAAACTGGTGCAGAAGTCCAAGGCCTCTTAAACCGCCGTGCGTACGTGGTCGCCGCAAACGCCAAATGCATTCCTGAAGTGGGAAAGCACATCGACGACCATTTGTGGTTAGCCGGATTCGGGTCTTACAAGGTTTCCGCCTCTGGGAGCCTGCTCGAGCGGAATTTAGTCGACACGGCAGTGTGGACCCCTGAGCACCTTGACTTTGTTGGTGGTGCCATATGTACCCCTCCGCTAGCGCAGCACAAGCTGGTCACAGAATTCAGTCAGGGGTCCGAGCGGATGGTTGATTCTGCAGGTCTGCCGCTACTGTCCCACAGTCAGCGCGAGCTGGTAGGCCAGAAGAAACAAACTGAACGGGTAGCGAAGTCCGCTGTGGCCGCGGCGGCGAGGGACGCATATGTTGCGAAACGAACCATTGAGATGGTTGCGCATGGGGGGGATGCCACCACCATAAAAAAAGCTATCGAACTGGCACTCGAAAAGTCAGAACTCGGGCCGGATTTTGTAATCCACCTTGCTACGGGCAAACAGGTAACGGTTCGTGAGTTGCTTGAAAATCCGCAGGCTCACCACGGCACTAGATGCGCGGATCCACTGGATCCGACTTACCGGAACGACCCACGCGTGGGATACATCAGTCTGGTCAATGGCTACCTTCCGTTCATATACAGCCACGCACACGGGGGCGTGCGGTACATGCTGCGAACGTATAAGCCGACACTGTTGATACGCCCTGGGCGTAGCGCCGAATGCGCAGATGAGCTCGCCATCCTACTTGCCGGATCTGGCCGGGTATACAACCGCGCTAGCAGTGCGTGCGAGATTCTGAGCACCGGTGAAGCCAGGCCGCTCAACGCGAGTGCCATCAAGCAAATCGCAGGCACCTGGTTTGAGCTCCGTAAACCCAAAAGCGCCGACGACCATGCTATTGTGGACTTGCCTGATAGTGTTGCAAACATGACTCTCGCCAGCTCTGGGCACAAATTACTTGCCGAGCTTCATGGCGTACTTACTGCACCTACCATGGCTCCTGACGGTCGATTGATCAATCAGCCCGGGTATGACGAAAAAAGCAAGCTTTTGCTGCTGGCATCTGGCGTAGATCCTTGGCCAGAGATCTCAGCGCTTTCCCCCTCTGAGCTGAGCGATGCGTTTGAGCAGCTGTGGCTGCCATTCAAGGACTTCCCATACGAAAACGGAGCGTCTCGCTCAGCGATGGTCGCGGGTTTACTCACTGCAGTGTGCCGCCCCACCCTGCCAACCGCGCCAGCCATTGGCTTCGACGCACCTGTGGCCGGAGCTGGAAAGACAAAGCTTGCAGAATGCCTATCTATTTTGGCGTGCGGCCAAAGCGAAGTAACGCCAGCAGTGAGTGATGAGGACGAACTTCGAAAAAAGATCACGTCAAACCTCATAGGTGCAAAGCAAGTGCTCTTGCTGGACAACGTCGAAGGCAATATCCAGTCACCGACCTTAGCCGGTTTATTGACCACTCCGCAATGGAACGACCGTGTTCTGGGTGGAAACGCTCTCATGACAGCAACCAACCGTCTACTGACTATCTTGACGGGAAACAACCTCAATCCCCTCGGGGATTTAGTCCGGCGAATTCTGATCGTGCGTATTGACCCGCGGATGGATGCAGCAGCGGTATGGCAGCGGAATTTTGCGCTTGATCCCGTTCAGTACGTACGCGAGAACCGCCAAGAACTCGTAGCAGCAGCCTTGAGCCTACTCTTGAGCTTTGTCCGAGCGGGAATGCCACGCGTGGTGCGAGGGCGACTTGCCAGTTTCGAAGATTGGAATGACCTGGTGCGCCAATGCGTGATCTGGCTTGGACAGCAAGGTGTTGCCGGCCTTACAGATCCAATTCAACAGCTTAGGGTTGCCGCCACACAAGATTCCGAGACTGCAACTTTGGGGGAGCTTCTGCATCACTGGTACAAAGCATTCGGGAACACTGCTGTAGAAGCCAAAACTGTTTGCCTCTCAATCCACATGTATTCATCCATCCATGATGTGGCGCTTGACCGCCGCGGCATGCCCAGTCCGAAGGTCCTAGCGCAATATCTGCGAAAAAAACGTGGGGTCGCAGTTAATGGCATGCGAATCGAAATGCTAACTGGCCGTTCAAATACGTCCTACTGGCGAGTAGCGGGCACGCCTGCCGCCGAAGATGAGGCAATCGAAGTTGGTGGTTGTGGTGGGTTTGGTGGATTGATTTCCACGCAGTCAGCCGATATGGCACCCATTAATACGATTTCATTTCCTACTGGGGAAGAAACAAACCCACCAAACCCACCACAACCACCATACGTAGCCACCAGACGCTCCACCACCGCTGGAATCACCACAGGAGAGAGTTAATGGCTTCGTATTTGGAAACCATTCGTGCCCGCTGCGATGAACTCACGGAGGCACAAACAAAATCAGCCAGTATTGCTGATGCCCAAGCAACAGCTCAGTGGACAGAGCGACTCACACCGCTGGAGGACCGCCTTGCCAAGCTGCTGGCAACCATCCCCAATGAAATCAAGAGCCAAGGCCTCTCACTATCTGCACTCCGAACCATGCTGGCAGGCAAATGGCGCGGTAAATGCCACCCCGGCGAGCTGGGTATAGCGCTAAGACGGCTGGGATATGAGCGCCGCCGGAACTGGTCTGATGCTAGTCAGAGCTTCTGCGCTTTGTGGCATAAGTCCGTCGTTGAAAAATAGGCGCAAAGGGCAACTCAACGATTGAGTAAAAGTTGACTGGCAGAAGTCGACCCAACGTGGACCAACGTTCAGCTGGGATCGATGTCTACAGCGGTTGCCACCGGTCGTATCCTGCGTCACATTAGGGCATCCACACTGAAGCAGTAACTCGGATTAAATAGTTACTTTTTTGTCGGCGGACCGGTTTCAAATGATGAGCTGACCGTAGCAAACTTCCGATTCGCAACTAGGCCAACCCAGTCCGCTTTCTATGGGTGTAAAAGGACACTTCTTACCCACAATAGGTGCTCTACAGATTTCCGTTTCTGTTCCCTCTTGGTACTGGCAATAGGCGAAAAAGTCAACCAACAGAAAACAGAATTTTGTCAAGGCTAAATCACCTGTGTTTTCGATGAAGTTGACCATCGCCCCGAAGAATTCCTCGCGTGCCGCAACCGTCGCGCCCAGCGAGGCTCCTAGGATCTGTCGATTTCCCCACGTTGCGGTAGGACGTACTAGGTGACCATGTATCTTTGCCTGAGACCACTAACTGTGATAATTTAGAAGGTAACTCATCATATTTATCAGTCGAGTTTGGCTGTCCGCTTGGTCTCAGTCATGGTGCCGTAGACATCGCCGATCCGTATTCGCAACGAGTCAAATCCTGTTACTAATATCGATTTGCTGAATCAAGATCTGGTTGACCGCATTTTTCAAAACGACTAAACCAATCAACCCAAGGCAATCATTCCAAAGCAAATCAAGAGCAATACCGATTCAGTAGTGGTCTTGTATGCCCTCATCATGAAAGATGCACCAAAATGATCGAAATCAATCTAAGAAAACCCTTTCCATCTGAACTGAAATGGTTTTCTCGCGAAATGACAGTAGCCGGATACTGCGCCGAAGACGAACAAGTTGTCCTCAATCCTTACGTAGATCTCAGTCGACCGCAACTTGCATGTGTTTTGCGCAACGAAGCAGTTCGCATTTTCATGCGTAAACTTAATCTGCGTCCCGATATTGATCTTCACCACGACCAGATCGCGGCCTTCGCCGGCACACCCTACGAGCACGACATCGACGCGCTGCGTGAGACAATCATCGCGAGAGTAGTATCACGCGACCCAAGTGCTGGAAAGGTCACGGAAAAGCAGCTAGGGTATGCTTGCGCACTTTCAGCAATTTTTGACCGCCTCGTCAAACTAACGTCCGATGAAGCCTTTGATTCTGACCTTCTTCACCTTGCTACCAATCGTGACTGGAGCTCAGGAGCATAAATCGATCCCTCAAGCAATGAAGATCGGGGCGCCTAAAGCTGCACCCGCGTTAAAACTGCTCAAAGGGAACCCTCCGACCACATTTGAGTACACGATTAGTCGTCCAACCCTGGTTCATTTCTGGGCGACCTGGTGCGCTCCGTGCGTCGAGGAATTACCCGCGTTGGTAAATGCAAGCGATTTATTTAAGAAACATGGGGTCGACGTCTTACTGATTTCCGTTGATGCAGCCGGAGTCAGCAAGGTCCCGCCTTTTTTGTCGAAACACAAAATGACTAATACTGTGATTTATTGGGACCCTCGTTCCGAGTTGATGAAGAAATTCGGAATCTCCATCTTGCCAACTACGGTAGCAATAAATTCAAAGGGTCAGGAAATCGGGCGAGCAACTGGGGCGGTTAACTGGGCGAACCAGTCAGACGTGATACTTCTAGCCACTCAGGTCATTCGCTAATTTTTGAGTTCCAAAATTCTTGTATTCAGCCATTCAACGTTTGTTCGTGGAGCTGCGTTGGCTATGAAATGCTGGTCCCACACATATAAGCGCGAGTCGCGGATGAAGGCGATCGGATCACGTCCAGCACGGAGTAGAACCTCTTGCTCTTGATTGGGGCAGGCAACCACATCCATGACTCGCACCTCTGCCATTTGAACGTCTCCTGCTCGCACGCAGTCGGCACGCCCAGGCCAATCAACGGGATGGCTGATCACCACCTGTTTTTTGCTTGAATCGATAGAACCTCTTCCAACGACTATCAATACATCCGAGTCGACAACACTCTTAGAAAGCGCCACAAGCGAACGGCCCACGGCTTTGTCACCGTACATCGGCCTATTTACTACAACGGCGTTTGCATCTTTCGGATCCATAAAACGGAGGGAGAGATGGTGCTTGGAAAGCGAGATCAACAGCAAGGACACAACGGCTAGCCAGAGAAGTGGGGCGCCGAAAAACCGCGAATACAAGGCTACTGCAAAGAAGAGTCCCGCCCAAGATAAAACACCAAGAATCGCAGGTATCCCAGTACTCAGCGCCAACAACTCCGACATTGCCGATGGCTTCGCCGCAAGCAGCTCATTCAACGCAGGGGTGCTATCACCGATAACAATCCATGTTGCACCTCCATTCTCTTGCGCAAGAGATATAGCACTGTAGATCCCGGCGCGATCGCCCTTGCGCATCGCCATATCGCCAATACTCCCGTCGTCATAGTTATCGGTTTCACGATGTCCGCCATGAACCCAAACTATTGGGACCGCCGACCAGGCTAAGTGCGAAACGCTAGCCCCACGGTTGAGTGGTACGTCACGACTTGGCACAGCCCCCAGTCCGGATGACCAACCGAGTAAATCCGAATTCCTTGGTGGAATAGTCGTGTCAACGTTTAAACCCAACGGAGCGCCTGCGGCTGTAAGAGAAGAAGCAACACCGTCAACGTCAGTGTGCTCACCAAAAATTATGATTCGAAGCGTGGAGTAGTGAGGAAGGTGTTTCAGTGCCAAAAGTTGATCGCGCAGCCCTTGGTGCGCCGCACTCGGCAGTACGACCCAGTCTCCTGGAGCAATATCAGCAGCAGAGTTAATCATGCGAGCAGATCGAAAACCGCTCATCTTTAGTACAGTTTCGTAGCTCTCAAAAAAGCGCGAAATTGAAGACTTTGCCTCGGGAACCCAAAAGGAAAGCGCGCCCGGCATTCGGACCGCGGGCGCCAGCATTACCAAGCTCACCACAACTCCAAGAAAAAGAATCCCACCGCTTTGAATGCGACTTGGCAAACGATCAGGTTTCTCAAAGAGCACCGTGATCGCCGCGGGAAGTGCAACGAGTATCGAAGCAAAATAAGGTGAGAGTTCAGCTTGGTAAAGACCGTATCCGAGGAGGATAAGCACCGCAGTAGAGGTCAGGCCAGAGACCAGTCCTATAAGCCCACAGACCAGTGCGACCGCCACAAAAAAGACTGGTACAACGATGCCGCTGATCCATAGAGGCACGCTCTCAGTAATTAGCAGCATTAACCGGACGAACGGCGGGAGGTGCATCACCGCGAATACCGCGATCCATCCTGCAAGCCAGCGGCCGGAAATTTCGCGCGATGAAGAATTGAGGCTTATCAGCACTACAAAAACTGCAACGGCAAACGCAGGAGAAACACCGTATTGCAGCCCGATAGCTGCCAGACCCAACCCTCCCAAAAGCACAACCAATCGCCTAATACAAATCTTGCCAGCCAATAGGAGCCAACTTACGGTTACCGCCATAACTGGCAATACGATCTCGAGCAGCCCAGGCTGGAGTGAGACGAGAGCTGCCCCGAGCACCATAAGTTTGGCGACTGGCTTGTTAATTGAAAACGCTTCTGGCTTCATTCGAAGAGAACGTGTAGTCCGTGTCGAACACCTGAAAAACGCCCCTCGTGTATGAGCTCCAGGCGCCGAATTCGCCCGGACGTATCAACATCTGGAAGCACAATCCACTCAATAAGCTTCGAGTCAATAAAAGTTCGTGTGCAATAGCCAGTCACCGAATCAATAGTGCATTTTGATAAAAACTTTAGGACATCATCTCTTAGTAGGCGTGCAGATGCGTTCGGTGTTTCGGCAAGTGATAGTTCGGCAGAGTAGCGATCGGACGAAAGCGATCCTTCTGCAACTAGCGAACCTTGAGAAACCACCAGAAACTTAGTGAACTCAGTTTTCACACGGTTGGCAATATGACGATCGGGGCTAAGCACGATCTGCGGCACACTGAGGCGTACCGCAGCATCCCCCAGTATGAGTCGGGAAAGCTCCCGCTCTCTTTCTTTAGCTAGGTCGTCCGCAGGCACACCGTCCCAAACGTCACCAATGGCGGCATCACTGAACTGATCCGACCGCGCAGAAAGAATTAGCGTACCGGTGGCCCTGGATTCGCTTTCCTTCAAACCCTTCATGACGAATGCCTGCGAGAGGTGAGTGGACTCTGCTTCGAGCCACGGGCTGAAACCCAAAGGAACAAACCGCACAACTTGGTTACGGGTGAAGTTCTTGTCTCGGCGCCCAATCGAATCCGAAGATGCATCACGCTCACCAGACAACCCTCGCTCAAAGCGCAAACCGAATCCAAGGTCGCGAAGCCAACGCTTTTGGCTAGGCAACGTTAGAAGTCGTGAATCCGACAAAAACACTACCCGCTTTCCGGCGTTGATCCACCCCAAGACACTTGAAGTATCCGGTAAATCATCAATGGCGAGATCAATGAACAAAAGAGATTTGGCTTCGGATGCCACCGCGCTTTTTTGGTCCAGGGCGAGCCTAACTGGCGCCCACTTTTGAAGCGATGTCAAAGCTCTTGCATAGTTTCGTGAGGGCGACTCAACTATTGGAGTGAGTAACTCTGATGTTGCCGCATCGCCCAAGACAGCAGCAATTGAATTTGGCTTGCTCGCGACCTCTGGGTCAGTGAACCTAACTGACGCAGCCCCTCCAATAGCGACCCCCAAGGTCACAGCAAGTGCAGCCCATATCGGTCGTATTTCGCCACGTATGAAAATACTAGCGATAAAAAGAAAGCATAGAGTGATCAGCGCAATGGAATAGCTCTTCAAGGCAAGCGTGGCTCCACTACGACGCATCACCTGCCAAAACGAATCCTGATAGTTGGCGTGAAATGATGCAAACGTTGACCAGTGCGTACTGTCGAGCCAGATCTGCACGGAGCCATGCCCGTACGGCAGCATCGCCGCTGCAATGTGATTCGTATATGGGTGCGCCAGGTCTGGCTGGAAATAGCCGAAACGATTCGGCTTGAAATATACCGCCTGCTCGGCAAAAGACATGCCATAAGTCTGGACCGTGACCGCCGACCATGGCAGCTTCTCGAAGGAGGAACCAGTCAAGTACCTGTAGTCCGCCTGATCGCGAAGCCACGAAAATTCAAACCACGTTGCGCGAGGTGAAGTTGGCGGCTGCCCTTTTCGATCAAACACTGCTGTCGCCGCGACTCGAGCGCCAGCAGGTAACAGAAAACTATTCAAGTTTTGCGTAGTGTCAAAAAGGTCAGTGTGGTCTGCGACGACCAGCAGGCGCCCGCCTTCTGCGACCCACTCGAACAGTCCTCGTCTGAATTCAGGTTCGATTTGCTCAAGCGGCATCTTCAGTACGTAAAGCGCAGAAAGTGGTGGTGCTTTGAATTCAGCGCGACTCGAGCCCTTCGAGACTGGAACGCCAGAAGCCTCAAGGGAGTTGGCGATTGCACGCCATGAGTACGTGATGTTGCGTCCAAAGTCATCAGGACCGAGCGGCAGTGCGACAGAAGCCCAATCACCATGTGCCTCATCAAAAACAACACTCTCTGCGCCTTGGCCTCTAAAAAATGAGACAACGATGAGTACGGGGATCAATACAAGGGCGAGGGAGAACTTAAGCGATATCTCCCCAACACGTTTTTCGCTCAAGTCTCTTGGGTTTTTAAATACCGAACACAGAAGCACAAAGCCTACGCAAACGGTTATCCGTGACACTGGGTGAGTTATGAGGTCTATATCGAGCCATCTGAATTGGCAGAGTCCCGATAGTGCAGCAATACATACAGCACCAAGGACTAAGATCTTTGCAATGAGTTGCAAGCGCTGACTTTTCGGTGCAGTCGAAACAAGCGTGAGCGCGGCAATCACTGGCGCAAACAAGGAGGTCACCGCGGTAGCAATCGCAGGGGCTAGCGCGACCGACAACGTCGAGAGCTTTGGGCCTAGCTCTCCAACAATAAAGATACTGCTAGCAACAGCCAACGCTACCGAAACGGTGCTAGTTCCTGATAGCGCCACAAGCGCAAAGATCGGCAATCCAATTGGTCCGATCCAAAGAACCAGAAAGGCTGCGCAGCTTAATAAGACTGCTCTGGCTGCCTGCCGGACCTGCGATCCACCAGCAAGCACTCCCAGCACTAGTGAAAGTAGCGTTGCCCATCGCAAGTCTTCAGCCGATGCGAAGATCGCTACTGAAACAAAAAGGGCCGGAACGACGTTCCGACCCTTCATAGCGAGAGAAGTTAAATCAGCGGCAGCCAACTGAGCAACCGACGCTGCACCCCGTTGAACAGCCAGTCGAGCAACCAGTTGAGCAGCCGCTGCTACGATACTGTTCAAGCTGATCTTTCCCAATACCCGCTTGGGCAACTACTTGGCGTACGTCCACTCCAAGTTTTTGAGATGTTTGCAACATTGACTTCGAATCGAACTGGGCCATACCAGAAATGGTTTGCACAGTAGTTGCCCGGCTCTGCTCCCGCAGAGAGTCGGGAGCGGCCATCACCTGCATGGAAAGTGCGCAGATGATTGTTGTGAGTAAAATTTTCAAAAAGCGCATAGATATTCCTCGGTTGGTTAATGTCCAAATTAGTTTATTCTTTTACGAATAGTACGTCAACTGGCTAATTGATCGATTGCCTACTTTTTTGCGAAAGTATTCATCCAAAAGACGCGGCAATCTCGTCGGATTACCCTTCAAAAGGCATGCAAGTTAATTTTCGTGAGCATTGCAGCCTCTTAACTTAGGTCGGTTAATCGCAAATGGTGTTACCAGGCGCATGCGATGAGCTAGCGAGCTTGCATGCTGGCTATATGAAAGCCGGAAGAGCGGCGCCAAAGAATCAAGCTTTTTGATTCGCGCCTGGAGGAGTTCGCGGACCAATGGGGCCAAGACTACCCGACCATTGTGAAGTTTGGCGCATTAACTGGCAGCGACTCGTGCCGTTCTTTGAGTATCCGCCAGAGATTCGTCGGATCATTTACACGATCATCACTATCGACTATGTGAACATGAGCGTGCGTAAGGTGACCAAGAGTCGAAGCTTATTCCCCAGCGATGAGGCGTTGCTGAAGTTGTTCTACTTGGCTCTGAACAACATCAGCAAGAAGTGGGCGATGCCGCTCAGAGATTGGAATGCCCCCTAACCCAGCTTGCCATTCACTTCGAAGGCCGAAGACAGGAGGCCCAAGGACTGATCCCAGCCCCATTTACACAGAACTCTGTACGTCCTTAGTCAAGCTCAACATCCCAATAATCTCCAGTGCGATCATGGTATCCATCTAAATCTACGATGATGAATCCTCCATTTGGAAAAATGATTTTTACATCGTCGCCATCTATTTCACACGTCAAGCTATACGGGCCATGACCTGTCGTCGTATTCAATACTGTGCAGTCGATCTCATCAACGTTGGTTATGCCTCTTCCACTTGGCACAGAAGGATAAGAGTAAGGGGCGTGGTAATACCCTCTACCACCAGAAGATGAAGGTGACCGCTTCGTATCTTCCCCCTGCCCAAAGATAAGCCAAAGGGCTAACCCACCAACAACTAAATGCCAAAATTTCAAACTGGACTCCTAACCAGGTTAAAAACTACTAAAAACACAATAGCCGATGACTTTAGTGAGGGTCAAGTAAAAAGATCAAATCATCGCGCATTCAATACCTACAAGTTCACAACGGTTTGTTTGCAACTTGCTGGGATAAGAAAAACGACCTTTCAACTCTGAGCCCCTCGTGAAGCTATGCCCCCACCCCCCTGGGCTTGGGGGTCCTGTAGGGGGTGGGTAGCAGCTACTATCACCATCTACTGTCCCCTTACTCGGTGGACCTACTATCAAGTGTGACTACTATCACCCAGCCCGAGATGTCTACTATCACTGCTGGCGCACCTACTATCAGGGGACATTCGGTTCGAGACTACTATCATCACGATCTTGCTGGGGGCGGGCTTACAAATGACGTCGCAAGCTTCCGACGACTCGACAGGGCCACTTTAGAAAAGAGCGAGAACAGTTCCGCTAACGTTGAAAAAATGGCCTACAAAATGGCCTACAGAAATGCAAAACGCGCCCGAAGGCGCGTAATTTCTAGGTCTTTGGCGGAAGCGGTGAGATTCGAACTCACGGACCCTTGCGAGTCGCCGGTTTTCAAGACCGGTGCAATCGACCACTCTGCCACGCTTCCATGGGGTGGGATTGTAA
>Ga0255124_1000415_pt1 | contig 14300 bp, 15 predicted proteins | sample Law_Cont_RepB_8d_FD_188564 | JGI IMG/M metagenome (GOLD analysis project Ga0255124, IMG submission 188564) | Freshwater microbial communities from St. Lawrence River, New York, United States - Law_Cont_RepB_8d | ecosystem: Environmental > Aquatic > Freshwater > River | place: USA: New York... | reverse complement strand
CATCGCGGCAGAAATCGCATGGCTGGAAAAACACCGCTTGTAGTGTGCGGGCGGTTGTAGTTGGTTGTTCAGGCCCTAGGGTGTTCCTCGGGCTTTTTTCATTGAAGGAGAACTGAAAATGATTCGTTTGAACTGCGGAATTTCTAGGAAAGTTGGTCAGGCAAATTTTGGATCGCGTGGCGGTTCGATCAATCTGGAGGTCGAGTTGGCTGACCTAGATAACAACAAGTTGAAGGAATCGATCCACAAGCTTTTCCATCTTGCCAAGGAATCTCTCGAGCAGGAGCTTGGTCATGACGTGACAGAAGTCCACGACAAGGCGGCTGTTCATGTCTCAGTGCAGGAAACCGGCCAAACCTTGGAACAAGCCATCACGGCCCAAGGCAGGCAGGCTACGGCCAAGCAGTTGAGTTTTTTGCAAAACCTGGCACGGATGCAGCGTCGGAATCTTGAAAAGGAATGCATGGAGGAATTTGAAACATGTCCAGAGCGTTTAACAAGCAAACAGGCGAGCACCTTGATCGAGAAATGGCGTAACGCTCTTGTCTCCGCTCGTTAAGGAGGTTAGCCCATGACTACTGCTCGGCAAAAGTTAAACGTGGCCTTTATAAACGGAGTAATCCTACTCGCTTTGTTTATCGGCATCGCTGTTGGAAACTTCTGGATAGGCGCTTGCGCCTTTGGCGTACTTTTCGCTCTATCTACATACGCTGGCGACATACGCCTGAAGCAACCAAAGCGAAAGTAGTAATCCCAGAAGGCGGTTAGCCGCCTGTCCCAGCCCGGCCAGAAGGCTTTGGCCAGGGACATTTTTTTAGCTATCAGCCAGTGTTTTTTTGCTTCATCCATTCGGGCTCAGTTAGGCATCATGCAGGCGAACTATTTTGCAAGAGCCCACCAGGCCATGATTGGCCAGTCAACAATGGCCTTGGAGCCAACTGGAATGAAAACCGAGCACCTGTTTCGTTTAAAAATCCAACTATTAAAGAGCTAGCTTTTAATAGACGATGAAGCCCTAAGAGCCACCGAGACACCCCCCTAAAAAACGTCAAAAAGTTGTGTTTGGAAAGGAAGGTTGTTTTAGATATATTTTTGCAGCAATATATTCGCCAGACGGCTTTTTAAATGTACTACGTGTACTACATTTGCCTGTCAGTAAGATCCACCAGAGGGTGCTAAATGATCGCCAGTGGTCGTGAGTGGTAATTTTAAAACGCTTGATATTAAGGTTTTTTCTTTAAATTTGCCGACAAAACAAGGCGAGATATAAAAAGATACTTCCGTTCTTTGGGACCAAGAAGTCGCAGGTTCGAATCCTGTCGCCCCGACTATGTTGCAGTGGCATGGCATTCACGTTGGAATAGCCTAGGGAGGTCCTAGGACAATCCCCCAAATTTGAAACCCTTGCTCAAACACCGCAAACCGTTACTGCGAATCAGAATATCCCCGTCAGCCTCCCCCGAGGTTCGCCTCACCAACCATGACTTCTCCAAGAGCGGCCTGTCGAGCAAGAACTACACGGTAACCATTGCCCTCACTAAGGACGCTCGGACCAAGTTGGCCGGAAAGTTCGAGGGCAAGGGAATGAAACTGCTTACCGTTGTCGTCGATGGCAAGTACTGGGGCGTTCATCGCTACGAGTCGGAAAAGGACAAGCCGTTCGTCCCCGAACAGTCTCGGCCCGAGACCTTCACACTCGGGGTTGGCTACTTCTCCTCGAAGGCCGAGGCTCAGCGCCTCGTCGATGCCCTTAAATGAGTTGCGGTCGCGTGCAAAAAGGGGAATAATCCGATCAGTTCTATTTCGGGCCTAACCCGCGGTTGCAGCGGACGGAGTACCGCCGATAAACCTGGTTGTTCGGCGGTATCACAGGAATGCTGAGATTGATACATGACATTCATTGAGCGGCTGCCCTTCATCCTGTTCGGCATCGTGGTCCTGCTCATCCTGGTTGGGTTCCCGCTATACCTGCTCTTCGGCGGACTGCGGACGTTTGCTCTCCGGCCCCTGCGCCGTTGCTACGATGGCATCAAGGCCCACGAATCTCCCCAGCCGGGCGATGCGGTATTCGTCTACCACACCTACCGCGGCCTGTTGCTCTGGTCCACACAGGACGAACACCGCGTTGCCGCCCCGCCGGCGGACGCCGAACGGCTGTTAGGTCGCCTGCTCCGGTTCAACCTGATTTGGGGGATGCTGAGCTACGGAATGTTGTTCATCCCGTTGCTCGCTGTCCTCAACTACTACTCCCAGCGGCGGGCAATCCGGGAGCAGGTTGGCACCTTGGCGGAACCGGGAACGGGAACTGATCGAGGGCATGCCGAAGCCGCCGAACCAGGCGTTGCAGAAGCTTCATGTGTCGCTTCCTCTTAATTCTTTTGTGCAATCTGAATGAGATTTCCGCAGGTGCCGTCAAAGACGGCCGTAGTGACCGGTCCCATTTCAACCGGCGGCTGAGTGAATTGAACTCCCGCTGATCGGAGTCGCTTGTATTCCGCTTGCACGTCATCGACCCCGAACGATGTGAACGGAATACCGTCTTCGACCAACGCCCGTTTGAATGGCCCGAAGGCGGGATGGCTGTCCGGTTCGAGCAGCAGTTCTGTGTTGTCGGGATCATCCAGCGGCACGACGGTCAGCCACCGAGCTTCACCCATCGGAAACTCAGTTTTCTTGACAAAGCCGAGAATATCGGTGTAGAACCGCAGGGCCTTTCCTTGGTCGTCCACAAAGACGTTGGTCACCACGATCTTCATTGTTCAGCTCCTTTCGGCCCTGACTTCAACCATCGTTCGACAATGATTTCCAGCGGGGCGGTGTCGAGGTAGTGCAACTTGTACCTGCTTTGTCGTTTGGTCCTTACGAGACCGGCCGACTGTAGCACGTATAGGTGCTGCGAAATCGCCTGACGGGTCAGTCCGAGGCCGTGCTTCATGGTCAATCGGGTGTATAGCTCGAACAACGTCTGACCATTCCGCTCGTGCAGTTCGTCCAGAATTGCCCTCCTTGCCGGCGCAGCGAGTGCTTCATAAACGTCGACCATGAAGGGATCACAGGCAAGTCACAGCTTGCCTGTCAAGACGCGCGCATCCCCCCCTGTGTCAACATCCCGTGAGACCACCGGAGTTATCTGTGGTTGAATGGATTCAGGCGGAGCCAACACCTCCAAAAGCGATCAGAACGGCGTCAGGGGGGCCCCCTAGGTTTTAGTCAGGCCGTCGAGGCGGAACATCGGGGACCCGGACAGGTTGCGGATCCTTGCGGAGGTGGACCAGGTGCGGGCGACCGGCGGCATGGTCAAAGAGATCCTGCGCCGAAGGCCAGCCTGTTCCATTCTGGCCAAGTTTTCTTGATCAGCCCAATGCTACATCTGTCTTCGGGTCACAAAACGCCTGCTACCTTTGAGCAAGCGGCTTGATGCTTAAACTTGTGTCCACTTTGCTTGATGAACTACACATGTCTAATTGATGAAGTTATGGCGGCTTTGGCCTTGGCTAAAATGCCACTATTTCTTTGCTCCCATATCACCGAAAACATTGTCCCGTTCCAGGGGCAGTTGAAAACCATCCGACACACGGGTCATGTAAAGGCCGCGGCACAGCCACCAGAAGGTGGCCATGGCCCGTCCTTTCCCCAACGAATCTTCCAGTTTTCGATAATCTTCCCCTGTCAAGTCCCAAGGCATCCCGGATAATTTGCGCGCAAAGGCAAACGCTACCTGTTCCTCTGGAGGGAAAACGGACCAATCATTGCCAGCCAGCTTTCGGGTTCGTTCCGCCACGCCGGCTTTGTCCAATCCCGCGACTTCCAATAGCATTTCGCAGTGACCCATGCAGTAATTGCACTGCATGGTTTTTGTCTGAATCCAAAAGAGGCTTTCTTCGAAGACCCGATCTTGGGGGCTTTCTGCCCACATGGTGCGTGTGGTGATATTCCAGGGCACCGCCAATTCCGGAGCGTAACCGTTACAAACCAGGCTCCAGACAATTCGGGTCGGCTTGGACTGGTTGGCCAGCGGCAAGTTTTTCCGCACCTCTTCCCAGGTTGGAATGGGCAGCCTGGGTTGCCGTTCCCGTTGTTTTTCAAGTCGGGCCTGCAATTCCTCGTATCCCAGTTTGCCCCAGGCGGATTCAGTAGGCACCACGCTTTTGCCCGGTGCCAGCAGGCCTGGAACTTTCTTCTGGCCCGGAAGGATGGGGGCGACTTGGAAAGCCGCGGGATCAAACCGAACCTGCAAGGGCGATAAGGGCCCATCTTTCTCGAGCTGGATATTCAGCCCCAGCAGCAACCGGTCCTGGAAATTCCCATAAGCGGCAAGTAGCACCATGGCTGCCATTTTTTGCTCGCCGTTTTCCTCGCGCAGGGACTCAAAGAAGGAATCCGTGATGTTGGGAGCATCCAGGGTCATTAATCGGGCGAACTCCAGAGGAGCTTTATCCGACTGGGGCCACTGCGCGGGGTTGCCGGTAAGGATGGCCACACTCGCTGGCCCGGCCACTTTTTCCAGATCCGCCAAGGCGGTTTTTTGGGCATAATCACACCGGTTGGCCTTGGCCACCATCCAGCGCATTTTGGCTCGTAAAGCAGGGTCCAAAGGGCTTTTGGTGCGATGAGCCAGATCCAATTCGAGCATGGCTGCCGCCGTGCGGGGCAACTGTTCCGCCACCGCCTTGGCCCAGTTTGGTAATGCACCTTTGGTACCCGTTTCTAAGCGGGGCAACCGGTTCCAGCACTCTTCATCGGTTTGGAGCGGAATGGAAACTCCTTGCTTGGCGGGTTTTTCGCTGTCTAAAAGGCTCATGACCAAGGCCTGCTCCATTTCTCCGGGTTTGAAGCCAAAGGGGCCGCGACCGTTTTTGAACACGACCTTCCCTTGAGTATCGATCACATAAAGGCGCGCTGGCATGCCACTGTAGGCGGTTCCCGCCGGGTCATGGATGTCATCCACCAAGACGGTCATTCCGGGTTTCATCATGTCGCGGAATTGACCGCAAACGGCCTTCCTTTCCTCCCGGTTTTTGGGTTGGGTCACCTCCACGCCCATCCGGGTGTTCATTTCCATTTTCCAGCCGTCAGCCGGGTGTGCTTCCCGCACATACACCATCACGAAATTTGCCTTGTCTTTGTAGCGCTCAAAAACCGCCTCCACATCCGGATAGAGCGCCCGAAATGGCCCGCATGTGAAGTTACCAAAACACAAAACCACCGGCTTTTTGCCGATCAGGGAAAAGAGTTGGACCCGTTCCTGCCCTTCCGCCACCTCCAGGGAAAAATCCGGAGCCTTGTCGCCCACCGCGGGGCCCTCGCCCATGGAGCCGATTTCACCCGCGAATAAGCCCTTCACCAAAGTTGGAATGGTGGGGGCGTCGCCCGGGCTGAAACCACCCGAACCTCGGGGCAGAAATGCCTGGCGAAAATCGTCTGCGGTGAAGTGATCCCTACCGCGGGAGAGACGGTCAAACATCGCGTCCAGTTCCTCCCTAGTCAAATGGCCGTCACCACTGCCATCCACCCGTCTGAAAATCCGGTTGAGAAAGTTCGCCTGCATGACCATTGGGTTGCGGTCAGACCAGTCGAGGTCCCTCTCGGTGATAGCACCATCCCCGTCTCGGTCCAAGCGGTCGAACAGCCCCTTCGCACCAGTGAATTTGCCTTTGGGGATTCCCTTGTCCTTGGGATCCACCCCGCACAGTTTCGCTAGCCACGCATACCCATATTTTGAACTGGCCGGGCCAAACCAGCCGTCGGTCCCCTCCAGTTGGGAGCCTCTCAGGATGGCGATTAGCATCTGGGCAGCCTCTGAGCGAGGTACCGGATAGAGCTTTTCCATCCGGTCAGCCACCTTGGCCGCCTCCTTGGGGTCCGACAAGGCTTCCATTTTCACCCCTTCTGGAAGTCGAAGTACGGCATTCAGGCCAGGCTCCTGCCCGCGGGCATAGTGGTGCCTCGCAGAAATGAAAACCACCAGCCCAAAAACCATCACAAAAGGCGTAAGATTGAAGGCGTTATGGCGATACATTGCAAGGTTCCTGGCCAATAATGGTTCAAGACAGGTAGGGGATAAAACCATGGCTGGGGCAAGGAGCCTTCTTCCCAACCAGCGAAATCCGCAACATATGACTTCTGCCAGTTGGAGGTTAACTCCCGAAAACCAAAGACTTTGTAATTGTACCCCTTCACTTCCCGATTGCCAAAGCTGCCGCACCGGTGATCCTATCCAGGCTCGTGTGTTACTCTAATTCAAATACCATTCCCTCCCGCCACCTTTTCCCATATACTCTTTCTTTTGCTAAGACCCCGAAAAATTCTGTCTTTCGTCAGCCTCAGGGTGTTTTAGCAAGATCAAAATACTTTCGTCTCTCCAAGATGTTTTGGAACCGACACGCTTCTTTTAAGGTCATTGAGGGGCAATTCCCATGGCTGCTTCGACGTCAATTCTTAAGGATAAACTGCACGAGTACCCAAAACACGATTTGATCGACGGAACCGGCGTGGGAACGGCTTCGATTCTCGATGGCTGCCTTAATAAGTACGGCGGGGTTTTGCAACTTCTGCACCGCTACGCCGGCCGGACATTTTGTACCCCAGGTAAACGCCTTCGCCTTGATGCGCGATCGTACTATCCGGACTACATGAACGGTACCGGTCTCGATGAACTCTGGATGTGTTGCACCGTTCCCATCGTGACGGGTGTCATCGATACGCGGACGAAGAAGGCACCGTTTCGCGAAGGAGAAGCGCATGCCCTCACTTCGAATGGGCAAGTCATCTCGCTGCAGGATTTGATCGCCGCCAACCCGAAGGCTGTCATCGGTGACAAGATTACAGCTTTTTCGAAAAAGCTGTTTGGCAACCCGACTTGGCCGATTGTGTCAAAAAAGTTTGACAATTTGAATCCGATTCCGCACCACCTTCACTGGGCGAAGTGGGAAGTGTATGACATCAATTCTTTCGACAATCCCGGAGTGAGTGCATCGCATTATCACACCACGGCGATGGGTCTGTACGCTTTCGTGACGAAGGAGCAGTTCCTTGCCTGCATGAAGCGCTTCGGAAAGGGCGAGTATAACGGGATTCGCCACTTGTCACCGCACGTGATGATGCAACTTGACAACGGCTTCGTGATGCCGAATGGTGTGTTGCACTCACCGACGAACCTTTGCACGCACGAGTTGCACGTCACGATGGATGAGCACTTCTTGGCCGAGGACCTTACACTCGACGGACGCATTGGCGCAGCAGACGCGTTTTACGCTTGCCGGGAAGTGGACTATCCCAGAGCCCATCACGAAGACTGGGATTACCTGGCAGAAAAGTTCGATTTCGCAGCGAACCAGGACCCAGACTTCGTGCTGAAGAATTCGCGTCCGGCGATCCCTGCCGAAGAATTTAAAGGCCACGGAGTCGACGCAAAGTGGATCGTTTACGGTGATTTTCTCGGCGACCAGAAGTGCTCGATTCTCCGGCTCACCGTGCAGCCTGGCGCGAAGACGAATTTTCACCCCGAGTGTCCAGCGTTGTTCCACACGAACCGCGGAAGCGGCCGCATTGGAAAGCTCGAAGTGCGTTATCACCAAAATATGATTCTCGGCGAGATCTATCCCGAAATCGGATTCATCACTCAGGCGGCGCTTGATAACGGCGGTGTGGAAATCGAGAACACTGGAACTGAACCGCTTGTGTTGACCTTCGACTTCCCGCAGCACGCGCATACCAAAACGCCAGGTGCTGCCCTTGCGAAGTAGTCGGTCGCCGGTGGTACTCCGCATACAGGATTGCCTGATTGCTCTTATTGACCGAGGCAGTTTGACCACGATGACGAGGGGTGCTTTCCCGCAGCCTGTTTGATGCTCAACTTACAAGTGCTTGAACAAGGGAGATTAACGACCTCGTCCCGTCGCCACATGAGCCCGAAAAAAGTTCAATAGCCGTCCTGTCCTCCCGATTCTCAACTCAAAAGCCGCAAACTTTTTTAGAACAAGAGCTTGCGGCTTTCTTTTTGATAATCTCCAAAACCAGTAAAATGATTCTGTTTCACGAGGCCGTGGCTGATGGACTCATTTTCAAACACACCCCCTTGACGAACCTTTCCTCGGGCGAGGGCCCCAAGCCTCAATCTGCCACTTCCACACCGCTACCAAGAAACAAAACCATGAACGAGACTCCCCCCTGCCCCAATTGCAAATCCGAACACACCTATGAAGGCAGTGGCAATTTTGTCTGCACCGAATGCGGCCATGAATGGAGCAGTGCCCTGACCCAAGCCACCGAGGAAAAGCGGGTCTGGAAGGATGCCTTCGGCAACGAGCTGAAAGACGGCGATTCCATTTTGATTATCAAAGACTTGAAGGTGAAAGGCGCCTCCGGTTCCGTCAAGGTGGGCACCAAGGTCAAGAACATCCGCTTGGTCGAGGGCGATCATGACATCGACTGCAAAATCGATGGTTTTGGCGCCATGAAATTGAAATCGGAATTCGTCAAAAAGGCATAGCCACCCACCACAACTCGCGGCCCCCATGCAATTGCATGCTTTGACTGTTTCAGGCTTCGCGTTTCCCACTCGCCCCTTGGTCTGCCTAAGCCGCAGGCCTTGCAGTAGGGCCACCAACAAAAACGCCCGCCGAAGAATTCGGCGGGCGTTTGGTTGTCAAGGGGCCAATGCAGGACGATTAATAACGGTATTGCTCGGCCTTGAAGGGGCCTTCCTTCGGCACATGAATGTAGGCGGCCTGCTCAGCGGTGAGCTCACTCAACTGCGCATTCAGCTTCTTCAACTGCAAACGGGCCACATGCTCATCCAACTTCTTGGGCAGAACATACACGCCGATCGGGTACTTGGCGTTGTGCTGCCACAGCTCGATCTGCGCCAAAACCTGGTTGGCAAACGATGAGCTCATCACATAGGAGGGGTGGCCTGTGCCGCAGCCCAGATTCACCAAACGACCCTTGGCAAGCAGGATAATCCGCTTCTTGTCGGGGAAAACCACGTGGTCAACCTGGGGCTTGATCTCTTCCCACAGGTAGTTCTCAAGCGATGCCACATCGATCTCGTTGTCGAAGTGGCCAATGTTACAGACAATTGCCTGGTCCTTCATCTTCGCCATGTGGGCGTGAGTGATAACCTTGTAGTTGCCAGTAGCGGTCACGAAAATGTCAGCCTTGTCAGCCGCGTATTCCATGGTCACCACGCGGTAACCTTCCATGGCTGCCTGCAACGCGCAAATGGGGTCGACCTCGGTCACCCACACTTGGGCCGAAAGCGCCCGAAGAGCTTGGGCCGAACCCTTACCCACATCGCCATAGCCAGCCACCACGGCAACCTTGCCGGCAATCATCACATCGGTGGCGCGCTTGATGCCGTCCACCAGCGACTCACGGCAACCATACAGGTTGTCGAACTTCGCCTTGGTCACCGAGTCGTTCACATTGATGGCGGGGAACTTCAGTTCGCCACGCTTGTGCATCTGGTAAAGACGGTGAACGCCGGTGGTGGTTTCCTCGGTCACACCCTTCACGGCTGCAAGCCTCTCGGAGTACCAAGTGGGCTGCTTGGCCACTCGGTCCTTGATGGCTGCGAACAGCACTTGCTCTTCCTCGCTACCCGGCTTGTCAAGGACATGAATGTCCTTCTCAGCGCGGGCACCCAGATGCAACAGCAGCGTCGCGTCGCCACCATCATCCAGGATCATGTTGGTAAAGCCACCATCAGCCCACTCAAAAATCTTGTGGGTGTATTCCCAATACTCTTTCAGGGTTTCGCCTTTGTAGGCAAACACTGGAATACCAACCGCAGCAATTGCCGAGGCTGCATGGTCTTGGGTGGAAAAAATATTGCACGATGCCCAACGCACATCGGCTCCAAGCGCCTTCAGCGTCTCGATCAGCACCGCGGTCTGGATGGTCATATGCAGCGAGCCCGTGATGCGCGCACCCTTCAGGGGCTGCTTCGCGGCGTACTCGTCACGGATGGCCATCAGGCCGGGCATTTCTGTCTCGGCGATGGCGATTTCGCGACGCCCCCAAGGCGCAAGCGCCATATCGGCGACATGAAAATCTTTAAAAGTAGAAGTCTTAGCTGCAACGGCGGTCACGTTCATAGTCTCCTTAAACCAATGAACGGGCGCCGTTGCTCATATTTTTCCACCCCATCGAGCCTGGCAGGCACATCGTTGTGCCGTCGCAGCGCCCCTCGTCGGGTTGGTGATCGGGTGATTGGCTTTAGGCAACGTTCCTTTTGGAAATTATTTTCCAAGTCTTTCATTTATAGCAACGACTACCCCGAAATCAAGCAAATGGAGTTTTTCTGGCATCTCCTACCACCTAGCCCAAATCAACAAATTTAGGCAAATACTTCCACATTCCTTTGCAAAACTGGGCAAAACTTCCAAAAACCACTGCCAAACCAAAGGTCATTCCAGTCTGGCCGGTTTCTGCTAACTGGTACCTCAACAACTAACCGCTATGACTTTTCCCCGATAACGAACATTATTCACCAAACCAAATTATTCCTAAATTATATTTCAAATCCGGCCATCAACCCGAGAGCCATCGCATCATGAATAACCACGAAAAATCTGGCCTTTCCCCCTAATACTGGCAAGACCGCTATAACCAGGGCAAAACCGGTTGGGATCGCGGTGGTCCAAGCCCGATGCTCCTCGAATGGCTTGCTTCAGGCGCCCTCAAGCCGTGTACCATTTTTGTTCCCGGCTGTGGTCGGGGCCACGAAGTTTTGGCACTTGCCAAGGCGGGGTTTCAGGTAACCGCAGTCGACTATGCCGATTCAGCCGTCCAAAGCCTTCAGTCCCAACTGAAGCACCACCAACTCAAAGCCGAGGTGGTTCAGGCCGACATTTTTCAATATTGCCCAACACAACTTTTTGATGCCATTTACGAACAAACCTGCTTATGCGCCATTGATCCTGCAAAGCGTGAAACCTACGAGCAACTGATCGCAAGCTGGCTGCGACCACAGGGGAAATTGTTCGCCCTGTTCATGCAAACAGACGCCGCTGAAGGGCCACCGTTCGCTTGCCCTCTTGGAGAAATGCAAAAACTATTTTCCACCGGCTGGACCTGGACCAACGAACCCAAGCGAGTTGAGCATCCGATGGGGCTGCACGAGTGGGCCTCTGTTTTGCAAAAATCCGCCAACCAGTAACCAGCATCCTCAGCCTGAAATTGCATGGTCTGATTTCAAAGGCGGCTTGGCCCTGCCACCCTTTCCCCTCAAAATCCCAAGGGCAATCGCAATCAGCGCCACAACAGGCATGGTCCCCTTGAACCATGAGGCGTACGGAAGCATGTTCAAATTGAATCCCAAAGCCCACAGAATAAGAATGGCCACCACGCCCGATGCCCAAATGGAACCAATCCTTTGGGCCAGCCAAGTCCCGACAAATGCGGTTAAACCCCATAGCACAACAACTATTCCCAGCACCCAATCGGGATATTTCTCCACATGCTGGCACATCTCCTCCTTGGTCCCCATGAATCCCTCAGGGAGGGGATACACAAAAGCACTGAACACCTCCACCGCAAAAACCATGATAAAAGCAGACAATATCCCAATAAAAATGCCAAAAAACACTCGGTACAAATCCTTCATCCCAACACCCCACACATTACGGGCTATCTGTCTACCTGAACCCCGACTTTAAAGAACCTGAAGCATACCACCACCCCAAACCAAGGCTTTCAGGCTTCGGCCTATATCGCCCCAAAATGCGCTAACTGCCGAACGAAAAAACCATGCCAAAAGACAAACCCGGGGCGTTTATCGCCCCGGGCCTGCGTTAATCAGCGCTCGGCGCAATTCACTCGGCTGCCGGCTTTTTCTTCTTCTCCAGTTGCTTGCCAATGAACTCGGAAAGGCCCGGACCGCGCAATTCCTTCGAGGTGGCCAAAATCTCGCCCGTGTCGCCGTCCACCAGCAATACAAACGGGATGGCAGTCACATCGTATTTTTCACCCAGCGTAGTCTTCCATCCCTTGCCCTCATATATCTGCTTCCAGGTAAGGTCCTTTTTCTTCAAAAACTCCTTCACCTTCTCCTTCTCGCCCTCATTGTCAAAGCTGATGCCCAACACATCGAAGCCCTTGCCGTTCCAGTCGGAATAGGCTTTTTTCACATTCGGAATCTCGGCGATGCATGGCCCGCACCAAGTGGCCCAAAAGTCGACCAAAACCAGCTTGCCCGCATAGCCTTTGGGGAAATCAACCTTGTTTCCATCCAGTCCGTCCATGGTGAAAGGGATGGCTTTCTTGCCAACCCGCAGGTCGGGCGCAAGCTCCATTTTGGGAAGTTCCTTGTCAGCCTTGGCAAGCTTGAACTTTTCACCTTCACGGCTCAACACATAAGTGGTTCCGGTAAAATTGAAAGGCTTGCCCAGGGTCACCATCTCATACTTGCTACTGCGGTTCTTGTTCCCGTCCCGGTCGATCCAAAGGGGTGTTTTGGCCTCAGGCCCGGTGAAAGTGGTGAATTTCTTCCCATCAAGTTCGAGGGTCAGTTCGTAGCCAAAGTCGTTGTAAAATAAAACCGTTTCCTTCAGGGCTGCCCGCTGGGCATCTTTAGGGTCAAAACGGTACAGGTTCACACTGCCAATTTTGCCATCGCCCAAGTCAACCTTGCAGTTGCCACTGTGCATGGTGAACTGGCCATTTTTGGCCCCTGTCCACTTGGTCTCGGGGTCATTCGTCAGGTCACCATCGTTGTTGCTATCAACAAACAGCTTGGCGGGCTTGCCTTCAGGCTCATCCAGAATGAAAACCCAGCTTTTTTCACCAAACTTGATCTTGCCGTATTTGGCCGCCGAAAGTCCTTCAGGTGCCTTCTTCACACCATCCGCCTTGGTACCCATCACGGCCCTAACCGGCATGTAACCACCGACCTTGGGCGTGATACCGCTGGGCATAAACTGGGTGGCCACTTCATCCGCCCCCAAGCAAAAAACTGCAGCCATTGCCATGGTGGTGAGCATTGGGTTCCCCTTTGATAGGTAAATATAAAAATAAGTAACTATAAAAACCTACTTAAAAATTAAACCTTAAGCAGTCGCCAGTCAATCAAGTCAATACCCGGTACGCTAGGGGCAACGCATCTAACCCCCGCTTGAAAGATGAAAAAGCTAAGTGAGTCATGAACAGAGCCGGGCCCCTTCCCATCGTGGTGGGAAAGGGCCCGGCTCTGTTTTCGCCATCCGACCGGATGGGCATCATGGGCAGTTGGGTCAGTTGGTATTCGCTGCCGGACGGCTCAAAGGCCGGCTCATCCGGTTGAAGGTTTGGCGAATGCCCTGATTGATGGCATTGATGCCATTGACCGCCCCCGAAGAGGCAGGTGCTTCAGATTGGGCTGGGGCAGATTTCTCTGCAGCTTGTTGGGTTTGCTGGTTATTATCTTGCGGGCGCTGGCGCAGATTCTTCAAAAACCCAAGAGGCCCAGCATGGGAAATACCAGCGACCAAGGCAATTGCCACAAGGCCCATCAAATATCGGCTCATCATTCAAACCTCCTTGTATAGGCCCTACCCAGGGCCCACCAAATCAATGAGGTGAATATCCTAGGGCTCAGACAACGAATGGCCCGTTTGGGTTTCATGAGAAAGCAGGTTAAAATAAGACAACTTTGTCGGTTGGATAAACTAACCCATTGATTCATCACGATTTAGTGGCACTGGCCAAAATTTTCTTCGGACCTAACTAAATATTTTCTTGCCACCCAGCTGCATGCCATCACCCTATGCCCGTGGCCACCTTTGCATCACCCCCTGTTTTAGCTAATATGTTCAAATGTTCACCAAAAAAGCCGCGCCGTTGCTTCGTGGATAAAACATGCAAACAAGAGTTCATATTACTCAAAATGAGCCTGCTGAACGCCTGCCCGCCCTGCTGAAGCAGGTTTTCGGCTACGACCATTTCCGCCCGCTGCAGCATGAAATCATGCGGGCCTCTCTAGCCGGCAAAGATACCGTTGCCATCCTCCCAACAGGTGCGGGAAAAAGCTTGTGCTACCAGCTCCCCGCATTGGTGCGAACCGGCTTGACCGTGGTCATCTCACCCCTGATCGCCCTCATGAAAGACCAGGTCGACCAGCTTGAGGCCGCAGGCGTCGCCGCCACCTTCCTGAACTCATCGCTCGATGCCGCCACCCAAAGGCAACGGTTCAAGGATCTCAATGCCGGCAAGTTCAAGCTTCTCTATATAGCTCCCGAAAGGATTCTTTTAGGTGACTTTCTCAGCCATTTGGCCCGCTGGCAGGTGGAGGCCCTGGTGGTTGACGAGGCCCACTGCATCAG
>Ga0255124_1000414_pt1 | contig 14345 bp, 7 predicted proteins | sample Law_Cont_RepB_8d_FD_188564 | JGI IMG/M metagenome (GOLD analysis project Ga0255124, IMG submission 188564) | Freshwater microbial communities from St. Lawrence River, New York, United States - Law_Cont_RepB_8d | ecosystem: Environmental > Aquatic > Freshwater > River | place: USA: New York... | reverse complement strand
GGATCGGACAAAGAAATATCCCAGAGGTTCGGCACCATTCCACTTGAACGGATTTTGAATGAATTGGAACAAAACCGTGTTGGCCACCTCCCGCGCATCCTCGATCGAATCATCCCATCGCCCAACGCCTTTTATGGCATGGTAGGCAAGCACGGCCATTGGGGTCATTCGAGACATATTCACATCGTTGTTAAGCGTAATGACAAGTTGATCAGAAAGAGTACAAGCCCCGGGCAGATTCTGCTCAACTGAAAACCTGTAATCTTGGGCAAGGCTCGTCTGGTTGTTGATGATGGTCAGGGCATTGGAGAAGGGCATGGCGTGAGACTTGAACTCGCTGGTCATGGTGGCTCCGTACTTGATGTCAAATCCAGGCTCCAGACCCAGTGTCCGGACAACAGCGGTCGGGTTTTCACCAAACCAGCCTGAACGACTCACTGTTTGTACTAACCAACTTCAAGCCGGATCATGGCAGTTGGAAGAAAATAAATTGCCTGCAATATGCTGAACTATCGCGACCAATTGACGAATAAACAGAAAGCAATCCACCATGGAAAAAGACTATGGCTTTACCCTCTTTCTGCACCGAAGAAACAGCGCTGAAGCTTTTGAAAAAAGCACGGGCTAACCGACATGATGCTGTTCCCCGGCAAATACTGGCTGATTGGCTTGAACAATATGGCGGAAACGACGGTAGAATTCTTTCGCAGGTATTGCGCTCAAGTTTTGGCGCAAACACCATCCAACGTCTGGCACCAGCTGATACGCAACGATTATCACCATTTGTCGGAGCAATCCACGGTTGGTTTCATGGCTGTCAGGAGGAGAACCACGATCCGGTAGTGCGGGCTTGGTTACTGGCCCCCGACAGCTTTGAACTAAATCGCGGCGTTTGGCTGGAAATGATGCCTGTGCCAGCAGGAACCTTTTTGAGGGGCTACAGCCGTGCCGAGGTTGAAAGTGAACCCGACAGGCTTAAACGTCGACTGGAAAAGGGCATCAGTTTGGACCCTGATCTAGAGCTCATAGCAAAACCGTTCCTCATGGCGAAATATCCGACGACTCAAGAACAGTGGCTGGCCGTTAATAAGACCGATCCCAGTAAATTCATCGGAGCCACACGACCAGTAGAAAGCATTCGCTGGAGGGGTACGCGTCAGTTTTCCAGAAGAATCAGCAGAAAATTCAAGCAAACATTCTCGGTTCCTATGCCCGTTGAATGGGAATACGCCTGCCGGGCGGGAACAACCACCCCCTTCCACTTCGGCGACACCTGCGACGGTACCCAAGCCAACTGTAACGGCAAGAAACCGTACGGCACCAAATCAAAGGGGCCCTATGTTGTTGGCACCACGCCCGTTGGTTCCTATCCCCCGAACGATTGGGGCATTTACGATATGCATGGCAACGTGATGGAATGGTGCGCCGATGACCCCGCCATGGAAATCGATACCACTTATTATGTGCGCAAAGGCGGATGCTGGAGAATGCCAGCCATTGAATGCCGCGCGGCAAGCAGCAACACACGCGCGTTTTATGGGAGTGGATACAATTGTGGTTTCAGAGTGCTGATGCGAATCACAAATCCGGATCCGGCATAGATCTTTGTGGTGAGGATCATTTTCATATACTGACATCGAGCAAAGCCATTACGGAAGGTTCAATTCATGTTCAAATTCCTTCACGCCGCGGACCTGCACATGGATAGCCCTCTCGCGGGGCTGACAAGTCTTGGCGAGGACATCGCCAAGACTGTCGCCACCGCTAGCCGCAAAGCGTTCAAGCGCATGCTCGATCTGGCACGCTCGGAAAAAGTTCAGTTCATGGTCATTTCAGGTGACATTCTCGATGGCGCCATTCGCGACCACGGAACCATCCAATTCCTGCTCAACGAACTCGGAGTGTTAGCCCAAACCATTCCCGTCTATCTGATTCGAGGCAACCACGACGCCCTGAATACCGCTGGCACCGGAATGATCTGGCCCGTCAACGTCTTCGAACTGGCAGGGGATCAGCCGACAACACTCATTGTTCCAGGCATTCCAGTCGCCATTCATGGCCAAAGTTTCAAGGAACGGGCCACCCAAGAGAATCTGGTGCGCGGCTACCCGGCCGCCGTGGAAAATCATTTCAATATCGGCATCCTGCACACCTCACTTGCCGGCCTGGACGCCACCCACGACAGATATGCCCCAACATCGGTAGATGAACTTGTCGGGAAAGGTTATCACTACTGGGCGCTGGGCCACATTCACAAACGTGAAATCATTCGTGGCGGATCACCCTGGATTGTCTACCCCGGTAACATTCAAGGCCGATCGGTGCGTGAAACAGGGCCAAGGGGTTGCGCCATTGTCCGGGTCGATTCCACGCTCAATGCCTCCGCTCAATTTGTCGATTTGGACGAGGTGCGCTTCCATGAGGTAGAGGTCGATTTGACTGGAGTCGATTCTATCGACCATTGGGGCGATAAACTGCGCGATTCCGTTAAACACCTGCCGTGGGCTAACGCCAACGCCATTCGAATTCGGTTCACCGGTAATGCCGACGCCTCGACTGTTCTGCCTCCCGGCGCACTCCTGCGGCAGGAAGTACGACAAAGGCTTGCAGGTCTAGGCAAATCTGCGGTATTAGAAAAAATCAAAATCGAATGCGCAACCGCGTCCTCGGCGGCGGGTCTGTTGGCCAATGAGGAGGATCTGTTTGCTGAGATCATCGCTGATTGGAAAGCCAATCCGGAGCTTCTAAAAAACACGCTCAAAGATGACGAGGATATCATGGCCTTGACAAAAAAATTAGAGCGGATCATCACCAATGAGGCGGAAGTTGACGCGCTGATCAATAACATTGATAACCTCGATTCCGTCATTCAAGTTCTTCAGGGTAAATCTCAAGACTAGTCATTCGACATTCCACCACCCAATCCAATCACTGCTGAGGACTTGTCATGCGTTTCAACTCAATTAATTTCAAAACTATCGGCCCGTTTGATAATACCATTCTCGAATTTCCAGAAGAGGCGAAACTAGCCATCGTCGAAGGCCCGAACGAGGCCGGAAAAACATCAGCGCTCAAGCAGATGCTGGGTTTTATGTTTGGATTCGACCTGAAAAGTGGCGATGATTTCAAGCACGATTTTAAAAACCATGCCGTTCATGGTTCCATTAAAGGTGTCACAGGCAGGCCCTACGAAAATGTCACACGAAAACGTGGCAGGAACAGTCTGATAGGCACAACCGAATCGGAACTCTTTCCTAAAGGACTGGACAAAGAGAAATTCCTCAAGCTTTTCGCCATCAATCAACACGGATTGCGCGAGGGAGCGGCGGAGCTGTTCAAGGGAGACTCCGACTTGCGTTCCCTGTTATTTGACGCCATGACAGGACTGACATCCGCCTCCTCCATTCGGACAAGGCTGGCGGAATTGAAAAATGTATACGCCCCAACTAATATGAAAAGAGGCGAAATCATTGATTCCATCAAAGCCATCGAGGGCGCGCGTGTCGCCATCTCCCGTCACGACCATGATCGCGCCAACAAGGCAGAATCTCTTAAATCACTCGAACAACTCAAAAATGAGCTGAAGGATTCGAGCGACGCTCTGGAAATCCATGAGAAAAACCACCTTCGCCTGAGGAATCTTCTGGGAGGCATGGGTTTGTACGCCACACTGACAGCGAGGCAAAACGAATTTTGTGATTATAATTCAACGCCTGATTTGCCTTCACAATTCCGTGACGATTGGCGGAACAACCACACGGATTATGTAAAAGCGAAAACAGCGGTGGAGAGCGGAACACGCTCCCTGAATGTGGACAAAACCAAACTGGAGGCTATTCCGGTTCCCACTCTTTCGCGCGCTGTCACGTTAAGAATCAAAGACCTCTATGGCAGTAGAGCCTCCATGGTGAACGCGCTGAGAGATCTCCCCGGAATGGTCGCTAATTCCAGTAATGAGGCAAAAACCATTTCGGAATTTGTTCAAGAGTGGCTGCCGAATCATCAGTCTGAAACCGCCACGGACCAATTTCCCACAGAATCCGCCTGCAGAAGAATCTCCGACATCGCGACGAAATGGGCTCAAATTGTTCTACTACGCGACAAAGCCCAACGACAAAATAGTGATGCCATTCATGACTTTAAAAAGGCGCAGCAAGATCTAGACTCGGCACCGGCACCCGAGGAACTCCATGAGTTGAATGGATGCCTGGAAGGATTAAGGGAATCGGGAATCAGCGATACAATACTGGAAGACGCCAAAGACAACATCGACACCGCCCTGAGGGCACTTCTAGGCGCTGCCCAGACCATGGTGCCGTCTCTTGCCGATATTGATGCCATCGAACGATTGCGCATTCCTCCCGATGATGAAATCACCCTGCTTACAAAAGCCTGGACCACCTGCGATGACCAGTTGCGGACCCTGTCTGGCAATGTGGCTGACAACCAGAAAGCCATCATCGGTCACGAGAATGAATTGCGCAACTTGAGGTCGCAGATTTCTTCCGGCGGAGGCAGGGAAGAATACGACCGAACGCGCCAGCAGCGAGACGACGTTTGGGGATTGATTCGCAGGCGGCTCTCGGGGGAACAGGTCGCCCCCGAAACCATCGCGGAATTCACCGCCCGCGCCGGAGGCGCCCATTCGCTGGAAGAAGCGTTGACGGGGCTGATCAAACTTGCCGATTCCCAAGCGGAAATGCTGCTGGCCCAAGCGGATCTCACATCTAATATCCGCGCCACGCAGGCGCAGCTTGAGAATAGTAAGATCGAAGCTAGTCGCCTGACAGCGCTTATTGAATCTCAAAATTCAGTGAAGGCGAATCTGCGCAAAGACCTCGAGCACCGCTGGGCCGCTTGGAACGCCGGGCCAGAATGCGTTCATGAAGCCAAAAGTCTTCAGCAGTGGATGCGTGACGCCAAAAATCTGAAGAGAGAACTGGCGGCGATCAAAATCAACATGTCTAAATATGAAACCATGCGGTCAAGACGCGATGAATTTATTGGTAATCTCTCGCGAATTTGCGGAAACACCGGCAATCTTGCCACGCTATGTGCCCAAGCCAATGCGCGCATCCAGAAGCAGAACGACCGGACTGCAAATCTGAAATCTCTCGCGGATAAATTGGCGACCGTCAAAAATAACGTTGACGTGACGGATCGAGACCTGAAAAGAAATAACGATGATCTTGTCGCGGTTGAACAACAGTGGGCTGAAGCCATTCGGAATCTTGGAACCATCCCGCCCGGCAGGTCGAAAGTATTCGCGGATGCTTTGACCGCGGCAATACAAGCACATAAGCAACGATTAGCTTATGACAAGCGCGTCCAAGACATGAGTACCGAACGCGATAATTTCCTTTCCAAGCTCAATGAATTGATCGCGGTCACCGACAGCTCCATCCCCCCGTGCACTGAAACCACATGGGATAACGGTCTTCAGCGGTTGCAGGAATTGGCTGAGACAGAAAACAGCAATTCGCAGTCCATCAGCACGCTTAAAAAGAATATCGCGGCAAAAGAATTGGAAATCGCCTCCCAAAACGACACCCTCAAACGGACCGAGGAGGTTTTGAACCAGTTGATGGAGCAAGCTGGTTGCGCGAATCACCACGAAGTGGCCACCGTGATCGATCGATCCGAGCAAAAACGAAGACTTAAAAATGATATCGCTTCAGACAAGCAGGCTTTGATCAAGCAGATGGCCATGGATGTGCCCGCCTACGAAGTTGAATTGGCTGGCAGAGATTCGGCACAACTGGCGGCAGAGGCCGACGAACTGAAGCGGCGCATCGACTCGATGCGACTAGAACATCAGGAAAAACGCGACCGGTTCACCAATCTGACACGCGATCTGGGGGCACTGGCCGTCAACACGGAAGCCGCCGAAGCCAGGCAAAAGCTCGAGGATCTGCGCGCCAAGCTTGAGGAGCAGGTCACGGAATGGAAGTCGATACGCCTTGCCGAGCTCTGCCTGAAGGAAGCCATCAAACGCATGGAACGCGATTGCGGCGACAAGCCCATCGGTCGCGCCATTCAATTTTTCAAACGCATGACTCAAAATCGTTATCAATCGTTGGGTGTGGATTATGAAGCCGACAAAATGATTCTAAAAACCACACGAGACAACCAGCACGACCAATTGATTGAATTCAAAAGCACCGATGCCACCGGGTTGAGTGAAGGCACAGCCGATCAGCTTTGGTTGTCATTGCGTCTGGCAGGAATCGAGGCGCGCGTTGACCAAATGCGCGAAATCAACCAAGATCCCATGCCCATTATTCTGGACGATGTCCTCGTGAGTTTTGACGACAACCGCGCCAAAGCAGCCATGGAAATCTTGATGGAACTGGGGCAAAAGACGCAGGTGATCATGTTCACACACCACGCCCACTTGCTGGAAATTGCGCCTGAAGGAAACACCACCAAGGTGGCAAAAATACGGCTGCAGCCGACGGTAACCACCAACTAGCGCAGCTCGCTTTTTCCTTGATCGATCTGGCAAAAACATGAATTGGCGCAATGATGTGACGCCAACACAAACCGACCCGTGGTTTTCAGCTTGCACAGTTTATTGACAAATTATGGGTTTCGAACCCGCAAGCGCAAGCCACCCGCCCCCCAGAAGCGCACCTTGTTCGACAATGAGGAACCCGACGCCTGAAGGCATCACATCATGTGTGATGTTCAGTGTGAAGCACGCACACTCATCGTCCAGCTCCGCTGCCTGTGCTGTCAGGCAGCGGAACTGGATCACCGAGGACCAGGGGATAGGTGTTCAATTAAATATCGCGTCATGAGCATTCGAAGGTGAACCGCTGTACCCTTACCTTCACGCAAGCCATGATCGCGGTTGGGGTAAGCCATGTAGTCGAATCGCTTACCCAATTCAATCAGCCGATCCACGAGGCTTTCTGTGATTTGAAGGTGTGTGTTGGTTTCGCCGGTTCCGTGAACGATCAACAAATTGCCTTTCAATCCTTCGGCAAAGTTGATGGCTGCCGCTTTGCGATAGCCTTCCGGGTTCACATCGGGAGTTCGCATGAAGATTTCCTGGAACCATGCATTGTACAATTCCGGACGAGGCTTTGGTGCGACTGCGATACCGAGCTGATAAACATCAGGTTTGCGGAACATCGCATTCAAGGTGTTCGAGCCTCCACCGCTCCAACCCCAGATTCCCACGCGTGACAAATCAACATACGATCGCATGCGGCCCAATTCTTTGATACCCGCGGCTTGTTCCTCTGTCGAAAGCGGTCCGAGGCTACCATAAACAGCACGTCGCCATGCTGCGCCCTTGGGAGCGGGTGTACCACGATTATCGATCGATACGACAAGGTAACCAAGGTCGGCGATCATCCGGTGGAACATCGAGTGATTCTGGCCGCCGGCCCAATCGTCGAGAACTGTTTGGCCATGTGGTTCGCCGTACACAAAAATGAAGACAGGATATTTCTTTTTATCATTGAAGTCGCGCGGTTTGATCATCCATGCATCCATGACCACACCGTTTCCAATGTCTAGTTTCAAGAACTCCGTTGGTTTGTAAATCAGAGGGCGGGCACGTTTGGCAACTTCTTGATTGGCTTCCAGAACACGCATCGACCGATGATCGGAAATACGGACCAAGTCCACAACCGGTGGCTTATCAAACGAGGAATAGGTATGAAATGCCCACTTTCGATCTGGTGAAAATTCATAGCTGTGGGTGCCAGGTTGATCCGTGGGAGTCACCTGCTCGGACTGGCTTTTCCCATCCAGTCGGATGCGATGCAGATAGCGTTGGGTTGCATTGTTTGGTGAAGCAATGTAGTAAAACCAGCCACCCGGCTCATCGACTGGTCCACGCATAATGATGTCGGATTTATCTTGTGTGAGAAGCGTTCGCTTTTTACCATCCCGCGATAATAGATATGCTTGTCGCCAACCATCTCGCTCGCTGAGCAGAAGAAACCCATTACCATTGATAATCCATTCGAGTCCTGCATTGGCGGCATAGCTGGCGTCGACCCACGCGGGATCGGTTTCCTCGTAAGCAGTTACGATTTCCCCGGTCTCGACATTGGCGAGCAGGAACTTGCGATTGTCGCGCGAACGACTAAGCATTTCGATCAGAATTTCTTTCGCATTCCCGGCCCAACTGACGTCATTGATGTAAAACGTGCCTGGGTCAGCAGGCAGCTTGATCCACCGCGTGGGTCCGCCATCGCAATCGACAACTCCAACCCGAAGTGCGGGAATTGGCGTGCCGACGCGGGCAAAGTGTTGCATTGTTACTTCAGGGTAAGTCGGGTCGGTCGGGTGAATAAAAGGCCGAAGTCGAACTTTTGATGAATCCGATTGGAGATACGCGATCCGGCCACCATCGGGGCTCCAAGTCATCTCGCTGCCGTTGTCTAGCTGGCTGCCATCTTGATCCATGGTCAACTGTGTTGTGCGTTTACTTGCTAAATCGAATACGAAAAGATTACGACCACGACGAAACAAAATGCGATTCCCATTCGGAGAAAACGCGTTCGCTGTCGGAATCTGTGGCAAATCATGAGGAAGCAATTTAAGATCACCACTGTCCGAGTTCAATAGCCAGTTTCCGGTTCTTGTTTGCAGGTAAATTATGTTGGCGAGTGGCGTCTGGAAGAACCGTTGAACGAATAGCCGTTCCTTGGTTCCAGGCGCAACAAGTTGGTTCGCGCGGATGAGTATGGTCCGATCCCCATTCTTCGCGTCATACTTCACAACTTCCGTTTCTAGGCCAGATTTGGAAGGCTCCAGAATCAAATAGCCGGAACTGTCCGCAAGCCATTTGCCGTTAAAAGGTGCGGGTGCAAATTCCCGTTTTTCGTAAATGGATTTCAGCCGCAACTCAGCTTCGCTGAGAGCCTTCTCAAAAAATGTCCGATCGCTAGCAGATAAGGCTGTGCTGGTGATCAGGTGCCAAAGAACCAGAAATATGGGAAAATACCTCATGGTCGGTCATCCTTCTTTGCCGCATCAAGACTACGCGGCAACGTCTCGAGGCCATAGGAAACTGCTTTTAATACCCAGTTGCGGTTTTTATACAAACTTCGAAAACCCGCATGGTGTGAACCATGCGTAGCGGTGTTTTCAACAACGCGAAAGCAAGGTCTGGGATTGCTTGCTATTTCGTTTCCTTCAAAAGTACTGCCATTGCCTGTCCCATGGCTTCACCCACATTCATGTACGTTTCAGCGTTGCCGTTATAGTGGCTGTTTCCGCTTCCACCCAAGGAAAGTGGATTGGAATATACCGTGGCGACATTACCCTTGAACTCCGGATACTTGCTGGTTCTTCCATCCACGGCGAGTTGGGCATCAAGGATCTTTCCACCATTACCGCCACTTCCTTTTGTTGCCTCCCCCAGCGTGGCCAAAACGAACTTCGCGTTGGGGGCGTTGAAATCCTTGCGCAATACCTTGATGAAGGCGACCAGATTCTGCTCATACTTGCTGGCGTGGGAAGCGCTTCCACCATCTTTTTCACCCTGCCAAAAAAAGAAACCCGAGACCTCGAACTTCGTCGCGCCCGGGTAATAGGTGCCTATGTCCGCCAGTACCTTCTTGGCATCGGCAGTGTCGTCGTCGTACTGTTTGCCTGCATACCATTGGATTGGTTTGCCATTTTTATCCAGCCACTGAGGCGGTTCCGTCGCTTTGCCTTTGGCAGGGTCTGCGGCCCAAGAATCCGGTCGTTCCTTGTAGGCGGGATAGACTCGGCCTCCGAATTCATAGCGTTCACTTCCTGGCGGCAATAGATCCCAACCAAGACTGCGGTTCCCGATGCAGGACTTCAATATCATGACTGGTGCATCTATGGCATTCCCTAGGGTATGTCCGATACCGATTTCAGGGCCGATGGTGCCGGTCTTGATAGTCATCCAATCATTATTCATCAGTCCTCGGCCTTGCATCATGCGTACAAATCGAACATCCTTCCGCACAATCCAAACCCCAGTATCATCCGTAAGATACTGGAATTTCTTTTGGTTCCTTACTGCATCCTCCAGCGAACCCTTGCCGCCTGCAATCTTGCCGAGGCCAACCATGTTCGACTGGCCCAGCAAGATGAAAACCTGAACAGGTTTGGTCATATCTGCCAGATTGCCATCGGGTCTGGGCAAGACCTGCTTCGAACCAGTGTTGGTTTTTTCTGAGGCCGAAGCATTGGCAGTAATCAGAATTGTCGCTGCCAGCAGTGACAAGCAGGGGGACAGGAAACGTGTACTCATTGGTGTTTCCAAGGCAAAGAAGATAAGGGTTGAAGCAGCATATGTCTTGATTTTGGGTAGATGCGCTTCTCGCGTCAAGCGCCTCAGTTTCAAACCAGTCAGATTGCCAGAATCGGCACCTCGGTCGAACCGTCACCAAAGACTTGAAGAACTTTGCCATCATTATCCAGAACTACAATACGTTTTTTTTCAAAATGCATTCCCTCTGTCCCGGTGGCTGCAAAGTATTGGGAAAATGTCAGTTTAAGGGTAACTACATGCACATTTTTGAAAGATTTGCCATCTAACGTAAACTCCTTGTGAAACATGACAGTAGCATGGTAATCGAGACGACTGGAAGGCTCGATAAAGCGCTTGAAACCCTGCTTGCCGTATTTTTCAACCAAATCAGAATAATATTTCACAGCGTCTTTGGTGATCGCGCAGGGAATGCGGATACCGAGTGCCTGCTTATACCACCAATCAATGTCACCATTGGTTTCTTTCGGTTTGGCCAAGCTCAGCGGATCGTTGCGGTCGAGGGTGCTGAGGGCTTGTTGCACGGCTTCTTTCGACGGTAGCGTTGTCTCAGCAGCAAGAATCATCGCGGCCTGCTTCTTGTCTGTGCTTTCGTGGCGGACAACGATTTGGTGTTTTAGCTGATTAGCTGGCCAGTCTTTCGGCACAGCGCCCGGCACAACATCTGCCGAGCCACACATGTAAAACGAGAAAAACGTCGCGAGAAAAATGCTCGGCCGGATGGTAGCGGAAAATACCGAAACGTTTATTTTGGAAATAGCGTTCATAAAGCAACCCTCAGGTTCTGTGTTACACAGGATTCATGAGCGGAATTCACAACATCTCCATCAGTGTAACGTCTTTCGGCCCCAAAACGCTCGTTTGAAACAGGCTTCATACCCTCAATTCACAGAAAAACGTCGCGTGCGAAGGTATCGCGCCAACCCCGATTTAATCCTTGGCAGGAGATCATCGAACAATTGCCTCCTTTGCCGCACAGCGCGGTTCTCACGCTGCGCGGATTCCTGTTGAATGAGAGGACCTCTAACCCAAAACCTGTGCTCGACTAAGGGGGCAGGTTCAATTTTGGCCCGATCTGAATAGAATAACACCGCTTGCCCAACCATCGCCCTGTTACCTGCCTTTTCCCAACTTCACCGAAGGGGTTTTCATGCACAGGCTCTACGCTCTTTTACTCTGCGGCGCCTTCGCATCGTTCAATATGGCCTTCGCGCAGCCCGTGCGAAAGTATGACGACAAGGCTGCACCGCCTTTCAAGGTGCTGAAGGAAGGCGAAACCCCGCCGCTGGACGCTAATGACAATTTCGTTATCGGGCCAAAGTACATTTCTGCCCCAGAACGCAAAAAAGTGGACGGGGTTCCCGAAGGAAAGGTCATTCAGTTCGAGTTCGACTCCAAAGAAACCAAACTCTTCAATCCCGGGATCGCCCGCAAGGTTTTCGGCAAGGTTGACCCCAACAACCCCAAAACGCTCATCGTCGAAACGCACACCATCGACTACAAGCGCAAACTCGGCGTGTACATTCCTGCCGGCTACAAGCAAGGCACCGAGGCGCCTTTCATGGTGGTTCACGATGGACCCGGCAATGCCAGTGGCTACAAGACCATGCTCGACAATCTGATTGCCCAGAAGCGGATTCCGCCCATCGTGCTGATCTCCATGAGCAACGGTGGCGGCGACGCCCAGGGCCACGAACGCGGCAAGGAATACGACAACATGAATGGCGACTTCGCCACCTACATTGAAGACGAAGTCCTCCCCCGTGTTGAAAAAACCTGCAAGGTGAAACTGACGAAAAACCCTGATGGCCGCGCGGCCATGGGCAGCAGTTCGGGTGGCTCGGCGGCGCTGATCATGGCGTGGTTCCGTACCGATCTCTACCACCGCGTGCTAACGACATCGGGCACCTTTGTGAATCAGGCGTGGCCGTTTGACCCTAAGTACCCAGACGGCGCTTGGGGCTTCCATACAACGCTGATTCCCAAAGAACCGAAAAAACCGATCCGCCTTTTCATTTCGGTGGGTGACAAAGACTTGCTGAATCCCAACGTGATGCGCGACAACATGCACGACTGGGTGGAGGCCAATCACCAAATGGCGAAGGTGCTGAAGGAAAAGGGCTACGAGTACCAGTACCTCTTCTGTCAGGGATCAGGCCACGGCATCGGCAACGCCCAGCAGCAGTTCCTACCGCACGCCATTGAATGGGTGTGGAAGGGTTACGGAGAGAAAAAGGCAAAATAGCTTCGGTATATTTTGGGGGATGAAAACCCATACTCCAGCGCAGCGACGAAGAGCCCCGAGCGACTGAGCAAGGGGGTCTTCGGTTTTGTTCGGCCATATAGAAAACTCGGTTGTAACGCAAATGACTGTTTTGCGACAATAACTCCATCCTCCAACCAGCTACGAAGAGCCCCGCACGAAGTAAGGGGCCACAGGCCCCCTGGCGGAAACGCATTGCTGATTTTCAATTTGGCTCGAGATTCCGATATTTGGCGCGTGGCCCCTTACTTCGTGCGGGGCTCTTCGGTTTTGATTGGGCAAGCTGGATCTGGGTTTTGGCAGCCCCAACGGGGCGACATGAGAAAGCCTAGGGCAACGCCCTTGGGGACGGGCCCATATTACCAAGCCCTGAAGGGGCGGAATCATGAAAATAATAGCCCCTACTCAGCCGTGCGGGGCTCTTCGGTTTTGATGGGGCATGGGCCAAGCGTTGGCATCGGTTCAACATGCAGGAAACTTGACTTCAACGATTGGGCAAGCTTTTCCGGTTGGTGACTGACCATAAGCTGGCTTCCCCACAATTGGTCCACCCATTGCGCTACCGGCAAAGCGAAAGCGCCGAACTATCAAACGGTGGGCCAAGGATGGCCCGTAGGGCTAGTGAAGGATATTTCGATGCGGGCCAAAGGCTGGATGCTCGGATTAGCCGGTTATTTCATCCTGTGCGCGGGGGGCACTGGCAAGGCTATAGGCCAACCACCTCTGGCACCGATGACTCCGAGAGAAAACGCCGGCGATTTTGAGGAGGCTGACCCGGTTCTCAACGACGAAGTGATGTCGGGAATCATTCCCAAGGGGCAGGGATGGCACCTGTTTCCTCAAGGCGATCGTTTCCATGTTCGAGGTTGGCTCGACGGCGGCCTGATGGGCAACACGGGCAACCCCGCCAGCAAATTCAACGGGCCTTACAACGCCGTCGACCGCGCTAATGAGGCCATGTTCAACCAAGCCTATCTCATGGGTGAGTTTATTCTACCCACCGACGGGAGTTTCGGCTTTGGCGGACGGGTCGACCTGATCTATGGCGAGGATTACATTCTCGCCATGTCACAAGGTTGGGAGGTTCAGGCCACAGGCTCTGGAAATTGGAACAGTGGACAATATTACGGGCTGGCCATGCCGCAACTCTATGGCGAATTCGGCACCAACGAATTATCGGTGAAACTCGGTCACTTTTACACCATCGTCGGCTACGAGGGTGTGCCGGCAGTGGGCAATTTCTTCTACTCCAAAGCCTACAGCTATCAATTTGCCGGCCCGTTCACCGAATGGGGCGGTATGGGATCGTGGAAACCTCTCAAAAATCTTCAGGTCGACGCGGGTCTTGTCAATGGCTGGAACACGATCGACGGCACCATGAACGCGGTGAACTTCCAAGGTAAAGCCCGCGTTCAGAATAACAATAATTCACTTGCTGGATCGTTCGCCATCATCACCGGCGACCAGTTTTCGAATGTGGCGCAATTGCCGACCGTGATCAATACCAACGCCAACCGCACGCGCTACAGCCTTATCCTGGAGGCGCGGCCGACAAATCGGGTAGAATATGTTTTCCACCAATGGCTTGGCACGCAAAACGAGGGCGCGCCCGGTGGTGGCACAGCCCTGTGGACAGGCATTGATCAGTATCTTTATTATTCTGTGTCAGACCAATGGAAAGCTGGCGCACGCTTTGAATGGTTTCAAGACACCGACGGAACCCGCGTGGGCCTTAACCGTCCCGCCAACCCTAACAAGCCGCCCCTGCCTGGCAACTTCTTCTCACTGACGGTAGGCCCCAACTACCTGCCTACC